>FZPU01000133.1_pt1 | contig 26736 bp, 25 predicted proteins | sample 1534781 | NCBI WGS metagenome assembly FZPU01 (sample SAMEA104161949, study PRJEB21768) | metagenome | isolation source: underground water
GCCTTCGCCCGCCAGCACCTTGTCGACCACAACCGACGCTTCATCGCCCGCGTTGATCACAATCGCCCGCAGTGGCTCCTCAATGGCGCGCAGCACGATCTTGATGCCGGCGTCCTGATCGTGGTTGGCACCTTTGAGATCTTTCACCACGGCGCGTGCACGCAAGAGCGCCACGCCGCCGCCGGGCACGATGCCTTCCTCCACGGCGGCTCGGGTGGCATGCAGGGCGTCATCGACGCGGTCCTTCCTTTCCTTCATCTCGACTTCGGTGGCCGCACCGATCTTGATGACCGCCACACCGCCCGCCAACTTGGCAATGCGTTCCTGCAGCTTCTCCTTGTCGTAGTCGGACGTGCTGCTCTCCTTCTCCGCCCGCAGCGTGGCCACCCGTGCCTTGATCTTGACCTGGTCGCCCGCACCGTCGATGACGGTGGTAGTGTCTTTGTGGATTTCGACACGTTTAGCGCGGCCCAGATCGGCGATGGTGGCCTTCTCCAGTTGCTTGCCGGTTTCTTCGGCAATGACGGTGCCGCCGGTGAGGATGGCAATGTCTTCCAGCATGGCCTTGCGCCGGTCGCCAAAGCCGGGGGCCTTGACCGCGACAACTTTCAACACCCCGCGCATGCTGTTGACCACCAGGGTCGCCAGCGCTTCGCCTTCAAGGTCTTCCGCAATGATCAGCAGTGGCTTGCCAGCCTTGGCCACCTCTTCCAGGACCGGCAGCAGGTCTCTGATGCTGGAGATCTTCTTGTCATGCAAGAGCACCAACGGGTCGTCGAGAACGCACACCTGCTTTTCAGGGTTGTTGACAAAGTACGGGCTGAGGTAGCCACGGTCGAACTGCATGCCTTCGACCACATCGAGTTCGTTTGCGCCGATGCGACGCGCTACCAAATTCCGAAAGACAATCTCCCCGATGTCATCGTCAGCGAAACCATGGCAGTCGCGCTGCACAACGAACCTCAAGTCACGATTGCGCGGCGTTTGCTGGCGCAAGCCCCCGCCGCGCGCATGGTGCCGCAGTCTGTGAGCGTTGAGGTATGCCTGATTAACTGGTCGCGCGAGCACGTCATCATGCCCGCCGATTACGTCGGCGAATTTCCCGAGCCGGATCGGGACAGAATCTATCTCGGAAAAATCTTTGAGCTGGATGCGGACAACATCAAGAAATGGGAAAGCATCGAGAGTGACTCGCTCCCTGCTGGCCGGGTAAAAATTCCCTCAGCGCTGCATAAAAAATACAAGCCGTACCTGCTGACCAATATCACCGTGTACGGCAAACACCGTTTGCACAACTACGATTGCAGCCTGACCCTGCCGCAACGTTTGCGCGGCAAGATTGAAGCGGGGGATGAATTGCAGTTTCACTACCAACTCGGATGCAATCCGCACATGAGCTACAAGATTGTAACCACCGTATCCGATTGTTGATCTTGCCGTATTCGCGACAGCATTTCGATGCTCGTAGGTCGGGCTTTAGCCCGACTTGTCGGGTTGAAACCCGACCTACGTGACACCGGTGATCTATCTTCAGTTATCAGTACGCAGGCAAATAGCGTTTGCGCAATTTCCCCTCGTCAAAATCGAGAGGGTCATATCCGAGCCGCACAGCGACCCCGACAATTTCAGGATATTTTTGAATGTCCTGCGGATGCCACCACGTATCGCACAGATAACGAAATTCATCTTTGGTATTCTCAAGTTCCTTGGCAACGCTTTCTTGCTTGGCAAGCCCGATGAAATCCATCAGCTCCTGCAATGCCCCGCCATTGAATAGCTCCTCGAAGCGCATACGCATCCAGGGCACGCCGCCGGTTTCTTCCAGTTTCAAACCGAACGCATTCACTTCTGCCCAGAAAAAAAGCGACTTCTCAAAAGGATTCATGCCTTCCCAAATTGCGTGGTATTGCGGGAAAGCCGTTCCTTCATCAAAAGGTGAAGCCAGAATTTTTTCCTGAAAATAAGGCATGCCGGGAATCAGTGGCGGACAAAAAGCCCGGTGGGTAACCCACGAGCAGGCAACCGGAATCGGATGTCTGACGAGATGCACGATTTTGATCCTGCCCGCAAAACGCCGCAGCAGGTATGGCAGCGCCCCCCATGCGGGCCAGCCGCACTCGACATAAGATTTCTGCTTCAGAATCTCTTCGATCTTCTCACAGTGCGCGAGAATTTCTTCCGCATTGCCCGTCCGCGCGGGATCGTTGCTTGCCCGCATCCGCCTCGGGTAATACCGGTCATGCAGCGGCTCATGTTCAACAACCGCTGTTTCGCCGCAAGCCGCCTGCAAATTCGCAGCCAGCCATTGCGTGCCGCACCTGCCGGTTGAGAGAAAGAAAGTGGCCGTATTCATGTCGGTTCCTGACGGGATAAATTGAAAATCAAGACAGCTTCTGTGTCTCGATTCCGATGTGTTGAAATCACGAGAAGCGAAATTTCCCCGAAAAAAGCGCTGGCAGCAAAATGCGCTTACTTTTTATACCAGCACACATGGCAATAGCGCACCTTGTTCGCTGCTGGAGGCGCATGAGGCCTTACTCTATGCACGGCCCGATTGGTGGTTTTGAACAGAACCAGTCGATTAAAAGTCGGTGTTAACAAAAAGTTTTTCTCGCCCTCACATCTGATTTCAAGCTCGCCGCCATCCTCGTTTTTCCAGTCTTGAGAAAGATACAGAACCCCGCAAAAATCCTTGTTGCGTCCCGCATCGGCGTGCCAATCGAGCACATCATCGACTTCATGCCCGTGTATGCCAGCTGGATGGGCATCAGAAAATTTCATCCCGGAAACTGCTTCCATTAAAGAGAAATAGGCCGGTGATTTGTATATTTTGCTAAAGGTCAAAAAGGTCAACCAGTTCTGGCTCATCAGGCACGTCGGCTTCACCCGCTTGAGGGTTAAAAAACGATAAAACCGTTCCGGTTGCGGCAACACATTCCATTGCTCCTCATTGAGATATTCCTTGCTGCGATTCTGGAACACGCGTTTATATTCCGCCTCCTGTTTCAGGAAGTTCGAAATCCTAGCGGCAACGTCGGGACGCAAAAAATCGTCAAGAACCACCAGAGAAAGGGGATGTGATTCGAGACTTTGATGGCAGGCCAGAACAGCGTCGGGTTGCAGATGCCGGGGGTTGATCCATTTGGCAAGCGGCACAAGAGAGGACTCAATATCTAAATCGCCGGAAGAAGAATTTTGATTATCCATTCGGCTGATCTCCCCCGATATTCCACCCCATGTATAGATACACCCCTTTGTCCTCAATAAGCTGAAAACCGAGGCGGCTATAGAGCCTGAGGGCAGGGTTGAATCTTTCGACATGAATCACCAAGGCGCGCTCAGTCTCCGCTGCTTCGCGCATCAGATTACCGAGAATTTCGCTGCCTATTCCCATGCCACGGAAACCGGGTAAAAGCGTGATGTCAACAATCAGCAATTCTTTGGGGCTTCTTAGAAGATAGAGCCGGCCTGCCGGAATGTCTCGATGCAAAATTATTTCAAAGCTCGCATCGCTGTAATGCTCCCTATAGAAGCTATGCTGCGCGTTGAACTGCATCGCAACGAACATGCGCTTCTGTTCGTCGCTCCAATCGGTCTGCTGCAATTCAAACTCGCGGGTGCTGGCATAGATTTGAAGCAAGAGGCCCATATCATCATTCGTGACCGGACGAAATTGAATATCTTTATGCATGGAACTCCCCAATATCCTCAGTAAGCATCATCCGCCAAGTCACCCCGTAAAATGCCCGTCAAACTATTCAATCATGATACGTCACGACTTTAGGAAAAAGAGGCTTGCCCCCAGTCAAATCCAAATAAGTGCTATCACCAACTCTGTATGCCGTGTTAACCCAATTAGCAATCAATGCTAATTTGTTGCCCTTGTGCTTAATAAACTCATTTCTGTTTTTACCCTCGTAAAACAGTAAGGCCAAGTTTGATTCAACAGCTTCAAGTTCGGGAGCAAAAGACCACATATTGGATGGCCCAAACTTATATTCGTAATCAGTGCATCCACGCTTGATAAGCATCGGAACACTCGACCCCAGCCTTGGGTGTTCATTGACCGCATAACGTAGCAAGCCAAAAATTTCTTTGGCTTCCTGCAAACCTACAACATAAAAATACCCACCATAGATACCGCATATCTTTTGGTTATTTAATTCAACACCTGCTTTAAATGTAATGTTGAATTTACTGGCAACTTCCAGCAGGCTCATGAGTTCGCGCAATGACCTGATGCAAACTTTGACCTTGTAGCAATCTCTGCATCCGTAGGGAATGCAACTTCCCTGATAGGCGATATTATGAACAACGTTCCTGAGAAAAATACAGCTAAAGCGTCGGATTGGTGCAAGTACAGAATAGTAATCATTGCTATCTATATATTTGTTTTTCGCATCAACGAGCGTTAATCGACCATCTTCACGTTCTTGTACCAATCCACGATCCAAGCTCGACCGTACGTTATCAGCAACAACGTTTGCTCCCACCTCATAAGATAGAAGCTCATCCAGGTAATAGTGCATATTTTTCGAAATTCTCCATCATTAAATGGTTTGTGACAGTTAAATTCCTCGCGGTTGCCAGAGCAGGCTATAACGACATTGCAGCTGCTGGCATTATTCAGTTCCCCCCCGACACATTCCGAACAATGTGTCGCAAGTACGCCCGAAAATGTTAGCATTTAAAAAGGTAATATCAAATTTTTATCTTGGATACTTCAGGGATAGCCATGACACAAATTACACTTGGATCAACTGTTTGCCAATTTGATAATCAAGTATCAACGGTACTTGATGACGAGGTTGTGCTGATGAGCATCGAAAACGGTGCTTATTTCGGTTTGAATAAAGTGCTCAGCCGTATCTGGAAGATAATTGAATCTCCCGTCACGGTAGCGCAGATATGCGTGACGCTTCAGGAGGAATACGATGTGGCGCAGGATGTCTGCACGCGCGATGTCATCGAAATCCTTGATACGCTGGCGGAAAAAAAACTGATTTCCATAGCCTAGCAAGCTGCCAAATTGCCTTTTGCAATATGCACAGCTATCGCATCTACGGACTCACGGTTTCTTCAGAGCTGGAATGTCCTTTGTTGTTTTCATCTGATGTCACAGCGGATATTACGATCCGTTTGGGCAACATCCCCCCGTCTTGCCTTCCCTCCGACTTGCGCAGGGGGGCCAATTTTCCCGGCCCGCATAAAGTTCTGCTGAACATCGACGGAGTTGCAAAATATCTCATCGTTGATGGGAAAGAAGTTCTCATCGAACCCTACCCCGGTGTCCAAACAGAATATGTTCGGCTTTTTCTGCTGGGCAGTGCGCTGGGCATCTTGCTCCATCAGCGCGGCGTGCTCCCGCTGCATGGCTGCGGGATCGTGCATGACAACAAGGCGGTGCTGTTCCTCGGCGCAACGGGCATCGGCAAATCCACCCTCGCCGAAGCCTTCCGCAGAAAAGGCTACCAGCTGATTACGGATGATGTTTCCGCACTTTGTTTTGACCGGGAAAATGTGGTCAATGTTTTCCCCGCTTATCCGAAGATTAACCTGATGGAAGAAACGGCAAGAAATTTCAATATTCAAACCGAGGGGCTGCCCGAGGCGCATAACAAAAAAAGAAAATATTCCGTACCCGTCGGCGAGAGTTTTTGTCCCGAGCCCCGCCCCTTGGCTCGCATTTACATCCTGCACCGCAGCCCGGATAACACCCTCCGTCTTGAGAAGCCTCACAAAATAGCCGCCATTCCTTTTCTGACCCACAACACCTACCGCAGGCAGATCATCGAACAAATGGGACACCAGCAACGCCACATCGAGCAGTGCGCCAATCTGGCAAGCAATTTCCCGGTCAGACTGCTCACCCGCCCCGACGATCTATCGCGCCTCCCGGAATTGGTTAATTTTCTGGAAAGCGACTTCCTGTGAGCGGCAACATTATCTGGATAGCCTCTTATCCCAAATCCGGCAACACCTGGTTCAGGACGTTTATTTCCTGCTTGCTGAATGAAACCGAAGCGGATATCAATAAAATTGATAGCGACGGAATCGCAAGTGCGAGACTTCCCTTTGAGCAATGCACCGGATTGGATTCGACCAATCTCACCCTCTGGGAAATCGCCTCGCTGCGTCCCGCCGTGTATGACATGTTATCTGCGAAGCTGCGCAATGACCTCTGGATCAAGGCGCATGATGCCTGCCAAATTCTTCCAGATGGCACTCCGTTGTTTCCGGCAACGGCCACCAAAGCCGCTTGTTATCTTATACGCAATCCGCTCGATGTTGCCGTCTCCTACGCGAACCACAATGGCGACACGCTGGATAAAACCATAGACAAAATGAACGATCCAGAGTGGAGCCTGGGCAAACAAATCCTGAATGCCAATGACCAGCTCCCACACTTTCTGGGGCGCTGGGGCGACCACGTAAAAAGCTGGATGGAAGCTACGCATCTTCCTGTCTGTATGCTGCGCTATGAAGACATGCACTTGGAACCGCTGGCAACTTTCAGCAAAGCGGTGACTGCGATTGGCATCGAAAAAACACCTGAAGAAATCACCTGCGCGATTGAGGCATCCTGCTTCGAAAAACTCAAAACCCAGGAACAGGAATCCGGATTCCGCGAACGTCCCTCCACTTCAAAAATGTTTTTTCGTTCGGGAAAAATCGGATCGTGGCGCGAGAGTCTTTCCGAAAAACAAGCGAGCCTGATTATCGAACACCATGCCGAGACCATGCTCCGCTACGGTTATCTCGATAGCCGGGGCAACCCGATTTTTTAGCCGACTACACTCCCATGAACCCGGATATTTCGTTAGTGCTGAATCCGCTCCTTCCCCCTTGCAGGGGGAAGGTTGGGATGGGGGTAGAGTTGTGGAACGGTAACGTTTCTACCCCCTCCCTAGCCCTCCCCCTGCATGGGGGAGGGGATATTTCGGCTAATGGACTATTTGGGATGAACCCAGATAGTTCGTTAGAAGAAAACTGCGTCATTCCGGCGCAGGCCGGAATCCAGCCAAGAAAATTACCCTGCGAAGCAAACAAAACCTTGTTGTCGCCCCGCGTGCGCGGGAATTATTTAATTATCTGGATTCCGGCCTGCGCCGGAATGACGGCCTAGTGGAATATTTGGGATGAACGCTCTGATCTACGGTCTTTCTTGGTCACTCCCCTTTCCGACACCCGAATTGCCGGAAACGGAAATGACGAGTGATGTGAATGTCGTTCTCGGGAAATTTGATGAACAAAGTATCTCCTGGAGTTTGCAGGGTGTCTGCTACAAAGCCGCGCCCGGAGCTTATTTTTTGGCTGTCCCCGGCATTGCGCGTTTCCTGGTCACCAATGGAAGTCAAATCCTCATTGATGCTCAAGCGGATGTGCCGGTACAGGAAATTTTGTATTTCCTGTTCAACCCCGTTGCTGGGGCGCTGCTCATGCAGCGCGGCATTCTCCCCTTGCAAGCCAGCGCCGTTGCCAAAGACGGCAAAGCCGCCATCCTACTGGGCAACTCCGCTTCGGGGAAATCGCTGGTCGCGGCAGGCTTGATGCAACGCGGGTTCAAGGTACTGACCGATGCGGTTTGCGCAGTTCATCCCGGCGGCACACCCACCATAAAAGCGGGCTGCCCCCATCTGTTGCTGTGGAAAATGGCGCTAAAAAAACTGGGGCACGACCCTGCCGGACTAAACACAGTCAGGCCAAGCATCGAAAAATATCAACTGCCAATCCCTAAGAATAATTACCTCAGCGAGGCACCCGTTGCGCGGATATTTCTGTTTGCCCATGGCAACGAAAACCAACTGTTGGAAAACAAAATCGCGGGACAAGAAAAATTCGCTCTACTTCTCGGCTATGCCTACCACAACCAGCTCATCGAAGCATTGGGGGTGCAAAAGCAAATGTATCCGATCATGATGTCACTGGCGCAATTGCCGCAACTGACGACAGTGACTTCCCCCTTGGCTCTGCACAATGCGCACGAGTTTATCGCCATGTTTGCCAGCCGGTATTAACCATGACCGCCGCCGCAAAGTTCCGCAAACTCCGCTCGCTGCTGATGGGCAGCTGCAATACTTATCTCTGCCTGAAGCCCGAATCTAGCCGCAGCCGGATTGAAAAGCTTCGCTCTGCAACCAACACCTACATTTTTTATCAGCACGCAGCCATCGTTCGCGTGCCGCTCAAGATGCTGCTTTTTATCAGTTGGCCCTTCATTGCCGTCATGCTGTCGTTGCGCCATGTTTTGCTGCTGGGAAAAATCGTGGCGCAGGAATCGGGCACGGGGAGATTTCAGCAGTTTGTCCAGTTGCTCCGGCTTGCCTGGTTTGAATTTATTCACCCGCGTTATTACTTTCTTTTTCGCTTCTTCGATAAAACGCGCATGCAAAAACGCGGCGGTTATCTGTGCTACCGCAAGAACCATGTTCTGTTCACTGCGCTAAATGGTTTTGTATCGGGCGAGCCCATCAACAACAAAGTGAAGTTTGCAGAATTCTGTCGGGCGAACTCCCTTGCCACACCTGAAATTTTTGCTTGCGTTGAGCGTGGCGAAATATCGTTCAAGGTGTCGCCCGAATTGTGGCGGGCAAAAGACCTCGTCATAAAACCGCTATACGGCCATAAGGGAAGAGATATTCTGTTCGCGCATGCCCAAGGGAATGGAAGCTATCTATTTGGTGATGAAACGCTCACCCATACCGAACTCATACAGCAAATCGCATTGGATTCCAGAATGGAGCCTTTCTTCATTGAGGAGAGGCTTTGCAACCATACGGTGCTGGAGTCACTTTCCAATGGATACCTAGCCACCATACGAATGGTTAGCTTCCTCGGGCAGAATCATGCGCCGACATTTCTTGCGGCTATTCTGAGTGTCCCCTATGACGAGATGCGCATCAGCAATTTTGGCAGAGGCTTTCCCTTAAAGTTGGAAAGTGGAGAAATCCTGCCGCCGCCACATGCGCCCATGCTCGAAAAATGGCGCAAGGAATTTGAAGAAGCGAACCAAAATGCGGTTGGAAAAATAATCCCCTATTGGCGAGAAACAAAAGAGCTGATAACCCAAGCCCATCGCTTGTTGCCGGAATATTTTTCCCTCGGCTGGGATGTCGCCATCACCGCAAACGGGCCGGTTATTCTGGAAACCAACATCGGCTGGGATACCGATTCGATACAATATTTCCACGACCTCCCGCTGGGCGATACGGAATTTGCCCGATGCGCCGTGGAAAGATTGAACGGCTTAACATGAACCAAGCCTCTTTCGAGCTGCTTACGCGCGATCAATTTTTTTCCTCCGCCGATTTTTATCCGGTGCAGATCGACCTTGCCAGCGACACGCTGCTGCTGGCCGAATTGAGCAGAAGCGAAATGAAAGCGCGGGCTTTCCACAACAGGCGCTCGACGATACGGGACAGAAAAGTTTATCGCCTGCCCGTTCAGGCGCTGCTCTCCTGGTTTCCTTGCGGCCTGCCCGCCGCAACCCCAGCGCAATATATTTTTCACAACGCCTTTTGCGGCTCAACCTTGCTCGCCCGCTGCCTCGACCTCCCCGGCAGTACGCTTGTTTACCGTGAACCCAGCGCATTGGCGACGCTTGCCGATTCCTCCCCCGAAAGCCAGTTAACCAACATGCTGATGACGCTGCTGACCCGTCGAGAACAAGGACAAGAGCATACGGTCATCAAACTCAATGACCGCTGCAACAACATGATTGCGCAACTCCTAGGATTGCACCCGGCAGGGCGGGGGATTCTGCTTTTTTCCGACTTGCGCGCCTTCCTCGTTTCCGTGCTGGGCAAACCTGCGAGGAGGCAATGGCTACAGGAACGTTGCGCTTCGGGTTGTGCCGACTTGCCAGCGGCGTTACTCCACCCCGATCAACTCCCCGTTTCAAAGGATGGAGAGGCCGCCGTTCGCTACTGGCTGACACAGATGTTGTTTTTTTCAGCAAGCCACCATAGCCGCATGAATCGTTTGCTGCCGGTTCGCGCGAACGATCTCATAAACGATCCTGTCAACATTACCAAAACGGTGGCGGATTTTTTGGGGCTCGGATTGGATGAGGAATTGCTCCGCTCGAATATCGCCGCTGAACAAAAAAACCATGCCAAAATCGGCAAACCTTTCCTGCGCCACGAAGCGGCAATTCAGAAAGAACTGCTGGCCAGAACGCATGCCGAGGAAATCGGGCAAGCCCTACAGTGGAAAGACGCATTGCTGGAACTGAACTTGTTGAACTTGCCATCAGAAAGTGAGTTTTTAAAATGAGCGTCATTTACGGAATTGTTAATACGCGGGGACAGGAGGTTGAAGCACTGGCAACCCTGCGCAAAAGTCTGGATGTCGTATGCTTCGACCGCGAAGCGGCATGGCAGGATTCCGGCGCATATCTCGGTGTCCTGCTGCGGCAGTTAGTGCAGAACGAGGCGGAACAGGCTCCGCTGCTCGATGACGATTTGATTATCTGCGCCGATGCGCGTCTCGATAACCGCGAAGAGTTGGCTGAAAAACTCGGCATCGCCCTCGACCAACTGCCCGACCTACCCGACAGCAGCCTCATCCTGCAGGCTTACCAAAAGTGGGGCGAAGATTCACCGAATCATCTTCTAGGCGACTTCGCCTACGCCGTTTACGATAAAAATCGCAAAAGCATTTTTTGCGCGCGCGATCACATCGGCATCAGGCCGTTCTATTATTTCTGGATCAACGGCACTTTCTGTTTCTGCACCCTGCGCGAACCCTTGATGGCCGCATGCCCCGTCCCGCCCACCCCCAACGACACGTTCATCATTGCCTCTTTCATCCGCGCCCATGCGAAAACTTCTCACACCGTTGCAAATGAAATCAAGCGGCTACCCGCAGCGCATACCCTGACCCTGGATGCGACAGGTTTGACGACACGCCGCTATTGGCAACCCGATTCAAGCACCACATTGCATCTGTCCAGCGATGAAGAATATGCGCGAGCGATGCGCGAAGTTTTTACGCAGGCAGTGGCATGCAGAACCAGAACGGATCGCCGGGTAGGCACCCATTTAAGCAGCGGCCTCGACTCCGGCTCCATCACGGTGCTGGCCGCACGTGAATTGCGCAAACAGGGGAAAAAACCGCTCGCCTTTTCCTGGTCGCCCGCGCCAGAAAACACCGCACAAAAAATTGGCGACGAACGCGACCTCATTCTGGACGTATGCCGACAAGAAAATATCGAATGTCGTTTTTCAAACCTTGAGCCGCAAGAGACCCTGCAAATTCTTCGGGACTCTGTCGATATTTGGGGAGAAAACCAGCTATATCAGGAATCAAAACAACTTCCCGCTTACAAGGAGGCAGACTGCCGGATCATGTTGAGCGGGTGGGGCGGGGACGAATTAACCTCGTTCACCGGGCATCGCACTTATCTGGCGGATGTTCTGTCGAATCGAGGTTTATTTCGCCTGATGCGCGAAATTTTTCAAATGCGAAAAAACCGCTGTTGTTCTCTTGGCAGCGCGGCAAAAGAAGTCCTGTATCCCTTCATTCCGGATTTTCTTTACTACCGCTTCTTTAATTTGCCTGTTCGCTATGACTGTGAATCGCTGATCAATCCCGCACTGTCCGGGGTCGTTCGCGCGGAGCGAATAAAACGCAGCCGCTGGCATCAGCGCGATGTAAAAACCGTGCAGCGGCAATACGTGACCGAAGGTTTTCCATTGCACCGTATCGAAAGCTGGGCCGAGCTGGGCGAGCGGTATGGCATCAATTACCTCTACCCCGTTTTCGACAAACGGGTCATTGAATTCGTGCTGTCGCTCCCTACGGAACAACTGTGCAAAAACGGCTGGCGGCGCGCGCTTTTTCGCCACGCGATGCAAGACATCCTGCCCGCCTCGGTGCAATGGAACAGATCCAAGGCCGAGAATTCAATGGGCGAATATTCAAAGGCTTTTATTCCGCTCTTGAAATCTGTGGTCGCGGACTATCTGCGGGAAGTTGAAGGCACGCCCTCGTTTCGACGTTATTTCGAGGCCGGGGCGGCGAGAAAAATGCTGGCTTCACGTAAAGTGTTTCATCTCATCAAAGTTTACAGCTACGCGAAATTTCTCGAACGCTCCTTCTCCCTAGGGAAGCGGTTTTCCAAACGCTGATACGCATATTGTTTTCTCCGGCCGCCAGCCGGCCCCGGCAATTTGTGCTAGCATTTCCTCCGCCGTCATGCACGGCTCAACTTCCCGACTCAACTTATTCCAAGAAAGGAATGCTGCGATGACAAACCTGGACCATACCGATTGCGTTGAAACGAACCCGAGAAAAACTTGGGAAAAGCCGGATATTTCGGAATTGAAGACCAGCCTGACTGAAGCAAAAGGCGGGGCGAAAACTACGGTGGCATCTGAAGGCTTAGCTTCCAGCCCGAGTTAACTACTGCGGCTGCCGAGCAGATGGCAGTGATGGCCGCGACTTCAGGCTACGGCTACAGTTCGTGATGAAATTTAAGCCGTCTCTGTTTTGACCGTACTCCTCACACATATGAGGAGTATTTTTTTGCCCGATTTCCGATGTCGCTTATCGCTAACCTTTAAGTAGTAAAGGCATCTTGCATCGAGGTGGCGGCCGACGGGGTCGGTCGCCACGGGCGCGCTAGTTGCGTGCGGGGAAAACACCTTCGAGACAAATAAAATGCTTAACCGCCTGGTACGGCTGCAAGTTGCTATGCGCCTGACCCTGGCCCGCAGCGGGAGCCAGCGCGTTCGCGCCCATCGCCACCATATTTGCCGGGAGCGGATTGGCTTCAAAGCGCTTGTTTTTTTGATCTCTTGAGGCGTAGGTATTGCCGGCGGGCGCACCCAGCGTTCCGGCAATATCGTCTCCGGACAGGGTATGCGTGTGGCTCGGTATCTGGCTCAACCCAAGGGTAACGGTAGCGTCTCCGCCAGTTGCCGCAAAAGTGCGTGGGGTAAGCCCCTGCCCCGCACCGCAATGCATGGGGGTACGCCCTATTAGATTCGGGAGCTGGAACGTCGTCTTCCCGTCGCCGCCGAAAACGTTACCGATAACCGCAAACAGGGCTGTTTGCGCTTGTACAGACAAAGTAGCGCCATCGCACAACGCCCATCCCACCGGGACGAATGTGTAAGGCAACATCCTGATTTCACCTATATATGCTTGTGACATGACTTCTCCTTAATTTCGTGACGGAAACAATCCCGTTGTAGCGATAATGTAATTGAGCGCCATAAACGGTGCGACATTTGCGTGGGACTGGCTACCACCGACAGCTAATACGGAAGCTGCCAATAATGGCTTGACCGCACTGGTGTCCGCCGTATAGGAAAAGTCCCCCGTCCCCCCCGCATCCGCCGCCAGCGTGTTGCCCGCCGGGGCAGTCGCATCGGCCTGTTGGCTCGCCGCTTGCATGGGGTGGTTATGCGCGGGCATTTGCGCTTCGGACAGCGTCACATTCTCGCTTCCCTGCGACGTTCCGACATTCCAGTTTATTGCCCCACCCGGCGTGGAAACACCCGCACCGACCGGCACCCTGCCCCGCAGGTCGGGGAGGTTAAAGGTGGTTACGCCATTTCCTCCGTAAGCCACGCCGATCAAGGCATAAAGTGCTTGGTTATCAGCAATGGACATGGACTGACCGTTGCAGAATGCCCATCCTTGTGGCGCATAATTGCCCGCAAACAGGCTGATTTGCCCGATAAATTGATTAGACATGATTTCTCCTCAGTTACGCGACGGGTACATGCCGGACAAGGCGATACAGAAGCCTATGCACAAGGACGGCTGGATGTTGTTATGGGGCTGGCTTCCACCGGTGATGCTGCATGTGCCCGGATGCATTGCCACATAAGTTCCCGCTGCGATATAAGTCGGTTCTTGCGAACCGGCAAAAACCACGGGCGGTTGTAATACAACTTGCGTGCCCGTCGTACTTACCGCGACCATGGTATGGGTATGTGGCGGCACGTTCGTACTGCTGACGGCTACCGTCTCGGCTCCGCCTTTCTCGCCTTGCGACATGCCGCTACCCGGATGAAGCGGCATGCGCCCGCGAAAATCGGGTAAGCCGAAATTCACTTTGCCATCGCCGCCGAACTGGGTGGACAACAAGCTGTAAAGAGCCGCGTTCTGCTGGATGGGTAATATCTGCCCGTTACACGAAGCCCAGCCTCTGGGAGCCCAGTTAAAACCGAACATTCGGATTTCTCCGATAAATGGATCACTCATAATGCCTCCTTTTAAGTAAAAGTTCCCTGCATTAACGATGCCGCTGAACGGCAACGCCACTACCTTTCCTCTCTCCTCTTACTTGCGGCCACCTCTAAAAATCCAAACTTCGTCGCAATACTGCGTTGCTCACAAAAAATTGCTCCTTACATATCAAACATATGCTGCGTCGCAATTATTTGTTCGCGCCTTGTCTTGCTTAGAACTTTGAATTTCTAGAGGCGGCCTACTCTGGCTTTACCGAATAACAGCTTTGGTATTGATAACCAGTGACGGCCTCTTCTGCGCCTTTTATTTCTCCGATGGGCACGATAAATAAATCGTGCTCACCCAGTTGTTCATGCTTGACTCTATAGCCGCCTTGCGCCAATAAAATATTTGGTCCATGGAAAATAAGATGGAAATTGATATACGGCCCGCCAGTTTTTTCCTGGCTGACTTCCATCAGGGTGAGGTTTACGGTGAATGGTTCCGCTTGCGTGTCGGCACTGGGCGACATGAAATTGGGAACGGCAAATGCGAAGTTGGAATTTACATGGGGTGTAAATAGCGCTGCTCGAATAGGCTGACTCAAAGTCCCTCCTTGCCAATATTCATAATGCATTTGCTGGGAAAACATCAATTACATTTGCATCTGGAGGGACATTGTACAGACCTGTTCCGGCAGCGCAAATTATCAAGGGCGTTGCACGCTAATATATTTTTCTGAAGTCAGTTTGAGTCGCAAAAGCGCGGGCGAGGGTGTTCAGAATTTTGGGTAACCATCGCATGAATCAGCACCCTGAATTGTTTCAGGCGGGAATTCTTCACGTAGAATCCTTACCAAATCCAGAATACCAATTCATACATGCCATGAGTATTACAACGTTGTTTCGCAAGTCGCGCAGTTTTGCGCGCCGCTCGTGGTTCGAGAAAGCGTGGTTTCTTCCTGCATGGCTGTTGTTGGGCGCAAGCCGGTTTTTGATTCTGTTCGTGCCATTCCGGCACTTGGCTCCCCGCATGGGAATGCACGCGGGGCTGCATTCCTGGATACCGCTGGTTGATGCGCGGCAGAAGGCAAGAGCAATGTCTATCGCTCGCGTCATTGCGCTGGCCGCCCGCTATACACCTTGGATATCGAATTGTTTTCCGCAAGCCGTGACGGCAAAGATGATGCTCGGTTTATACGGCATTCCGAACAGTTTGTTTCTGGGTGTCAGCCGCGACTCTGATGCGGTGAAATTGAAGGCGCATGCGTGGGTGGCTGCGGGGCGTGTGCGGGTTACGGGCAGGTATAGCTTCGACCAGTTCACGGTGGTGGGCTGTTTTGTTTCGCCGCGATCTCTGAGCGCAACGGGTTTATGTGGGTGCGAATTTAACTCGCAGAGGTTCTTGCACCCTGAGGGTGTTCGCACCTAACCTAAGCCGGACAAGCCGGAACCAAAATGGAACAGCACAACCACCCCATCCCCCACCTAACCTCCCCCTTGAAGGGGGAGGAACTTTACTCCCTCCCCTTCAAGGGGAGGGCGGGGGTGGGGATGGGGTGTCATTTCGCGACAAATTCTTGTCGTGTTTTGACATCATTTAACTGGTAAGTGACTAAAATTCGTGCGAATGAATTCGCACCTACAAATACATAATTTCGGTTTATATAATGAGTGAACTTTCCCCCGAGATGCAATTGCTGTGCGCCTGCTGCCGGGTGAAACCGCGCGCCGAAGATTTGCAATTGCAGGCCGCATTGGCAACGCAGATCCACGCGGACAAATTGATCGCAGCCGCTATCCGCCAGCGCGTGGAGCCGTTGCTTTATCACAATCTGAAACAGCATGCGCAAGGCGTGTTTTCCGACCAAGTGATGGAGGCTCTCGCCGCCCGAGTCCGGCGCAACGCGATCAATTCGCTTAATGCAATTCGCATCAACTTGCAGCTTGTGCGCATGCTGCGCGAGCGCGGCATTCCGTTTTTGCCGATGAAAGGGATAACGTTGGCACAGCGGTATTACGGCGAGATCGGCTTGCGCCATACCAAGGATATTGATTTCTGGGTGCCGGTAGAGTTTGTGAAAACGGTGCGCGACCTGCTTATGAAACAGGGCTGCCAACCTCACTACGAGCATGACATCAGGTGGGCGTTAGAGAATGATAAATTGCGGCGCATATATCCGAATCACCTGATATTGAGCGATCCGTGCGGCATGCATCTGGAGATGCATTGGAGGTTTACTTTAAACTCGGAGACTTTTAAGCTCGATGCGGCGGAGATGCTGGCATGCGGCGAAACAGTTGAAGTGGCGGGCGAAGCCATGACCATGATGGCTCCGGTACAGTTGCTGCTGTATCTGTGCATGCACGGTGCGCGCCATGGCTGGTGGCGTTTGAAATGGCTGCTTGACTTGCCGCAGGTGCTGGAAAGCCGCGACTGGGATTGGCCTCTGGTGCTGGCGGAAGCCAAACGCGCCAACTGCTTGAACGCGTTGCGGCTTGGGCTGAAACTGGCTGAGCAATTGTTTGGTTGGGTTGTCCCGGAGCAAGTTGCTGCGAGCATGAGCAAGCAGTATTTACTTAACTGGCAGATGAAGATTGTTTTTCAATACCTCGGCAAACCGGAAGAATCGCTGACAAAACTGACGTTCACAGAAAAGATTTACCGCCTATCTCTCGCCGAGTCTGCCAGTTTTTTCTGGGAAGATTTATACCGCCGTTGGTTTTCGATGCATTACGGCCAGCATTCCAGATTGCTGGCGCGGCAAACGGAATAACACTTCACGCCAGATTTTGCGCGGCCAATTCACGCAAGCATTCGCCCACGGTCGCATAACGCAACTTCACTTTCAATTCCCGCTTCATTCTTTCATTCGTCATACGCCGCGATTCGATCATGAACGACCACATCGCAGGCGACACGGCGCGTTGTACTTCGTCTCGCGGCAAACGCGGCGGGCGCGGCAGGTTGAACGCATCGGCGACGACATCGAAGTAGTCGCCCATTTTTATTTGGCCATCATCGACCGCGTGATAGACGCGGTTGGGTTTTGCATGGCGCAAGGCGGCAACGACGATGCGCGCCAAATCGTCGGCATGGATGTGGTTGGTGTAGCTGTCTTGCTCTTGCGCGATGGCGGGTGCGCCGGAGCGGATGCGCTGCAACGGCAAACGATCTGCGGCGTAGATGCCGGGGACGCGCAGGATGTGGGCGCGCACGTGGTTGCGTGTTGCCCAGGTGCGGATTTGGTTTTCGGCATCGGCGCGTAATTGGGCGCGCTGGGTTTGCGGATTCAGCTTGTGCGTTTCGCTGACGATGTCGCCCGCGCAATCGCCATATACGCCGCTGGTGCTGATGTAGAGGAGTTGTTTTGGAGGAGTGGCACGCGATAGGGCGGCGAGCAGATGTCGGGTGCGGGTGTCGCACTTAACTAGTGTTCCCTCACCCCAACCCTCTCCCGGAGGGAGAGGGAGTAAGTTTGGAGGGGGAGCGAAGTGCAGCACTACATCGGCGATGCCTGCGATGCGTTGCAGGCTGCGAAAATCATCCAGATCGCCCGTGACTGGCGTGACACCGAATGCCCGCAAACTATCGCGCTGCGCCGGATTGCGCAGCAGGGCATACAGATGGTAGCGGCCTCGCAGCATGGGGATGGTGCGCAGGGCGATGTCGCCGCAGCCGATAATGAGCAGTCGTTTCATGGCCGGATTATGCGTTAAAATCGCGCCCCTTATCCAAGCGGACATTTGTCATGAGTTTCAAGATCACCCTGCAACCGACCCAACACAGTTTTTCAGCCGATGCCGACGAAACCATTCTGGATGCGGCGTTGGAGCACGGGCTGGTGTTGCCTTATAGCTGCCGCAACGGCGCTTGCGGTGTGTGCAAGGGCAAGATTCTCGAAGGCTCGGTGGATTATGGCAAGTCGCTGCTGTTCATGTTGACCGATGAGGAAAAGGCGAATGGCATGGCCTTGTTCTGCTGCTCCAAACCGTTGAGCGATCTGGTGATCGAAAGCCATGAGGTGACGCGCTCGCAGGATATTCCGGTGAAGATGCTGCCGTGCCGCGTGGAGAAAATGCAAAAAGTGACAGACGATGTGATGGTGCTGTCGCTCAAGCTGCCCGCCAACGAGCGGCTGCAATTCCTCGCCGGACAATACATCGACATCCTGCAAAAAGACGACAAGCCGCGCAGTTTCTCGCTGGCCAACGCGCCGCACGACGACGCTTTTCTGGAACTGCACATCCGCAATATTGCCGGAGGCAAGTTCACCCACCACGTGTTCAGCGGCATGAAGGAGCGCGACATCCTGCGCATCAAAGGCCCGCTCGGTTCGTTCTGCCTGCACGAGGATTCCGACAAGCCCATCGTGTTCGTGGCCAGCGGCACGGGCGTAGCGCCGGTCAAGGCGATCATCGAACACGCGATCCATATCGGCTTCAAACGCGAAATGCATTTCTACTGGGGCGTGCGCAAAGTGGCTGATCTGTACATGCTGGACAAGATCAAATCGTGGGAAGCGCACGGCATCAAATTTGTGCCCGTGGTTTCCGACGAAGCGTGGAGCGGACGCACGGGCTTCGTGCATCAGGCGGTGTTGGAGGACTTCGCGGATTTATCCGGCCACGAGGTGTATGCCTGCGGCGCGCCGGTGGTGGTGGAAGCGGCACACCGCGACTTCACCGCGCAGCGCGGTTTGCCGAACGGCGCGTTCTACTCGGATGTGTTTACGTTTGTGGCGAAAAGCTGAGTGCAGCATCGCGGGAAGCCAATAGATACGGGCATCTCCACGCTGCACACATTGTAGATCGCCTATTGGCGGGCGTTCCCACGATGTTGCGGTACTTGTAGGGGCGAATTCATTCGCCCAACAATTGTTGGGGGAGCGAAACGTGCGAATAAATTCGCACCTACAAAACCCCGCAATTTTTTCGATTTAGACCAGCTTATTCGCCAACTGAATTTGCTTGAGCGCTTCGTCCGGTTTGTGCAATTTCTCGGCCAATTGCGCCAGCGTGATGTAAGCCTCGCGGCAGGGATGCAGGCTGATGCTGGCATCCAGATAGTTTTTCGCTTTGCCCCACAATTCCTGATGCAGACACAACTTGCCCAGCGCCAGCAATAATCCGGCATCGTCGTGATGGAGCTTCAGCCAGCGTTCGGCCTGGTCGATCTGCGCGACGACGCTGCCTTCCAGACAGTCGCCGTATAGCGCGACCAGTTCGCTATCCCATTCGGCGTTCAAACTTTCCGTGACCAGCTGGCGCGCCATGGCGCATTCGCCCGATTGCTTGAAGATGCGCGCGGCTTCGGCGGCGATGCGGTTGCGGCGTTTGAATTCTGCCGGCATGTTTTTCCACACCGCGCGCAACAGGTCGAGGTCGCCCGCGCACTTGCGCAGCTTTTCCAGCCAGGCCTGCTGGCGCATCTGGCTTGCCATGGGCGCGCTGATGGCGTTGCGTTTTTCCAGTTGCTGCACCAAGTCCAGCACCGCGTCCCAGTTTCGCGCTTGCTGTTGCGCTTTGAGTTCCAGACTCAGCGCGCCGCTGTGTTTGTTCACGCCATACAAGCTCAATTCTTTGAGCGCGTTGAGCGCCGATTGCGGCTGCTTCTGTTCCAGATTGAATTCGGCTTTGGCCAGCAAGCGCATGGTTTCTTCGCCCACCGTTTTGCCTGCGGAATCGGCCAGATAGGCATCGCGCCGCTCGAATTCGCGCAACTCGTTGGCGGCACGTGCGGCGATAATGGAATGCAGGCCGGAGGTTTCGCCCAACTCCATCGCGCGCACAGCGGCTTTTTCCGCCGCCGCATAACGCCCTTCAAAATACGCGGCCAGCGCTTCCTGCATGGCCGTGCGGCCTTTGCCCTGCGCGCGTTCGGCGCGGAAAGCGCGCACGAATTGCGGCAAATTCACCGCCGTGGAAACCAGCCGCACCAGCCAGTAGCCCGCCACGAAAACCGCGATCAGCCCCGCCACAAAAAAGTTGAACGACATGGTCACGCGGTGCGGCGCATACACCATCACCACATAGCCGTCGTTGTGCGCGGCCAACGCCACTGCCACCGCAGCGGCGAACAACACCAGCAACCAGACCAGAAATTTCATCGCGCGCCCCGCTCGTGGCTGATGCGATAGTTGCGCACCGCTTCCAGACTGCCGCTGATGTCCGGCACTTCGACGGCGATGTTGGAAGCCACCAGTGTTTGCAAAACTTTCATCGTTTGCGCGGTGTCATTCGACTGCGCATTGAAATAGCGTTTGACCCACACCTGCGCGGTTTTCAATTCGCGCTGAAAGCTCGCTTGGTCGTGCGACTGCAACGCCAGACGCGCGGTGAGCAAACGCAGCTTCAGGTTCTCGCGCAGGAAGAACGATTGCGTGGGCGACAGCAGCGGCATCTCTGTCTGCTGCGTATTTTCGATGCGCACCATGCCGCGCACTTCCTGCCACACCTCCTGCCAGAAACGCTTCCACCAGCTGTCGCTGCCCGGCTTTTGCACTACCGCCGCCGCTTCTGCTTGCGGGCGCACATCCTGCTCCAGCGGCAGCGTGTCGGCGGCGGCGATCAGCTTGTCCAGTTGCAGATTGATGGCGGGCACATCGACACCCGGCAAGGCGCGCAAACGCTCGATGTCGCGATTGATGCGCTGGCTCAACTCGGCGAAACCGGGACGGTTCAATTGCTGCAAACGGTTCTCCGCGTGCTGCATGGCGATCAGCGCGGCCTTCACGTTGGCGGAAAGTTGCAACTGCTGACCGGCGATCAGCAACATCTGCTCCACTTCCGCCAGCGCGGTCTGGTCGCGGCTGCTCGACATTTCCTGATACAAGGTTTCCAGCGCGGCGCGTTGCGCCTGCGTCTCGGCGAATTTGCTTTCCAGCAGACTCAGCTTGCCGCCCAACTCGCGCACCAGCTCCTGATTCTGCGCCACCAGCGTGAGGTTCGCCTTGTTGCCGCCCTCCACCTCGCCCATGCGCCGCGCCACTTCCTGTTGCACCTGATTGATGCGCGAATGCGCGTCCAGCCACTGCCACACGAATATCACCACCAGCACCGCCAGCGTGAGCTGGGTCAGCGTCATGCGCGCGATCAGATTGCCCAGCCGGTTGCCGGGGGATGCGGAAGTTTCCGCAACGGCTTTAATCGGCTCGGGTGAAGTGGTTTGTGTTGGTGCTGTTTGATCGCTCATTGCGTTAATCCTTAAAACCGAAGTTCAGCCCGCAGATTACACAGATTAACGCAGATTTGCAGACGGTTGCGAATGAGTTCCGAATCACCCCAAAGGTGAATAGTCATTCCAAAGTTACATCTGGGGTTAATCTGCGAAAATCTGTGTAATCTGCGGGCAAATGTTTTTTGTTAATCCCGTTTGGTTTGTGCCCATGCTATCAAAGCCGCCAGCATTCCGTCATCCCCGGAAGCGCAAACGCTCACTTTTTGCCAACCATGTTGTCGCGCCAATTCGGCAATGCGCGCGTGCGGCACAAATAGCGGCGTGCCCGCAAGCCCCGTTCTGCCTTGTTCTCCAAGCATCTGCCACAAATGTTCCAGCGCTTCGCTGCTGGTCACGATTAGCGCATCGGGCTTGGCCGCCAGCAGCGCGGCGCTGTCCAGCGACGCTTTGCCGCGCTGGTAACAGGTGATGTATTCGACTCGCGCGCCGCGCGACTTGAGCGTGTCGCCCAACAGTTCGCGCCCGCCGTCGCCGCGCAGAATGGCAATGCGCCAGCCGGATATGTTGTGCAACAGCTCCAGCAGTGCTTCGCTGTCAAAACGCTCGGTCGGCACGATGATTTCCCGCACACCCGAATCGCGCAGGGCTTGCGCGCTGCTTTGGCCGACGGCGGCAACGCGCACGTCGTCCGGCACTTCGCCCAACGCCTGCATGCCGTACTTCACCGCGTTCGGGCTGATGAAAATGATGAGATCGAATTGCGCGATGCGCGCCAGTTGATCGCGCAATGCGGTTTGGTCGGCGACCGGCGCAATCTCCAGCAGCGGAAACAGCAGCGGCGTGCCGCCTTGCTGTGCTATGCGCTGCACCAACCCAGCCGCCTGCTCGTGTGGACGGGTGATGACGATGTTGAGATTGGCGAGGGGCAAAGTGAGAGTCATAAATCCAATGCGTAGGGTGGGCACGTTTTTTGTGCCCACGCGTTACTCGTTTATGCGTGAACCGCGTGGGCACAAAAACGTGCCCACCCTACAAATTACAAAGACAGCGCCGCCAGAATTTCCCCAGCGCCCTGCCCCAGCAAATCCTGCGCGACCACATCGCCCAGCGCTTCGGCTTGCGCGATTTCGCCGATGTGTTCGGCGCGCAGCAGGTGTGTGCCATCCGGTGTGGCGACGAAGCCGCGCATGCGCAGTTTGCCGTTTTGCACTTCGGCGAAACCGCCCAGCGGCACTTGGCAACTACCCGCCAAAGCGCGGCTCATGGCGCGTTCCGCCAGCACGCAGGCGGCGGTGTCGGCGTGATGGATAGGTGCCAGCACCGCCAGCAAATCGGCGCGGTCGGCGCGCGTCTCAATGCCCAGCGCGCCTTGACCCACGGCGGGCAAACTGTCTTCGCTGGTAATCACATTGCGGATGCGCTCGCCCAAGCCCAGCCGTTTTAGTCCGGCGGCGGCGAGAATGATGGCGGCGTATTGGCCTTCGTCCAGTTTGCGCAAACGGGTTTGCACGTTGCCGCGCAGCGGTTCGATTTTCAAATGCGGGAAGCGCGCGCGCAACTGGCTTTCGCGGCGCAGGCTGGACGTGCCAACCACGCTGCCCGCAGGCAACGCGGCGAGGTTGTCGAAATGGTTGGAGACGAAGGCATCGCGCGGGTCTTCGCGTTCGCCGATACAGGCCAGCGCAAAACCGTCGGGCAGATTCATCGGTACGTCTTTCAGCGAATGCACGGCGATGTCGGCGCTACCGTTTTCCAGTGCGGTTTCCAGTTCTTTCACGAACAAACCTTTGCCGCCGATTTTGGACAAGGTCACGTCCAGAATCTGGTCGCCCTGCGTGGTCATGCCCAAAATGCTGACCGATGTTTGCGGATATAATGCGCGCAACCGGTCACGTATGTGTTCTGCCTGCCACATGGCCAACGCGCTCTCGCGCGATGCGATCACGATGCGTGCCGGGGGTGTAAAAGTAGCCTGACTCATAGAATATCCTAACCAATAATTTTGCGGTAAACGAGCGGCGCATTCTATCAGGTGCGCCGCGCTTTTGCGCCCCAGCAACTCAGCGGATGCAGTTGCTGGCCGCTTATGTAGGTGCGAATTCATTCGCACGTTTTCTGGCAATGTGCGAATGAATTCGCACCTACAAACCCTTCGATATGGAATTTGAATGAACCTGATCTCCGCCCCTGCCGACATTTCCAGCAAAGACCAACCGCTGCGCGAGGACGTGCGCCTGTTGGGGCGCATTCTCGGCGACACGTTGCGCGAACAGGAAGGCGAGGAATATTTCCAGTTGATCGAGAGCGTGCGCCGCGCGGCAGTGCGCTTCCGCAATACGCAGGACGAGCGCGACGGCGAGGCGCTGGAGCAGATGCTGGACGCGTTGTCACCCAGCGAGACGCTGGCCGTGGTGCGCTCGTTCAGTTACTTCTCGCAGCTTTCCAATATCGCCGAAGACCTGCACCACAACCGTCGTCACCGTGCCAACCTCAAAGCCAGCATTCCGCCGCCGGAAGGCTCGCTGCAATTGGCTTTGGACAGGCTGCAAACAAAAAAACTCGATAGCGGAAAGTTGCAGGCATTTCTGAACAGCGCATTGGTGTCGCCGGTGCTGACCGCGCACCCCACCGAGGTGCAACGCAAAAGTATTCTCGATTGCCAGCTGATTATTTCCAGCCTGCTGTCCAACCGCTGCCGCCTGGACATGACCCCGGACGATCTGGCCGAGAACGAGGACGGGCTGCATCGCGCGGTGCTGATTTTGTGGCAGACGCGCATGCTGCGCCCGTCCAAACTAACCGTGCGCGACGAGATCCGCAACGGGCTGGAATACTACCGCTACACTTTTCTGGCAGAGCTGCCCAAGCTGTATGCGAATCTGGAAAAGCAACTGCATGCGCGCTTCGAGCAGGACATCAAAGTGCCGCCGCTGTTGCGCGTGGGCAGCTGGATTGGCGGCGACCGCGACGGCAATCCTTATGTGACGCACGATGTGATGAGCGACGCGGTACAACTGCATTCCGCCTTGGCCTTCGAGCATTACTTGAGCGAGGTGCATCTGCTGGGCACACGCTTGAGTCTGACCGACCGCATCGTGGAAGTTACGCCCGCCTTGCGCGCGCTGTCCGATGCTTCGCCCGACAAAGCCAGCGCGCGCACCGACGAGCCGTACCGTCGCGCGCTGATTCTGATTTACTCGCGTCTGTCCGCCACCGCGCGCCACTTGGGTCACGACATTTCGCATCTGCCGCCGGTGGATAAACATGCGCACGCTTACGCCACGGCGCAGGAATTCATCGCCGATCTGGATGTGATGATTGACTCGCTGATGCAACACGGCGCGGTGTATGTGGCGCGCGGGCATCTGGCCAATCTGCGCCGCGCCGCCGAGGTGTTCGGCTTCTATCTCGCGCCGCTGGACATGCGCCAGCACAGCGGCGTGATCGAACAGACGGTGAGCGAATTGTTCTCGCATAGTTGCGGCAAGGCCAATTATTCCGACCTCGACGAATCGGCCAAACGCGAAGTGTTGCTGCAAGCGTTGCAGCAAGCCGATTGTTTGCTGAAAGACATCCAGCATTACAGCGCCGAACCGCAAGAAGAGTTGCGCATCATGCAAGCGGCAGCACAAATTCATCAGCGCTACGGACGCGCCGCGCTGCCCAACCACATCATCTCCAAGACCGATGCGGTGAGCGACATGCTTGAGCTGGCGCTGGTGTTGCAACAGTTCGGCTTGCTGGAAGGCAGCGCCACGCTGCACGTCAACATCATCCCGCTGTTCGAGACTATCGAAGACCTGCGCGGCTGCGCGGCCATCATGGACGAGCTGTTCTCGCTGTCGTGGTATCGCAAAGCGCTGGTCAGCCGGGGCGACACGCAGGAAGTGATGCTGGGCTACTCCGACAGCAACAAGGACGGCGGTTATCTCACGGCGAACTGGGAGTTGTACAAGGCCGAGCTGGAGCTGGTGAAAGTGTTCGAGAGGCACTCTATCGAACTGCGCCTGTTCCACGGGCGCGGCGGCACAGTGGGGCGCGGCGGCGGCCCCAGCTACGACGCGATTCTGGCGCAACCACCGGGCAGCGTGAACGGGCAGATCCGCATCACTGAACAGGGCGAGGTGATCGCCAGCAAATATTCCAACCCGGAGATCGGCAGGCGCAATCTGGAAACGCTGGTCGCCGCCACCTTGGAAGCCACGCTGCTGCATCACCACGGCGCGGACAGCGCCATGCCGGAATATCACCGCATCATGGAAGAACTGAGCCGCGATGCGTTCGCCGCTTACCGCGCGCTGGTGTATGAAACGCCGGGCTTCACCGATTATTTTTTCACCGCCACGCCGATACGCGAAATCGCCGAACTCAACATCGGCAGCCGCCCGTCCTCGCGCAAGCCGTCCGACCGCATCGAAGATTTGCGCGCTATTCCGTGGGTGTTCAGCTGGGGTTTGAACCGCGTGATGTTGCCGGGCTGGTTCGGCTTCGGCAGCGCGGTGAAGCAGTTCGTGGCACGCGAAGGCGATGCCGGGCTGGCGCAGTTGCAGGCGATGTACCGGAACTGGGCGTTCTTCCGTGGCCTGATGTCGAACATGGACATGGTGCTGTCCAAAACCGACATGGGCATCGCTTCGCGCTATGCCGAATTGGTGCCGGATGTAGAACTGCGCGAGCGCGTGTTCGGCGCGATCAACCAGGAATGGGAAACCACCGTCGAGCTGTTTTTCGCGGTGACCGGCAACAACACCCTGCTACAGGACAACCCGTCCATCGCGCGCAGCCTGCTAACGCGCACGCCCTACATCGACCCGCTCAACCACTTGCAAGTCGCCCTGCTGCATAAACACAGAGCCGGTGACAACGACGAAAAAATCAGGCGCGCGATTCACCTCTCCATCAACGGCATCGCCACCGGGTTGCGCAATAGCGGTTGATTTAGGATTGCTCAACCGCCTCAAGATGCCCGTCGATACTGCTTCTCCGCGTGGCGCATGATGCAGATCGCCTATTGACGGGCATCTCCGGGCAATCGCTTATTTGAATCTGATCGCAGTCAAGGATTTTGTAGGTGCGAATTCATTCGCACCTACAACCCCGAAAAAAAAGGGAGCCGAAGCTCCCTTTCAAATTACTGCCACTCACTGTTATTACTTGCTTGCTGCAACCGTCCGGTAATCCGGCAGACGCGACAGGTAGTCGGCCACCGCTTCCAGCTCTTCCTGCTTCAGCTTGGAAATGGCTTTGACCATGTCTGGGTTGGAGTTGCCGCGCACGCCCTTCATGATGAGCTTCATTTCGCGCAAAGATCGGAAGAGCGTCGTGTAGGGAAAGAGTGTAGATCTCGGTGGTCGCCGTATCATTAAAAAAAAA
>FZPU01000107.1_pt1 | contig 26374 bp, 29 predicted proteins | sample 1534781 | NCBI WGS metagenome assembly FZPU01 (sample SAMEA104161949, study PRJEB21768) | metagenome | isolation source: underground water
GGCACGCCCGCCTGCACGAAGCCGATGAACAGCGGCACGGCGGAGCAGGAACAGAACGGGGTGACGATACCGAGCGTGGCCGCCATCACGTTACCCACGCCCTCGTGCCGCCCGGACAACAAGGCGCGGGTGCGCTCCGGGGTGAAATAGGAATTGACCATCCCCATCACGAACACGACCCCGGCCAGCAGGAGCAGCACCTTGGGGGTGTCGTAGAAGAAGAATTGCAGGGCATCGTACAGATGGCTGCCGCTTTCGACAGGCAGGGCATCCGCCAGCCTGCGCGACAGCGGCTCCAGCGTTTTGTAGAGGCCGAACCAGAGAATGGAGGCAGACAGCAGGAACACGCGCGGGCTGCGGCGTGGCAGATTCAGGGCAAGACTGGACATCGATGTACTCCAAAACAATCAGTGGTGCAGTGGAGACGAACGAAGTCTAAAAAGGATGCAGCGATTTTTCTGTTGATGGGGCGGCGGCCAGCCGATCAGCGCGGAACGTGGCCCTCCACCCTGCCCTGCTCATCGAAACGCACCTGGCAGGCGGTACTCATGCGGGCGCGCATCCGCTCTCTGGCGCGCAACAGGCGTGATTTGACGGCAGCAAGGGAAAGACCGTGGGCTGTCGCATAGTCTTTCTGCTTCACCCCCTCCAGATCGCATTGCTCGATGATCTCGCGGTCTTCCATTGTGAGTTCGGAAAGCACGCGGGCGACACAGGTGCTAAGCGCATGGATCGGTTCGCGCAGTGGCTCCGGCTGCGGAATATCTTCCGGCAACTCGGTTACTTCGCGCCCCATCCGGTGATGATCGACCAGCGCATTGCGCGCCACCTGGAACAACCAGGCACGCTCGTTATCCAGCGTGCAGAACTGTTTGCCCTGCTGCATGGCCTTGACGAACACCTCCTGCAGCAAATCATCGGCAAGGTGCGCGTCCCCGGCACGATGCCTGAGAAAATTGCGCAGTTCGTTTTCATGCGTATTCCACGCACGCAGAATGCAGGGGAAAGACAGTGTCGCGGGATTGTTCATACGACAATTATACTTCGCCGGTTTTACCTGTCTGATACTCATCCTCGCTGCGCTTCACGAATATGCCGCACCCAACATCACAGGCACGGACAGCAACCGCTACTGAAAAAGACGTGCACCGAAGAAACTCGAACCACCTGCCCCGACAGGGGATAGTTGTTGCCCATAGAGCGCGAGCGTGTCAATCCGGCAGCAGCGTGAGAACCCCGGCGACGAATTCATCCGCCTTCTTCTTGCCCGCAATTCCCGCAACCATTTCCCCGCATTCATCCACAAGCTCCATCAACTTTTCACGCTCTTCGCAAGAATAAATTTGCCCGACTAGCTCGGCGCTGTCGTCGCCCAGCAGCGAGTGAACAAAATCCGCCAGATATTGCTTGGCGACGGCGTAGGGTACTGGCACCGTATCCGCCAGTTCACCGACAGACTGTTGGTGCGACGCGGCAGGCGCTTCGGCGACGGAGATCAGATCTAGCCTCAGCAGCTCATTGAGAATTTCCATCAGCCCGCTGATCCCGCCTTGCCCCCCCATCGCATCGTAGTTCTTGAGCAAGGCGTGGACAGGTTTATCCTTGATTATGATTAGCAGTTGCCGGGTTTGCGAAGGCAGACCCAATGTTCGGTTCTGAATCACCTCCGCACCCTTCCCGGTCTTGGCCGGGATGTCGTCGAGTTCCATGTTCGCTCCCTCAGCTCGTTGAGATGCGGATTACTTCGTTCTCTTGGGCAACGTGCGGAACATGAGGCGACCGATTAGCCAGTTGAGCAATAAAAAAGAGCCGATCGAAAGTATCAGCGCAATGACGGCGATCTTCTGCTGAAGATCGTAAAGCGGCTGTAACAGTTCGCTCGCCTCCTGCTCGACGACGATGGTCCAGTTGGAGTCGTAGAATGGCATGGAAGCACCGAGCATTCTGGCACCGTTGGTTCCCGCGTAATACCCCATCGTCTCGCGGCATCCGGTCAGCGCACCGACGTTGGTGATATATCCCCCCTGTTTGTCGCAAGTGATTCCTGCTTTCTGCTGTGTCGCTTGCCATGGATATTCGCTGCCTTTTTCATTATCCATGGCATCCGGGTTGACGCGCGACTCGGTAATCAGCCGATTATTGGCATCGGTCATGTAATAGTTGAACGTCTTGCCCACGCCTGCCAGATAAAAAGTCCCCATCCCTTTTTCGAGATTGCCGATCTCGCCATTGACGATATTCGTGAGCATGAGCGCGTTTGCATGCAGATAAACAGCATCGTATCCATCGGCAGCACTGAAAGTGATTGTTTGACCGTCCCGCCCCCGGTACACCTCGGAATAGCCGCGAGCCGAGTTGTAAATATCCCCCTTTATTTCGCTGCCCTCGCGCGCGCGATCAGAAGAAACCACGATGCGTCCGTTACGCACGAAGTCGATCGAGTAATACACATTCAGGGCCGGAATGTGGCGCATGCCGGAAGCGATTTCGCCCTTGAACGGATGCTCTTCGACATTGAAAACGTCTGTTCGCACCAGCGCGTCAAATGACTGGCGCACCGTCTCTGGGTTGCCGGTTTTTGCCGTTTCGAGCAAGACTTTCGCCAGTTTTCTGTTCTGCCCCAGATAGCGGATTACACCTTGCTGCTTTGCATCCACAAAGTTCATCAGTCCGGCTGCCGCTTGCAATGCGGAATTTTTCTCGGTTTCGAGGTACACAAAAGCGCCCAAGCCCAGCACGGTCGGAAAAAAAATCAGCGCGGTGATCAGTGCGACTTTCGTTTTAAGCGTGAAATCTGAAAACTTCATGATTACTCCCTCCATTACGTTACGTTTATGAGAATTGTTATTTGTGGCAACTTTCATCAGATTCCATGCATTGCCCACGCTCGCTTGGCGGTCGCAGCACATTTCGCATTCCCCATGCCGTCATGGCGGCGTAGGCGACCATGTGCAACACCGTTCCCGATCCGATTCCCGGCTGGGCAAGCGGATTGTTTTCGGGAGTCTGCGGCATGCAACCTGAGCCGAATATCCTGATGTGTTGTACGCCTTCGAAATACCCCAGCGACGAGATTGAAAGCCCCGACAGACCTATCGCCACGCACCATAAATCCAAGTTTTCGGACGCACCGCGAACGGCGGCCCGGATAGCCAGACCCACGGCCAGCGGCGCGAGCAGGGCTAGAACCAGCGGCATCGCATTGCTGTACGACAGCAGGTAGTAATTCGCCAGCATCAAGATGCTGACACCGAAGTCGCCTTTGCTTGCCAGCGGCAAACCCAGACCAACCAGCGACAGCATGCCGCATCCCAACAACAAGAGGGATTGCGAATGAATGCGCGAATGGCCGTTGACTGCTCCAACTATATTCATGCCGCCCCGCGCATCTGGTAACGCAAAAAAAACGGGCATCCTGAGATGCCCGTCCCCTCCGCTCTGACAGAGGATGGTGCTCAGAAGTTGTGCGTCAGACCCACGCCGAAGCCGCTGGGTTTTTCGCCTGCCACAATATTGTTTTTGGTGTAACTTTGCTCATGACCCCAGTTGTCGTTCACGAATGTGCCGCCCGCATCATTGCTGACTTGAGAAAACACGGCATACACACCAGTGCGCTTGGACACGCTGTAATCCACGCCAACAGCGATCATGGTTGCACCGTTTGTTGCACCAGTTGTCGCACCCGCTTTGGAGAACTGAGCTTTCACCGCAGTCGTGTCAGACAGGCCGAACTTGCCGCCCACATTGAAGATGTTTTTCGTGGTGGTAGTGCCGCTCACATCAGTAGCCGCGCGGACGAATTGCGCGGAGACCGTAGCACCGTTACCCAAGCTGTAGCTTCCCGCCAGAGAAATTGGCTTGAGGGTCGTCGTCGAAGAAGCCACGACGTTGTAGAAGCCAAAGTTGCCGGTGATGCCGTTGTCGGCGTAATTCAATTTCAGGCCGAAGGAGTTGCCGCCCGTGTTGAGGGGAGCAACACCGGTGGGGGCGGTGGAGCTATTCACCGACGCTGCCGGAATGAACGACACCAATGCCGACAATCCACCCATGGCAGGTGAAGCGTAGGCAATCGCCTTGTCCACACGACCGGGCATGCCCGCGTTGGTGAAGTTGGCGGCATCGCCCAGTTGGTCGGCGAACAGGTTGGAGTCATACACGAATTGGTTAGCGCCCGGCAGACGGCCTACCAGCACCGTGCCGAAGTTGCCGGACAGTCCCAGGTAGCTGTCGCGGATGCCGCTGAACGTGCTGCCCGCGCTGGCGCTGGCACCGGATTCAAGCTGGAATATACCTTTCAAGCCATTGCCCAGATCATCGCCACCCTTGATGCCGAAACGGGAAGAGTTGTCGTTCACGTTCAGGCCGTTCTTGTTGGCGGCAACGCCGCTCATCGAGTCAACCGACAGGTGAACGCGTCCGTAGAAGGTGATATTGGCATTGTCGGCCATGGCGGCGGCAGGTGCCAAAGCGGCAGCGATTGCGATTCCCACTAATTTCTTTTTCATATCTCGTTTCTCCCCGTATATAAATTTAAGAACAGCATAAATTTTGCTGCGAGGTAGTTTCAGCAAGTCGTGTGCCATCGTTTGATTCATGCTTCAAACCAAATATTTCAAGGTTAAAAGTCGGTGAAAGCCAGAAATTCTTCGGGAAGTCTTTCGCGGTAACAGGCAAGCGTTACCAACGGGTGGCAGATGCAGAGGTGGATATTACTGTTCGGTAAACAGCCGGGGTCAGCCGCCGATGTAGGACATTTCTATTTTGCCGCGTGACGTGCAATCGCCTAGATGGCGCAGTTGCGAGTAGCGATCATTGCGCTGCTCCCATCGGTCCGCGATCAGGTTGGCCAACACATGGTCGTTCATGCCAAGCCGCATCGGTTCGCGCAAATCCAGCCCGTCGCCCGCAAACAAGCAGGTATAGAGCTTGCCGTCGGTGGAAAGCCGGGCGCGGGTACAGTCTTGGCAGAAGGCCTGAGTGACGGAGGCGATCACGCCGATTTCGCCCGCGCCGTCGGCATAAGACCAGCGTTCAGCGACCTCTCCCGCATAGCCGGAGTCTATAGGTTGCAGCGGATGATGCGCGGCGATGCGCTCCAGTATTTCGCGTGCCGACACCACTTCGTCCATGCGCCAGCCGTTGCTGCTGCCGACATCCATATATTCGATGAAGCGCAGCACAACCCCGCTGTGACGGAAGTGTTCGGCCATGGAAAGGATCTCTTGTTCGTTCGCGCCGCGCCTGACCACCATGTTGACTTTGACTGCTTCAAAGCCGACCGCCTGCGCGGCGGCGATGCCGTCCAGCACGGTGGCGACGGAGACAGTGCTGTCGGTCATGCGCCGGAAAGTGGCCTCGTTCAGGCCGTCCAGACTGACGGTAACGCGCGCCAAGCCCGCATCGCGCAGCCTCTGCGCCATTTTGGCGAGGATCACGCCGTTGGTGGTCAGCGCGATCTCGACCGGTTTCCCAGACGGTGTTTGCAGGCGCGCGAGTCTTTCAATAATCTGTTCGACCCCGCGCCGCAGCAGCGGCTCGCCGCCAGTCAGACGAATTTTTTGCACGCCGCGCCGCACGAACAAGGCGGCGATGCGCTCGATTTCTTCAAAAGACAACAACGATGTGCGCGGCAGGAAGGTGTGGCTCGCGTCGAAAATCTCGCGCGGCATGCAATAGGTGCAGCGCAGGTTGCAGCGGTCGGTGATGGAAATGCGCAGGTCGCGCAGCGGTCGGTTCAGGGTGTCCAAAACAGGCAGCGAATAATCGCGCGGCATTTCCAGCCCGTGATAATCCGGCACGACAGAGCGCTGTGCATGCGAATAGAGCTTGATCGTGCGGAATGCGTCGGTCATGGAATAAGCAGCCTGAAAATGATGTTAGCCATTGTCATGCAAGTTTCGCACCATCATTTGAAATGTAAATTACCACTAAAGGTCATTCCTCTTCAATCGGGTCTTCGTACTCTCGGGGCAGCAAATGGGCAATGCCCTTGTGGCAGTCGATGCAGGTCTTGCCCGCGTCTTTTGCCTTCATGTGTTTCGCGTAAACCAGTTTTTTGTCCACTGACATTCGCATGGCATCGAAAGTGTGGCAGTTGCGGCATTCGCGCGAATCCGATGCCTTCATGCGATCCCATTCGCGTGTCGCCAATATCATCCGGCGCGCTTCAAATTTTGCGGAGGTATCAACAGCGCCTGTGATTTTGCCCAACAGTTCACGGCTTGCCTCAATTTTGCGCAGTATCTTGTGCGACCAATCCTTGGGTACGTGGCAATCGGAACAGATAGCGCGTACACCGGTGCGGTTTGAGAAGTGGACGGTCTTCTTGTATTCCTGAAAAACGTTGGTTTGCATTTCATGACACGAAATGCAGAACTCCAGCTGGTTAGTCGCATCAATGGCAGTGTTGAAGCCTCCCCAGAAGAGAACGCCCAGAAAAAAAGAGAACCCTCCAATCGCGAGAACGGAATACTTTGCCCCCGACTGTTGCAGAAGTTTCAATGAACGAAAATAAATCGAACGGTTGCTGTCCATAATGATGTCGCGCTTGAAATATAAATATTTCAGCAAGTTCCGCGCCACAACTTTATTGGGAAATCACCCCGGCATGTCGGAGAATGTGAGTGGCAATTTGCTCAACGCTATCATGTGAAAAACAAAATGGCACTTCCGTCACGTTGATGCCGTCCACCACCACCGCATGAATAAGCGCATCGCGCCGATACTGCGGTTCATCTGCATCATCGGCGCGCCGCACTTCCAGGCCGGGCAACGGTGCTTCATCGAATCCCACCGCCAGCACCAGATCGCATGGAGCCAGGTGTCGCGCCAGCGCGACCGGGTCGGGGGTGTTGCCATCGGGCGTTTCGCATAACAGCCCCCAGCGCTCGCGGTGGGCGATCAGGGTTTGAGGGCAACCGTTCTGGCGCAGGTTCCACGTGTCCGAGCCTTCCTTGTCCATATCGAAGAGCTTGTGCGCATGTTTGATGACGGCGACATTGATGCGGCGAAAGGCAAATTCATTGACCAGTTTGACCACCAACGCGCTACGCCCGCTGCCGTAGCCGCAAATGCGATAAATCTTCACTTCGCCGTCTCGGCTGCCGGTTTGACTTGCATCCTAGACGCGACGACCACGCCCGCTTCAAACAGCAACCACATCGGAATCGCCAGCATGCATTGCGAGATCACATCCGGCGGGGTCAGCACCGCGCCGACCACGAATGCGCCGACGATGACGTAGGGACGCGCCTCGCGCAATTGTTCGACGGTGACCACGCCCATGCGCACCAGCACCACCACCACCACCGGCACTTGGAACGACACGCCGAAAGCCATGAACATACCCATCACGAAACCCAGATATTTTTCAATGTCGGTCATCACCGCCACACCTGCCGGTGCGCTGGAAATCACGAAACCGAATACTGCCGGGAACACCAGAAAATAGGCGAAAGCCATGCCCGCCAGAAACAGCAACACGCTGGACAAAATGACCGGAAATAGAAATTTCTTTTCATGCGCGTACAGCCCCGGCGCGACGAACTTCCACATTTGCAGCAGGATGTAGGGCAGGGTAATCAGGAACGCCGCCATCATCGCCACCTTGAGTGGCACGAAGAACGGCGTGGTCACATCGGTGGCGATCATCTGCGTGCCGTGTGGCAGCTTGGCCAGCAGCGGGCGCGCCAGCAGCGTGTACAAATTTGAAGCCCACGGAAACAGGCCGAGGAATACCAGCAAAAACGCGACCAGAGAATGGGTGACGCGGGTACGCAACTCGATGAGGTGCGTGATGAGGGTTTGATGTTGGGTGTTCACGGTTGATTGGGCGGCAAGGGAGGATTGACGGGCGTTGCGACGGAGGGGGCGGGTTCAGGCTGCGGCTTATCCAGTGCCTGTTCCATCTGTTGCACTTCGCGGTTGATGTCGGTATCGACCTGCTGCATGGAGCGCTCCAGCGCGTCGGCTTCGGCCTTGATCTTGCGCTCCATCGCGCGCAGCTCTTCCACTTCCATGCTGCTGTTTACTTCCTGCTTGATCTGGTTGACGTAGCGTTGCAGCTTGCCCCACATCCGACCCAGCGTGCGTGCCACCTGCGGCAAACGCTCGGGGCCGATGACCACCAGCGCCACCACCATGATGACCAGTATTTCCGAAAAATTGACTTCGAACATCAATCAACCTCTGATTGTCAGCAAAACCATCAGGCTTTGCTATGCGTGTGGCTTTTGACTTCGCCTTCGACCACTTGCCCGTCTTCGCGCAACTGTTTGGGGGAAGCGTCATCGCCTTTCATGCCATCCTTGAAGCCTTTGACCGCCGCGCCCAGATCGCTGCCGACACCGCGCAGTTTTTTCGTGCCGAAGATCAGCACCACCACCAGCAACACGATCAACCAATGCCAAATACTGAACGAACCCATTTCACTCTCCTGTATAAATATATTTTGAAAACTTCAAAACAGCATGCAAGTCATCAGCAATATTTGAGCCACTAACCGGGAAGGGGGAAGAGAACGCACCTGCGGCGCTCAAGGGGGAAGGGATACCCCCCTTCACCCTTCCCTCTTCTCCCTTCACCGCATCAAGTGTTTTGCACCACGATCTTGGGGAACGCCGCGCTGTGATCCTGCGCCATTTCGGCAACCTTCACTGCAATGCGCCGTGCCATTTGTTTGTACACTTTGGCAAGGTTGCCATCGGGGTCGGCCACCACGGTCGGCGTGCCGGAATCGGCCTGTTCGCGGATGCGGATGTCCAGCGGCAGTCCGCCGAGGAATTCGGTGTTGTAGTCGGCACACATTTTCGCGCCGCCGCCCGCGCCGAAGATATGTTCTTCATGGCCGCAGTTGGAGCAGATGTGGGTGCTCATGTTTTCCACCACACCGACGATCTTGATGCCGACCTTCTCGAACATCTTGAGGCCTTTGCGCGCATCCAGCAGCGCGATGTCCTGCGGCGTGGTGACAATCACCGCGCCGGTCACCGGCACTTTTTGCGCCAGCGTCAGTTGCACGTCGCCCGTGCCCGGCGGCAAGTCCACCACCAGATAGTCGAGGTTGTCCCAGCGCGTCTGGTGCAGCAATTGTTCCAGCGCCTGCGTCACCATCGGGCCGCGCCACACCATGGGCGTGTCGATGTCGTTGATGAGGAAGCCGATGGACATGGCTTGTAAACCGTGGCTCAACATCGGCTCCATGCTCTTGCCGTCTTTGGATTCGGGCTGGCCGCTGATGCCCAGCATGGTGGGTTGCGACGGGCCGTAGATGTCGGCATCCAGCATGCCCACGCGCGCGCCTTCGGCGGCCAGCGCCAGCGCCAGATTGACGGCAGTCGTGGATTTGCCCACGCCGCCTTTGCCCGAAGCCACAGCGATAATATTCTTCACGCCCTCCACCAGCTTCACCCCGCGCTGCACCGCATGCGGCACCACTTTGCTGCTGACGCTGACGCTGATTTTGCCCACGCCCGGCAAGGCGGATTTCAGATGCGCTTCAACCGAAGCGCGAATTTCGTCCCACACGCTTTTCGCTGGATAGCCGAGCGAAATATCCAGCGACACATCTGCGCCGCTGACTTTAATGTTCTTCACGGATTTGCCGCTGACGAAATCTTTTTTGGTGTTGGGGTCGATCAGATTCTTCAGCGCATTTTGTACATCGACATCGGTGAAACTCATTGTAGGCTCCCGCAATTTGAAATTTGAGGTGCGGATTCTAAACCAAACGGGGCAGGCAAAGGCACGCATGAGGGTGCGGGCTTTCCGGGCGAGGCCATGCTCCCATCCCCCGCTGCGCTTTCGTAGGTCGGGATTTATCCCGACGTTTTTCAATCTCCAACACCGTCGGGATAAATCCCGACCTACGAAAGCCAGCACGGCTCGCGGAATTCAATTCGGGCGATTTTAAATAGGGAGTCGCGTGAAGAAGCGCATGGATAGGGCATCTACATCAAACGAATGACGTAGATGACCTATTGATGCGCTTCTCCGGGCAGATGTGTTTTGAAAAACTGCCCACACGCATTTGCTGCCGCATTTCCACAAGCGCTGTTTCATCGCCGGAAAAATGGGCGCTGGCGTGCAAAACCCATTCGGCGCTAACTTTGCCTCGCGCATGGCGAGCGGCATCGTATCGCAAGGCGTGCGCATGATGGTTTACGGCGGCGGCAAGATGGACTTTGCGGCGATTGCGGCGGATGCGTTCGGGAATGCGGTGGGGGACGACATCGTCGGCAAGATGAAAACGGCATCAGTGGCGGCGGCGGAGAAGGTGAAGCAAGACAAAGCCGTAGCAGAGCAGATTCAGAAGCCGATGACTGCGGAGGACGTTGCCGACAGCCAGCCCGGCGCATCAGAAAAAGTGTCAGGGGAACAGAAGGCGGACAAGCCCGAGGATCATATCGTGCAGAAGGGCGAAAGCCTCACCAGCATCGCCAAGAAACTGGCGGGCAAAGGCGCAACTGCCGAAGAGATCAACAACAAGAAAAACCAATTAGCCGCCGCGAATCCCGAGCTGTCCGACTTGAACCTTATCCATCCGGGGGATAAGTTGAAACTGCCGGACGAAAATACAAAGGTGGATGGGGCGACCATGGCTAGGGCGGTGGCGGCGGATAATGCGGATAGTGCGAAGAGGGAGGTGAGGCAGCAAGGGGCGGCTCAATCTGCGGCAACGCAATCTTCGCCAGTCAATGGTGGCGCGTTGCCGGAAATCGATTTTCAAGAACGTTATGCCGGAGGTGTTACAAAGGCAGCGAGCATGGGGTGGTCGGAAGCGATGAACACGAATAACTCGTGGGGTGAACGCTTGGTTTTTGGAGGGCTATCGGCGATTGCCACACCTGCGGCTATGCTGGAGTCAGCATTGTATGCCCCGTTCAATATCAGGGCGGATGCGAATGAAGCCGGGCAATATTCGGCTCGCGCCAGTATGCAAAGCGATACTGATTTGCGCAACCTGGACTTGCTGAATGCTGTCGCGCTGTCTGCATCCGCTTTCGATTCGGCGGGTTCTATTTTTGGAGGGGTGAAACCGCCGGTGGGGGTTGTGCAGAGGGGGAGTGCTGGTATAGTTGACGATGTTGGTGAAAACTGGGGAACTGGCTCGCTACGTGCGTCAGCTCGACCCATATTAAAGAACGAGGATACCCTGATAGATGCCTCGCATGGCTTGCAGTCGCGGGTGTCTGGATTGTTCGACAATGTACAACTGGGGCAGTATGACGAGGTTGCTACGAAATATCTATATACAGTCGATCAACGCGGCGTAAACATTGCATTAGAACAAACGCCATTCCCCACACCACGCGGGAATGTTGTCCATACGAATATCAGCTCAAAGGCATCAATAGGCGGTGAAGCTTGGTTTGGGCAAAATAATTCTGTGACGATCAACGCTGGTTCTGGCCGTTTTGGTGATGCTGCTGGCATTACAAACCAACAATGGGGTGCAACTGTCAAACTGTGGGAATCGCTTGGGTATGAGGTCAATCCTATACCCTTTGGGAAACGCTAGAGAACAAGGGAGAAGGTTATGAAATTTTGGCAACTGGTTTCAATAGCCAGCGAAGAAAGGGACTTGATTTCTCGCGTAGCTTCGATCCAGCCAGCATGGAAAAAGTATGAGTTGCTTGAGATTAATTTCGCTGCCTTAGTAGATGCTCAAGACCGGGCTGCACTTGACTCGCTGGTGGATGACGATTTTGTCGTTGCAGTAATAGGAGAAATGCAAAGAAATTTGTATCTATCGTCTGATAGCTGGCTGCGGTCATGGCGGCTGGATGAAACTGACCAAACAGTATCGGTTCTGGACTCAATTACTCGGTACGGAGCGGATGTAGTGGAAGCAGTGTGCGAGAGAGGTGCAGTGGAAATCAAGCAAAATCAATGAATATCAATGGGGTCACCAGAATCAATGGGGTCAGACTCGATTGATTTTGCCTTAACCATCCGTTATAGTGAGTCATCTCTTCAAATTTGAGGTATCCAATGGCTCGCCTCCCCCGATTCGTCATCCCCGACCAGCCTCAACACGTCATCATGCGCGGCAACAACCGCAGCGAAATCTTCTGCGCCGATACCGACTACCAGTTCTATCTCGAAAAACTCCAACTCGCCTGCGACAAACACGCATGCCAAGTTCACTCCTACGTGTTGATGACCAACCACGTGCATCTGCTCATCACCCCGCAGGAAGAGCAAAGCATAGGCAAAGCCATGCAAATGCTCGGGCGCTACTACGTCCAGTATTACAACTACACCTACCAGCGCAGCGGTACGCTATGGGAAGGCCGCTACAAAGCCACGCTCATCGACTCCGAAACCTATTTATTGACCTGTATGCGCTACATCGAGTTAAATCCCGTGCGGGCGGGCATGGTGGCGCATCCCTCCGAATATCCTTGGTCGAGTTATCACCGCAATGCGCAAGGGCAAACAAACGAACTGGTTACCCCGCAACTTGAATACCAGCGACTGGGCAAAACAGACGAAGACCGACAAGCCGCATACCGCCAACTGTTCAAGTGCCATATTGCGGAAAGCAGTTTGAATGAAATCAGAGATGCAACCAACAAAGCGTGGGTGTTGGGTGATGATCGGTTTAAACAACGGATTCAGAAGCAGATGGAGAGGCGGGTTGAACCGAATGTTAAGGGCGGAGATCGAAAGTCGGAGAAATTCAGGATCAATCGAGTCTGACCCCATTGATTCATGACCCCATTGATTCATTGATTTCTACCGAGTTAATAGGTACGAGAAATGCACTCCGTACCGAAACGCGATCTGTAATGGCTGATCAGGAACTCGCTGAGTTGTTAAATATTTCAGAACCGAACAGAACTATCCCTCAGCTTGTTCAAAAGGCGCAGAGCAATGGATTTAAGGGTGATGCGCTTTGGGAGGAGCTTGCAAAATCAGCTTCTAAGTCAAGAGCATCAGTCAACCAAAATTTAGGAGTTAAGCCGTGAAGACGGGATATGAAAAAAAGTTGGTTATATCCGAATTGTTCAATCAGCCTATTCAATGGAAGATTGATGTAAATCGCTTTCTTTGGCTTCGTGCATCATCTCATTTGGAAACACTTCATATACGAATTAATCCCAAATTCCCTGACGGAGCAGCATATTTTTTAGTACTAGCTGACGGAATAGAAATTGAATTTGACGACTTTCCTAAGGCATGGTCTCGCCCCCCCTTGAAATGGCCGGATTCTGCACAGCGCTAAGCAAACGCAAGCGATCAGCGAAACACGGGGTCACCCATTAGCCGACCCGTGTCAAGCGAGTAAATAATCCCACGGCAGCGCAAGCTGCCGTTTCCATTTCTACCACTCTACGCAGCTACCGAACCGCGCCCGTTTCTTCAATCATGGCTGCGAACGAATCGCGCCAGTCACCCATCAGGATCAAGCGATTGGAGGGCTCAATGGGGTCGCACTCGATTGATCTTTTTCACCAAACAAAACGCCCCTTAACCGGGGCGTTTTGCTTTGCGCAACCAATACGCCACAGGGTTATGGTCGGTGGCTATTTGCGGTACGTCTGGGAGTTTTAACTTGCAGAACACAACAGATGTGTTTAGTATTTGAAACATGAACTCGAAACAAATGAAGAAATGGCTGGAACAACAGGGCGCTACTTTCCTGCCGGGTAAAGGTTCGCATTTGAAGGTGTTTTTGAACGGCAAGCAGTCCGCGTTGCCGATGCATGGAACCGCAGAACTTGGCAAGGGGCTTGAGGCCGCGATTAAACGCCAGCTTGGTTTGAAATAATTTTAGGAGAGAATATGTTTGATTATCCCGTTACCTTGACCCCGGACGATGGCGCTGTGTTGGTTTCTTTTGCCGATGTGCCGGAGGCGATTACCTTTGGCGCGGACGAGGCGGAGGCGTTGCGGCAGGCCGTTGATGCGCTGGAAACCGGGCTATCGTTTTATGTTGATGCGCGCAAACCTCTGCCCATTGCCAGCAAAGCCCGGCGCGGGCAAAAAACCGTTCGACCCTCCGCTTTGGAATGCGCCAAGTTGGGGGTGTATCAGGCGATGACCGAGCAAGGCATCAAGAAAGCCGAGCTTGCCCGCCGCTTGGGTTGGCACACGCCGCAAGTTGACCGCTTGTTCGATTTGCGTCACGCCTCGAAACTCGATCAGATTGAGGCGGCGGCCAATGTTCTTGGGCGGCATGTTGAGGTGCGTATTTTGTAGCAGCCAAAAATCAATGGGTACATGCTCCACCGCTCCCGCTCCCAGCCCTTCGCGCTCCGAAGCCAAACTTTCTGCGAAAAAACAGATTTGATTTAATCCTCCTCGTGAAGAAGCGCATGGATAGGGCATCTATGTCTTTCAATTGACGCAGATGCCCTATCCATGCGCTTCTCCGTGAGGTGGCAATTTCAAATCCTGTGTTTGTCCCCGGCGTAAAGGCGGGCGCGGGGCTTGTGTTATTCTTGCCGCAGTTGATCCCGAAAACTCCCATGCGATTTTTTCTGTTATTTTTGCTGCTGGCGCTGCCGGTGTTCGCACTGGCCGACCAGGAAAGCGATTTCCGCGCGGCGCGCGATGCGTTTCGCAGCGGCAATGTTGCGCGCTTGGACGCGGCGGCGGCACGCCTCAAGGATTCTCCGCTGGAGCCTTACGTCAGCTATTACCAGTTGCGCATGCGCTGGGGCGGCAAGGACAGCGCGCCGATCAAGGCGTTTCTGGCGCGCACCGACGTGACTCCGGTGATCGACCAGTTTCGCGGCGAGTGGCTCAAGTATCTGGGCAAGCGCGAACGCTGGGACGAGTTTGAGCGGGAATATCCGCACCTCATTAACGGCGATGACGAGTTGAGTTGCTATGCGCTGCAAGCAAAGCTGCACAGCGACGAGGCGGGCGCGTTGGAGGCAGCGCACAGGCTGTGGCTCAACGCCGAAGAAATGCCGGACAGTTGCACGCCCTTGTTCGCGACGGCGCTGAAGAAGGAGGCCATTGCCGAAGCCGATATTTGGCAACGCATGCGCATGGCGCTGGAACGCGGCAACCTTACGCTGGCAAAAAAATTCATCAAACGCTTGCCCGTGGCGCATCAATTTCCACCGGCGGAATTGGGCAGCGCCGCAAGCAATCCGCGCCGTTATCTGGAGAAAACAAAATTCGACAAGGCGGGCTTGGGCAGGCGCACGGCGGCCTTGTTCGCCTTGCAGCGGCTCGCCCGCCAGTCGCCGCAGATGGCTTACGCGCGCTGGGAGCAGATAGGCAAAAATTTCACCGAGGAAGAGCAGCGTTATTTTTTCAGCTGGCTGGGATTCTCCGGGGCATTGGCGCATGACGAGCGCGCGTTGGGCTGGTTCGCGGTGGCGGGCGACACGGCGCTGAATTCAAAACAACTGGCCTGGCGCGTGCGCGCCGCGCTGCGCGCCGGGGATTGGCACGAGGTGTGGGAAAGCATCAACGCCATGCAGCCGCAACAGCAAAGCGAAGGCGCGTGGCGTTACTGGAAGGGGCGCGCGCTCAAACAATTGGGGCGGACGGCGGATGCCGAAGAGCTGTTTGTCAAACTCAGCAGCGAGTACAACTTTTACGGACAGCTCGCGGGCGAAGAGCTGGGCGGTGCACCCGGTGCGGGCATGATTTCGGCGAGCTATCAAGCCAGCGATGCCGAGATCGAGGCCGTGCAATCGCAACCCGCCATCCAGCGCACGCTGTTGTTGTACGACATGAACTACCGCACCGAAGCCTCCAAAGAATGGGCGTGGGCGACGCGCAATTTCAGCGACCGTCAATTGCTGGTTGCCGCCGAAGTGGCACGCCGCAACCGCATGTACGACCGGTCTATCAATGCGGCGGACAGGACGGTGAGTCTGCACGATTTCAATTTGCGCTATCCCGCACCGTACCGCGAGGCGATGCAGATGGATCTGCAAAAGAACGGTCTGGAAGAAGCGTGGGTGTATGGCCTGATGCGGCAGGAGAGCCGCTTCACCGCCGGAGCCAACTCCGATGTCGGAGCCGCCGGAATCATGCAGATCATGCCTTCGACCGCGCGCTGGGCGGCCAAGCGCATGGGCATGAAGGGCTACCGCAAAGGCCTTATCCACCAGCTGGACGTGAACATTACGCTGGGCACGTATTACATGAAAACGGTGTACAGCCAGTTCGACCAGAATCCGGTGCTGGCATCCGCCGCCTACAATGCCGGGCCGGGACGGGCGCGCCAGTGGCGCGGCACCAAGCCGCTGGAGGGCGCGATCTATGTCGAGACCATCCCCTTCGACGAGACGCGCGACTACGTGAAAAAAGTGATGAGCAACACCATTTATTATTCCAAATTGTTCGGGCAAACCCAGCAATCGCTCAAGCAACGGCTGGGGACGATTGCGGCAAAAAATGCCGATGCTCAGTCAGTCGATGCCGATGAAAAATAACGAACTCAAAATTTATTGCGTGGGCGGCGCGGTGCGCGACAAGCTGCTCGGCTTGCCGGTGCAGGATCACGACTGGGTGGTGGTGGGCAGCACGCCGGAAGAAATGGTCGCGCGCGGTTTCAAACCGGTGGGCAGCGACTTCCCGGTGTTCCTGCATCCCGTCACGCACGAGGAATATGCGCTGGCGCGCACCGAGCGCAAAGTGGCGCAGGGCTACAAAGGCTTCACCGTTTTTGCCGCGCCCGATGTCACGCTGGAACAGGATTTGTTGCGCCGCGATTTCACCATCAACGCCATCGCGCAGGATGCCGACGGCAAATTGATCGACCCTTACGGCGGACAAGCCGATCTGCAAGCGGGGGTGTTGCGCCACGTGAGCGATGCGTTCGCCGAAGACCCGGTGCGCATCTTGCGCGCGGCGCGTTTCGTGGCGCGTTTCGGTTTTTCCATTGCGCCGGAAACGCTGACGCTGATGCGCAGCATGGTCGAGAACGGCGAAGTGGATGCGCTGGTGGCCGAGCGCGTGTGGCAGGAACTGGCGCGCGGCCTGATGGAACAACAGCCCTCGCGTTTCTTCACCACGCTGCGCGAATGCGGCGCGCTGAAAAAAATATTACCCGAACTGGATGCCCTGTTCGGCGTGGCGCAGACCGCGATTTACCATCCCGAAATCGACTGCGGCATCCACGCCATGCTGGTGCTGGACGACACCGCGCGTCACGGCTATGAGTTGGAAGTGCGCTTCGCCGCGCTGGGCCACGACCTCGGCAAAGGCAACACGCCAGCCGACATTTTGCCGCGCCACATCGGCCACGAAATGCGCAGCGTCGATTTGCTCAAGCCGCTGTGCGAACGCCTGCGCGTGCCGGGCGATTGCCGCGACCTCGCTCTGCTGGTCGCGCGCTACCACGGCAACATCCACCGCGCCAAAGAACTGCGCGCCGATACCATCGTCAAATTGTTCGACAGCTGCGACCTGTGGCGCAAATCGGAACGCTTTCCGCTGCTGCTGCAAGCCTGCGAATCCGACGCGCGCGGCCGCAGCGGACACGAGCACGATGCCTATCCGCAAACCGCGTATTTGCTGGCTTGCGCGCATGCGGCGCAAAGCGTGAAAGCGGGCGACATCGCACGCGCCTGCGCAGATAAAAATCTCATCGCGGATAAAGTGAGAGAGGCGCGGATTGTGGCGGTGGAAAACTTTAAACAAAAATCATAGCCACAGAGAACACAGAGTTCACAGAGATGTCCGCTTCACATCTTTCTCTGTGCGCTCTGTGTTCTCTGTGGCAAATGGTTTTGACTTTCCTGTGGGTGTGCAACACCTTGTAGATGCCCGTCTTTACTGGCTTCCGATCAAGGCCTGAGCGCCGCGCGCCATACTTGTAACTTCTCCTCATAACGCATTCCCGCATGCGCCGGGCTGGTGGAAGGTAATCGCTGGAATATCAACGGCGGCAATGTCTGTTGTTCCAGCACGAACTTCCTGAAACTCTGTTCCGCTTTCGCGCCGTTGAAACACACTTGCGTGATATGCGCATGCTGCGCGAAGAAGGCGGCGAAGTCGTTGGCGCTTTCTGCTCTGATATGCGCATCGAGGCTGCTCTCGCGCTCGCAACTGGCGAGCACATCCCACAACGCGATGCCGGATGACTTCAGCACGGCCAGCCTTTCCTGATAAGCAAGCGACGGATGCGCGCCGACAAGCTCGCCCATGATTTTCCAGAAGGCATTCGCCGGGTTGGCGTAATACTGCTGTTGCGCCAGCGATTGCTTGCCCGGCATGCTGCCCAGAATCAGCAGGCGCGCTTGCGCATTGCTGACCGGGGAGAAGCTGTGGATTTGCGGCATAAGTTTAAAAGATAATCGCGCTACGTTGTAGGTCGGGTTTCAACCCGACAAGTCGGGCTAAAGCCCGACCTACAGAGGGCGCGCTTGAATGAGTTCACAACAGCCGTGACAAATCGCCGCGCAAAAATCCCGCCAGCGGTTGCTCCAGCCCTTTGCCCAGCGCGATGACTTTGAACAGCTCGCCCATCTCTGCCGGGCTGGTGAGTTTTTGCAGTTGCGCGGACAGCGGGGCGTAGGCTTTGACATCGTCGGGCGACACTTCGGCCAGAAAATCCATCACGCCATTGTTGAGCAGGAAATGTGCTTGCGAGGTGTAGCCGAGGAAGTGCGCACCGTGGTCGATGGCGGCTTCGGCCACGGCGGTGAAATCGACGTGGGCGGTGATGTCCTGCAAGCCGGGCAGATAGAAAGGATCGTCGTGGGAATGGTGGCGGTAGTGGCACATCAGCGTGCCGCGATTGCGTTGCGGGTGGTAATACTCGCCTGCGCCGAAGCCGTAGTCGATGAAGATCAGCGCGCCCTTGTCCATGCGTTCGCACAGGCTGGCGACGAGTCCGCGCGCGGCGAGCGAAACTTCGCTCAGGTAGTCGCTTGGCTGTTTTAGATTCTGAGCGACATCGAGCAGCGCGGGCGTTTTCAAGGGATGGTTTTGCCAGACGAAATGGTTGGCTTTGCTGCTTACGCCGCGCTCCTGCACTTGACCTTCCGCCCAATACAGCAGGTGCACCGGCAGCGCATCCAGCACTTCGTTGGCGATCACCGCGCCGGAAATTTTCTCCGGCAACACGTCCAGCCAGCGCACGCGCGAAATCAGATGCGGCAATTTTTCTTGCAGCAAAGTTTGCTGGCGCTGGCGCAGGTCGGCGCTCACTTCGAGAATGGAATAAGTCTGCGGCAACGCATCGCGCCGTTCCAGTTCGCCCAGAATATCCAGCGCCAGTTTGCCGCTGCCCGCGCCCAGTTCGAGAATATGCGGCGCGCTGTCGCGCATCACCTCGACCAGTTGCCGCGCCAGCGTGCGCCCGAACAAGGGCGAGAGTTCCGGCGCGGTGATGAAGTCGCCCGCCGCGCCGAGTTTGTGCGAGCCTGCGGTGTAGTAACCCAAGCCCGGCGCATACAGCGCCAGCTCCATGAAACGCGAAAACGGAATCCAGCCGCCTTGCGTATTGATGTCGTGACGAATCAGTTCGCACAACTGCGCGCTGTGGACGAGTGCATCGGCAGAGGGGGCGGGCAGGTTGGCGGACATGGTCGGGTATAATCGAAAGAGGTACGAAGTTTAGTGGGGAATGCGATGCAAGGCAAAACAGTATTGGTGACAGGCGGGGCGAAGCGCGTGGGCGCGGCTATCGTTCGCCGCTTGCATGGCGCGGGCGCGAACGTCGCCATTCATTGCCGTGCCTCGTTGCAGGAGGCGCAGGTGTTGCGCGATGAACTGAACGACCAGCGCGCCGATTCCGCCGCTGTGATTCAAGCCGACTTGCTGGAGGTTGCCAACTTGTCGCGCGTGGTAGATGAGTTGATCCAACAGTTCGGACACCTCGATGCGCTGGTGAACAATGCCTCCAGTTTTTATCCCACGCCGCTGGATAAAATGAACGAACAGCAATGGGATGATCTGCTCGGCACCAATTTGAAAGCGCCGCTGTTTCTGGCGCAAGCGGCCATGCCGGAACTGCGCCGCCGCCACGGCTGCATCGTCAACATCGTGGACATTCACGCCGATTTTCCGATGCGCGGGCATTTGCTGTACAGCGTCGCCAAGTCCGGTCTGGCCGGACTCACGCGCGCGCTGGCGCAGGAACTCGCGCCGCAGATCCGCGTGAACGGCATCGCCCCCGGCGTGAACATCTGGCCGGAAAGTCCCGACTGGCAAGACGAAGAAAAACGCCGCAAACATATCGCGCACACCCTGCTCAAACGCGAAGGCGAACCGGACGACATTGCCAAAGCCGTGCAATTTTTAATCGCCGACGCGCCGTATATCACCGGGCAGATTATTGCGGTGGATGGCGGAAGAAGTATCAACCTTTAACAACCCAACCTCACCACAGAGAAAATCAAAACCTTTCCCCGCAGATTACGCAGATTTCACAGATTAACCCGCCTGAATATCTGCGTTAATCTGTGTAATCTGCGGGCAAGGTTTTGACTTTGAGTTTATATATGACCGACAAAACTTATCCCCTCCACTTCGAACACCACTCCACCAACTTCAACCGCCTCAAAGGCAGGCTGGAAAGCTCGGTCGGCAAAGCCATCGGCGATTTCAACATGATCGAAGAAGGCGACACGGTGATGGTGTGCCTGAGTGGAGGCAAAGATTCCTACACGCTGCTCGATATTTTGCTCACATTGCGCAAACGCGCGCCGATTGATTTCAAAATCGTGGCGATGAACCTCGATCAGAAACAGCCGGGTTTTCCCGCCGATGTGCTGCCAAATTATCTGAAAAAACTTGGCGTGGATTTTCATATCGAGACGCAGGACACCTACTCCATCGTCAAAGCGAAAATCCCCGAAGGCAAAACCACCTGCTCGCTGTGTTCGCGCTTGCGGCGCGGCATCATTTACAAAGTGGCGGGCGAGCTGGGCGCGAACAAAATCGCGCTGGGACACCACCGCGACGACATGGTGGAAACGTTATTCCTGAACATGTTTTTCGGCGGCAAACTGAAGGCCATGCCGCCCAAACTGGTGACCGACAAAGGCGACCACATCGTCATCCGCCCGCTGGCCTACTGCGCCGAAAAAGACATCGCCCGCTACGCGCGCGGCATGGAATTCCCCATCATCCCGTGCAACCTGTGCGGCTCGCAGGAAAATCTGCAACGGCAGAACATCAAGCAGATGCTGCATGACTGGGAACGCCAATATCCGGGACGTTCGCAAACCATCTTCACCGCCATGCAAAACGTCAAACCCTCGCACCTGCTCGACGGCAATTTGTTCGATTTCAAAAATATGGAATTGGGTACGGTGGTAGAAGAAGGCGACGTGGCGTTCGATTAACCGTCATTCCCGCTTGCGCGGGAATGACGAAATTTATAGGCATGCAACAAGTGGAGATGGCCGTATTTGCCTTGCGGGGCAGGCATGCGAACAGTTTCAACCTTGACCGGGAATCCGCGTTGCAATCGAACTGGCCGGATGCACCGTTGCAGTCACCCGCTCTTCGTGCGCAATGCGCGACACATAGCCCGACCAGCCCAGCAGCACCAGCGCGAATGCCAGCAGCACTTGCACCTGCACGCCGGGGGAGTAATGGCGGGCGATCCAGATGCGCGCGATGAACGCGAGCAGCGTGGCGGCGACCAGTTGGCCGGTGAACTGGGTTGCGCTTTCGAGAGGAATATTGTCGCTCCACGCGAACAGGGCCGGTATCGCCAGCGCGAGCAGGATTAAGGCGAAGGCGATTCGGCGCGTGCGCGTGGTCTGGTTGAGGAGTTGGATGCTGCGGTCATCCATGATGGCGGCTTCAGCTCTTGATCAGCGCCAGCGACAGTGCGGGCCAGTAGGTGATGATGAGCACCGCGAGCAGCAGTATCGCCACGAACGGCAGTACGGCGCGGAAGATTTCCAGCATGGGACGGTCGAAGCGGTACATGGCGATGAACAGGTTCATGCCCATGGGCGGCATGAGGTAGGCAATTTCCATGTTGGCGAGGAAGATGATGCCGAGGTGCACCGGATGGATGCCGTAGCCGACGGCGATGGGCAGGATCAGCGGCACCATGATGACCAGCGCGGAAAATATATCCAGCATCATGCCGAGCATCAGCAGGAACACGTTCAGCAGCAGCAAAAAGGTGAGCGGGCTGTTCACGTGTTCGCGGATGAAGGTAAACAATCTGGCCGGGATTTCGGCATCGAGCAGGTAGTTGGTGGAGGCCAGCGACATGCCCAGCACGATCAGGATCGCGCCGACCAGCACCATGGATTCGCGCATGATTTTGGGCAGGTTGGTCCAGGTGATCTCGCGGTGGATCAGCACTTCGACGATGAACACGTAGATGGCGGTGACGGCGGCGGCTTCGGACACGGCGAAGTAACCGCTGTAGATGCCGCCCAGCACGATGAACGGCAGCGGCAGTTCCCACATGGCTTCGCGCAATGCACCCAGCGCTTCGCGCACGCTGAACGGTTGATGATCGGCTTGTTGGCCGCGATTCTGCGACAAGCCGTACAGCGACAGCATGACGATAATCAGCAGGCCGGGCAGGATGCCGGCCAGAAACAGATCGCTGATGGAAACCGGCACGCCGATGTTGAGTTGCTGCGCCACCACGCCGTACAAAATCAGCGGCAGCGACGGCGCGAACAGCAGGCCGATGCTGCCCGAAGTGGTGACCAGACCGAGGCTGTAGCGCTCGGTATAGCCCGCTTGTTTGAGCGCCGGATAGAGCATGCCGCCCAACGCCACGATGGTTACGCCGGACGCGCCGGTGAAGGCGGTGAACATGGCGCAGATGACCAGCGCCACCGCCGCCAGCCCGCCGGGCATCCAGCCGAAAAACACATTGGTGATGCGCACCAGACGGTGCGGCGCACCGGATTCGGCCAGCAGATAACCGGCGAAGGTGAACAGCGGGATGGCGAGCAACACCGGCATTTCCGCCAGACGGTAAATCTCGATAATGACGACAGTCAGATCCACACCGTCGAGCGCGAAATTGATCATCACGCTGGCGGCGATCACCGCGAACAGCGGTGCGCCGAACAGCACCATGGCGATGAGCGCGAGACCGATCAGGATCATCATGGTGCCGCCTCTTTACCCAGTGCCTGCAACACGTGATGTCTGAAGCGCAAGCTGTAACGCAACGCGATCAGCGTGAAACCCAGCGGCAGAATCATGACTGCAACCCACACCGGCAGCGTGCCGAACACCATCTCGGCGGACTCGCGCGCGCTTTGCATGAAGCGCAGCGACTGCCATGCCAGCAGCAGGCACACGACCAAGGTAAACAGATCGGTCAGCGCCACCGCGCCGGATTTAATTTTGCCCGGCAACCAGCGCGCAATCGCATCCACGTGGATGTGTTTGCCTTCACGGCTGGCGGCGATAGCGCCCAGCAAGGCCACCCACAGCACCAGCAGGCGCAGCATCTGATCCGCCCCGAAGATGCTGATGTCGAAAAAATTGCGCAGCAAAATCTGCGCGGCGGCCAACCCCACCATCAGCGCCAGCATGGCGATGAGCAGCGCGTTCTCCGTCCAGGTAACGATTTTTATCAGCCGGGCGAGCGCGGGGGGCAGGTTGCGGGTTGGCATGTGTTAACGGCTGGGATGACTTTTGCGGTACGCATCCAGATTGGTGCGCAGTTCCTTGAGCGTGGCCGCCGAGAACGTGCCCTTGTCGCTCAAACGCTGGATAGTCTGGTCGGCGGCGGCGCGCAGTTTGCTCAACTCTTCCGGTGCCAGCGCGACGAACTCGATGCCCTGTTTGCGCAGCGCGTCTTTCGCGGCGTTGTCGTCCACTCGCGTCTGCTTGTTCATCGCCGCATAGACGCGCCCCATCACGTCGCGTACCACGGCCTGGTCTTCCGCGCTCATGGCGGTGAATGCTTTTTTGTCCACGGCCAGCGCGCCGAAGATGGACATGGTGGGGATGTCGGTCAGGTATTTCACTTTGCTGTGCCACTGCAAGGCGATCGCACCCGAGGTGGTGCAGCCTATGGTGGTGATGAGTCCGGTCTGCAAGCCGGTGAGCACGTCGGTGAGTGGCAACGGCAGCGTGGGCGAACCCAGCGTCTCGAACATCGAGCGCGCGATGTCGTCGCCTTCCGGCACCCAAATCTTCTGGCTCTTCAAATCATCAACGCGGCGCAACGGCGAGTTCGACATCAGATAGGCAAAGCCGCCGTCGGTGAAGCCGAAAGTCACAAAGCCGTGGTCTTCCAGCCCTTGCGCGATCTGCTTGTCCATGCGCGTACGCACGTAATCCAACTCATCGTAGGAACGGAACAGCATCGGCAAGCTGTAAATCTGCGCATCGGGATAAATCTCGGTCAACGCGCCGCCGGTGAGTGCGCCGCCCTGCAACTGTCCGGCGCGAATTTTGCGCAACACCACGCGGTCGCTGCCCATGCTGCCGCCCGGATAAAATTTAACGGTGACGCGTCCCGCCGTGCGCTGCGCGATCTCGTCGCCGCCTTTGCGCAACTCCTGCATCCACTGCGTACCGTCCGGCGCAACGGTGGCGATTTTCAGAGTCTGCGCCTGAGCCGGTACAGCCAGCAGCACGGCAAACATGAGTGATAACAGTGAACGCATCTCTTCCCCTTTGTTTTCGGTTAACGGCGGAGTGTTGCCCCGCTCTGTTTTAGCAATGTAGGGTGTGTGTAGGTGCGAATTTATTCGCACCTACACAAACCTTAAAAATAATTATCCGCACTCGCCAGCAATTCTTTCGCTTGCCGTTTGGCCAGCACGTTGCTCAGCGTCAGCCCCGGTTCGCTGGCATCGGTGGCCAGCACTTCCTGCAACAGTTTGTCATGCAGTTCGCGGTTATAGGTGATGCGCGCATAACGCCGCGCGTATTCTACCTTCGCAATCAAATCGCGTCCCGCCGACAGCGCGATGGCGCGCTCGAAATGCGCGCGGCCTTCTTCCGGCTTGCCGCCCAGCGCGGGCGGCAGCAGCGTGGCGAACACGCCCAGATACACGTGCGCCTCGCCGTGACTATACGTTTCGTCCAGTTCGACCACGCGCGCCATCGCGGCTTTGACCTTGGGCAGCTGGGCGACAGCGTTCCAGTCGCTGCTGTTGGTCTGTATCCAGCCCGCCCAGGCCGCAGCGCTGACATACAGCAGCGGCGCATCGTCCGCTTTCAGCGCGGCGATGGCAGCGGCGAAATCGTCGAATGATTTATCCAGCAAACCGCACAGCTTCGCATCGCGGGCACACAGCGCCCGGTCGCTATAGCCGCGCGCTTTGCGCGCGAGGCGTTGGGCACGCTCCGGCTCTTTGACGAAAGCCGCCGTATAAGCGCCGTACAATTTGCTGCCCGCCAGCAGCATGGATTCATTCTGCGCATCGCCCGCGATCAGACCATCGACCAGCATCAGGAAGGAAGGCATACCGGCTTCCACCGTCTCCGGGTCGTCCTGATTGAGGATCGCGTTGGATAAATTATCGGAAAGTTTGCCGGTGGCCGACGAGACCATGCTGGCGCAACCGCTCACAGCAAGCAGCACCAGCAGAATCGGGAACAAACGCAACGTTGAAACCGGGGAGGAATTCATCAAGGAATGGTTCATCAAATATGGATTTTCGCGCAAGCTAAACCATTTTCGTGACAGGTGCAACCTTGCCGCATAACACACACCTTGCCCGCAAGCCAGCAAATACGGGCATCTCCATATACCACATCATGCGGATCGCCTATTGGCGCGGCTTACGGGGCAACTACAAAAATTTACGGCAACGTCAACGCCAGCCTGAAGCCGTAGCTGTAGTAACGATAGTTGGTGCCGAATTTGGAGCGCGAGGCGGCGCGCGCAAATTTCGGATCGAAGCCCCACGAGCCGCCGCGCAGCACGCGCATCGAGCCGTCCAGCCATGCGCTGCCGTCCGTCGGTGCACCGCTGTAACTGTCGTGATAACCGTCGGCGACCCATTCCCACACATTGCCGCTCATGTCGTACAGGCCGAAGGCGTTGGCTTGTTTGGTGGCGACGGGATGCGGCGTGTTGAAGAAAAAGCTGCCGCTGTTGAAGCCGTTCCACGATACGTTTTCAGCGAGGTCGCCGCCGCAATATTCCTGCTGGTTGCCCGCGCGGCAGGCGTATTCCCATTCGGCTTCGCTGGGCAGGCGATATTGTTTGCCGGTCTGCGCGTTGAGCTTCTGGATGAAGGCCTGCACGTCGTTCCAACTGACTTGCTCCACCGGACAAGTTTCGCCGCAACCGGTGAAATAGCTGGGGTCGGCATTCATCACGGCGTGCCATTGTTCCTGCGTGACTTCGGTTTTGCCGATGGCGAAAGGCTTGGCGATGGTGACGCGGTGCACGGGTAATTCGTCCGGTTTGCCGTTGCTGGAACCCATAGATCGGAAGAGCGTCGTGTAGGGAAAGAGTGTAGATCTCGGTGGTCGCCGTATCATTAAAAAAAAA
>FZPU01000046.1_pt1 | contig 25614 bp, 13 predicted proteins | sample 1534781 | NCBI WGS metagenome assembly FZPU01 (sample SAMEA104161949, study PRJEB21768) | metagenome | isolation source: underground water
CTCCTTTACGAACAGCCTACGTCTTAGTTATCGGCAGTAGTTTCGAAAAGATTAGCTACTTCGGCGCGACATCGGGTAGGTTCGGATGCGCGTCATGCATTTCGATGCGCGAAACATACCAGATCGCCAGAAAATTTGCCGCGACGGCCACATAGCCGACATTCTGATACCCCACAACCATCCCGCTGCTTTGCTGAGTAATGATGAAGCCGCTCAGGGTGGCGGCCAGCCCCATCGCCAGCGACTGCACCGTCGAGTTGAGCGACATGAATGTGCCGCGCAGCTTGGGTTGCGCCGCCGAAGAAATAATCGCCATCGCGGGAATGAAGCGCCCCGAAATCAACACAAAAAATAACGTGGTAAATACCAGCCACAGTCCCAGCGAGGCGCTCTGCACTTGTGTCACCGCCAGCAGCGGCACCATCGAGGCAAACGCGATCAGGCGGTAGACTTTCACTTTGCCACTCGCGTCCGCCCAGCGACCGATAAGCCGCGCGGTCACCAGTGTCGCCGCGCCGCCCGCCAAATAAATGTAAGCAATGTCATGCTGACTGATGGCGATATTGTTCACCGCGTACACCGTAATATAGGGAATCACCGTGAAGCCGGAAAAAATAATCATGGCGGACAGCGTCATCGCCCGCCAGTGGTTTGCATCGCGCATCACGGCAAACAAAGCCGAGAACGGGTGCGCCATTTTTTCTTGGCTCAAATGATGGCGCAATTCCGGCAATACCCTCCAGCTCACCGCCATGAAAATCGCCACCAACACCACGATAAAAATAAACGGCGCGCGCCATTGAAAGTAACTGGCCAACCATAACGACAGCGGCACGCCCGCCACCGTGGAAAACGAAAATGCCGCCGACACCACGCCGCTGGCCTGAGCGCGCCGCGCAAACGGAATGGCATCGCCGACTATCGTCTGCACCAGCGCCCCCAGCACACCGCCGAAGGCTCCCGCCAAGCCGCGAGCGATGATAAGCGTGGCATAACCGGGTGCCAGACCACAGGCCAGTGTCGCCAGCCCGAACAGCGCAAACATAACAAGCAATAAGCGCTTGCGCTCGAAACGATCCACAAACGTCGAAGCCAGCAAACCCGAAAAGGCCGCGCTAAAACTATACGATGCCACCAGCAAACCGAATTCGTGCGTGGTGATGCCCAGCTCACGCATCAGCATGGGTCCCAGCGGCATCATAATCATGAAATCCAGCACGTGGCTGAACTGGATGCCCGCCAGCGTCAGCAGCAGCGTGCGTTCGGAACGTTGCGTATGTGCGGTGTGGCTCATGCCGGCTTATCCAATATATCGAGGAATTTCTGCAACTCGGGAGCCAACGGCGCAGTAATGCTCATAGGCTCATTGGTCAGCGGATGCTTGAACGCGATGCTGTGCGCGTGCAAAAACATGCGCTTCAGCCCCCGCTTCATCAGCTCTTTGTTGCGCGCAAAATCGCCGTATTTGTCGTCGCCCGCGATGGGGAAGCCGAGATGCGAGAGGTGCACGCGAATCTGGTGCGTGCGTCCAGTTTTGAGTTGCGCTTCGAGCAGCGTAAATTCCGGCCAGCTTTTTTGCAGCGTAAAAATCGTGTGCGATGCCATGCCGTCCTCGCGCACCATCACCCGCTTCTCGCCTTGCGGCGTGTCGAATTTATGCAGCGGCAGCTTCACGTGTTGCTTGGCATTCTTCCACTGCCCCAGCACCAAGGCGAAATAGCGCTTGTCGCTGTTGCCCTCGCGCATCACCTCGTGCATCGCGACCAAGGCGGAGCGCTTCTTCGCCAGCAGCAGCACGCCCGAAGTTTCGCGGTCGAGGCGGTGTACCAGCTCCAGAAACTTGGCTTGCGGGCGGGCGCTGCGCAATTGCTCGATCACGCCGAAGCTTACCCCGCTGCCTCCATGCACCGCCGTCCCGGCCGGTTTATTGATGACCAGCAAAGCATCGTCCTCGTACAGGATGGGAAATTCGGTCGCGGGGACATATTCGCTCTCGGCCTTTTCCGCCACGCGGATGGGCGGGATGCGCAACATGTCGCCCAGTTGCAGGCGGTAAGTCTGGTCGACGCGCTTCTTGTTAACCCGTACTTCCCCGCGCAGGATGCGGTAAATATGGCTCTTGGGAACGCCCTTTAGGTGCTTGCACAGGAAGTTGTCGATGCGTTGGCCTTCACTGCCCTCATCAACTTCAACCCAAGTTACAGATTCTTTGCTTAAACCATTCATTTTGAATATACTTCGCGGCGCGCGTGTTAGGTAGATGGAAAACGGGATGCCAGTTATTTCCCCGTCAGCGAAGATAGGCAGATGTGCCGCCGCACCATTCCAACCGCCATCCGGTTAATGTCACTCACCGGGAGAAGCAGTGATGGTAATTGATTTACGCGCTCTAAGCATCCGGGATTTTGGACGCCAGTAGAATTTAGCGTGCCGCCTCTACGACAAAATTGGCGGCACAAATTTTAGACAAGCACACCGAGAACAATATCTTGCACATTCGTTGGAACCTTAATCTCCACACTGTCTGCATAAATCCGAATCTCGCCCGCGGTTAATCCGCGTGTTGCTTTGTCCTGCCCGTGTCTGAGCGCGGGAGAGAAAAAATATGAAACGCATGCTATTCAATGCGACGCAGCCGGAAGAACTCCGCGTCGCCATTGTGGACGGTCAGAAACTCATCGACCTCGACATTGAAACCGCCGGTAAAGAACAACGCAAGAGCAACATCTACAAAGCAGTCATCACCCGTCTCGAGCCCAGCCTCGAAGCCTGTTTCGTCGAATACGGCGGCAACCGCCACGGCTTCCTCCCCTTCAAAGAAGTTTCCCCCCAGTACTATCAGGCAGGCGCAGGTAACCGCCCCTCCATCAAGGAAGCGCTGAAAGAAGGCCAGGAGCTGCTGGTGCAGGTCGAAAAAGACGAGCGCGGTAACAAAGGAGCGGCACTCACCACCTACATCAGCTTGGCCGGTCGTTACATCGTGCTGATGCCAAACAACCCGAACGGCGGTGGCGTATCGCGCCGCATCGAAGGCGAAGACCGCAACGAGTTGCGCGATGTACTGGCGCAACTGGAAGTACCGCAGGGTATGAGCATCATCGCCCGCACCGCCGGTATCGGCCGCAACCTCGAAGAATTGCAGTGGGACCTGAACTACCTCAAGCAACTGTGGGATGCGATCGAAGGCGCGGCCGACACCGAAAAAGCCCCTTCCCTGATCTATCTGGAAAGCAGTCTGGTCGTGCGTGCCATACGCGACTACTTCAATCCCGAAATCGGCGAAATCCTGATCGACACCGACGACATCTTCCATCAGGCGCGCGCCTTCATGAGCACGGTGATGCCGGATCACGTGGACCGCATCAAGCGCTACCACGACGATGTGCCGCTGTTCTCGCGTTTCCAGATCGAACACCAGATCGAATCGGCGCACGCACGCCAGGTCAACCTGCCTTCCGGCGGCGCGATCGTGATCGACCACACCGAAGCGCTCACCGCCATCGACATCAACTCCGCGCGCTCGACACGCGGCACCGACATCGAAACCACGGCTTACAACACCAATCTGGAAGCGGCGGACGAAATCGCGCGCCAGTTGCGCCTGCGCGACTTGGGCGGTTTGATCGTCATCGACTTCATCGACATGGAGTCGGCCAAAAACCAGCGCGAAGTGGAAAACCGCTTGCGCGATGCGCTGCATTTCGACCGCGCCCGCATCCAGACCGCGAAGATTTCGCGCTTCGGTTTGCTGGAACTGTCGCGCCAGCGTCTGGCTCCCAGCCTGGAAGAAAGCAACCACACCACTTGCCCGCGCTGTAATGGCATCGGCCATATCCGTGGCACCGAATCTTCGGCCTTGAACATCCTGCGCATCATCCAGGAAGAAGCGATGAAGGACAGCAGCGCCGCCATCCACGCGCAAGTGCCGGTGGATGTCGCCACGTTCCTGCTCAACGAAAAACGCGGCGACATCAACCGCATCGAAGCGCGCTTCAAGATCGGCGTGACGCTGATCCCAAATCCGCACATGGAAACGCCGCATTACAGCGTCACCCGCCTGCGTCAGGACGACATCACCGCCGACCATCTGCAAGCCAGCTACAAACTGGTGGAGAAGCCTGAAGAGGTCAAGACCATCACCGGCGCTGCCGCGCAGGAAGCCAAGGCACAACGCCCGCAAGCCGCCGTGCGCAGCATCACTCCGGCACAACCCGCGCCCAAGCACGAAGTGAAAGTGGAAGCGAAGACTTCGTTGTTCGGCAGCATCATCGGCTGGTTCAAATCGTTGGGCGAAGAAAACGCACCGGCGAAACCTGCCGCACCGGCCAAGGGCAACCGCAACAACCCGCGCCGCGAGCGCAATGAACGCGGCGAAAAAGGTGAGCGCGGCGAACGCAACGAAGGCGGCAACAAGCAACGGCGTGAACGCGGCGAAGGCGGCAAGCCGCGCCGCGAGCGCGACGATGCGCCCAAAGCCGACAACGCCAACAAAGAGCAGCAACAGCCGAATCGCGCCGAGCGCCCGCAACAGCCGCGCCCGCCGCGTCCGCCGAAGAATGAAGCCACCCCGGTGCTGGAGACTCCCAAATCGGTGGTTGCCGGTGAACAGGAAGAAGGCAACGGCAACCGCGAAGCGGGTCGCAAACGCGGTCGTCGCGGCGGTCGCCGTGAACGCGAACGTCGTGAGCAACCGGCGAACGGTGCAGTGAACGAGAACCAAGTCGTCGAAACAGGAGCAGCCAACGAAGCGGTAGCGGTAAAACACTTTGCAACCGAACCGGCTGCGCCTTTTGCCGTTGCCAGCAGCACGCAACCTTCCGAGTACATCGCTTATCCCGATTCGATGAAGAAGGCCGTGCCGAGCGAAGTGGTGAGTTATCCGACGCAAGCGGAAGCCGCACCCGTGGTGCAAGTTGCTCCAGTTGCACCGGTGGTTCAAGAAGTTGCGCCTGTTTCCCCGGTAGCGCCAGTGGTTCAAGCGCCTGCACCAGTCGTCGTTCCCGTCGATTTGAGCAGCGCCGGATTGACCATGATAGAAACCGATCCGAACAAGGCTGCCAGCGTCGTTGTTGCCGCTCCGGTGAACCGCGAGCAAGCACCGCGTCGTCGCCAGCGTCAGCGCGAGATCTACAGCATCGAGGACAGCGAGCCGTTGCAACAAGTGGAAACACAAGCGAAGAACTAATCGTTTTCGATTTGAGGTAACCATGATAAAAAGCGCACGATGATTCGTGCGCTTTTTTCTTTGGAGATTCGTATGCTGCGCAAACTGCTTCTGATCTTTGCTGTCGTCTCGCTTCCGGCTTACGCACTCGGCCCCGATCCGCAACAGGATTGGCGCAGCGCGGACACCCCGCATTTCCGCATCAATTATTTAGCACACCAGCGCGCGCAAGCCGAACGTGCGGCGCAGATTGCCGAAAGCGCTTACGCGCGCTTGAGCCAGCAACTGCATTGGGAAGTTGCGGGCAAAACCGAGATGGTGTTGCTGGATGCCTTCGATATTTCCAACGGCTATTCCACGCCGCTGCCTTTCAACAAAACCGCGCTGTATCTTGTGCCGCCCGGCGAGGGCGAGTTGCTGGACAACAGCAACTGGCTGGAGATGCTCATCACGCACGAGTTGACGCATACCGTGCATCTGGACAAATCGTCCGGCATCCCGGAATCGCTACGCCATGTCGTCGGACGCAGCCCGATATTCTTCCCCAATCTGTTCCAGCCGGGCTGGGCGATTGAAGGCATCGCCACTTACAACGAAAGCACGCCGGAGCAAGGCCGGGGACGTTTGCGCGGACCGACCTTCGAAGCGCTGATGCGCATCGAGCGCGAGCGCGGATTTTTGTCGTTGCGCGAAATCAACGCCGACGGACGCGCCCTGCCCGCTTCCAAACAATATCTGTACGGCGTGTATTTCTACGACTTCCTGACGCGCCAATACGGCAGCGATGCGGCCTACCAATACATCCGCAATTACAGCGACAACATTTTGCCGCGCGTGCAATCCAATCCAGAAGTGCTCACCGGCAAAACGCTGGATGTGTTGTGGCAGGATTTCATTGCCGATCTGGGACGGCAAGTCGATGCGCGCGCGACCGGCATCAAAGCCGCGCCACGCGCGGACGGCGCGCCGTTGCTACCCGCGCATTTCCAAATATATTCGCTCGCCCCGACGGAAAACGGCGTGCTGGCGGTGGTGAACGACGGTGTGCTGCTAACCAAGCTACTGCACATTTCGCCGCAGGGTGACACCAAACAACTCGCCGTGCTGCAAGCCTATGCGCGCATAGATCGCCGCGCCGACGGCAGGCTGCTGGTCGCCCAGCCCGACATTTGCGACACCCACAATCTGTTCTACGATCTCTACCTGTGGAACGAACGCGACGGCATCCAGCGCCTGACCCGTTGCCAGCGCTACCGGCAGGCGGTGTGGCTGGGCGAGCAAATCGCCGCGCTCAAATTCGAGGGCGGCCTCGCTAGTCTGGACATCCTGCAATTGCGGGGCGATGGCGTGCAAAAAGTGCGCACGCTGTATGCCGCGACGGACGGCATCGAGGCCATTGACCTCGCGGCCAGTGCCGACGGCGCGCGCGTGGCGCTGGTGCTCAAACAAAGAGGCGCGTGGCAGGTGCTGGAATTTGACATCGCCGCTGGAAGCTCGCGCGTGCTGTTCGACTACGACGCGCCGCTGCACGGGCTGCGTTATGCGCGCGACGGGCAGAGTCTGGAATTCATCGCGGTACGCGACGGGGTGAATAATCTGTGGCGCTATGCCATCGGCACATCCGAACTCACGCGCCTGAGCCACAGCTACACCGGTGTCACCTTGCACAGCGGCGTTGCCAATGATGGCTCGGTGGTACTCGGCGTGATGGCCGCAGGCGGCACCGAGTTGCGGCGCATGACGGACATCGCCGCACAGGCCAAACTTCCAGTGACGACCGGCAACGCGCCGCTACAGTTCACCCCTGCTCCCGGTACGCCCGGCGTGTCGCTAGGCGCGCCGGAAAACTATCTCGCCTTGCGCTCCCTCTATCCGCGCTCCTGGTTGCCCGCCTCGTTCGTTGATCGCGGTTTGCACGCGTATGGCATTTCCACTTTCGGCGCAGATGCGATGGGCTGGCACAACTACACCGTCACCGCGATGCGGGAAAGCGCGCACGGCGAAATGCTGGGAAACTTCAGCTACAGCTATCTCGACCTGCACTTGTTCAGCCTCACGCGCAACCTGCGGACGCGGCAGTGGCTGGGCACCAGCGGCAACGAGACCGCCACCATCTACGACCGCACCACCGATGCGCAATGGGTGTCCATGCTGCCGTGGCTGCAAACTGAGCGGCGCATTTACGCGGGAATCGGCGCGGCGCAGCGCAGCACCGACCGCGTATATCTCGCGGGATTCACCACGCATCCGCAACTGGAACGCGTCGCGGCCACCTTTCTCAAATACGACTCGCGCGCGACCAACTGGTATGCCACGGACTACAACCGTGGCGCGCTCGCCACGCTGCTGTTTGAAAGCTACAGCCCGTTCAAAAACGATTACGACGGACACCTCCTGCGCCTCGACGCGCAACAATTGTGGCCGCTGGGCAACAGCGTGCTGGGCGCACGCTGGACGGAAGCGCGCGCAACGGGCAACACCGAACCGTTCCAGCTCGGCGGCGCATTCCAGCACAGCCTGACGCAAGCCCCGTTCATCAATCAACGCGACCTGCCGCTGCGCGGTTACGCGGGCAGCGAATGGCAACTGCAAGGCCAGAACACGCGCACTATGAGCGTTGAATTTTCCAGTCCGCTCGCCGACATCGACCGCCACTTCATGTCACCGCCCGTCGGCATCAACCGCCTCTCTGCCTCCGCATTTATGGATGCGGGCAGCGTGTGGAATCCCGGCGCATCGCCTTCCGCGTTGTATCGCGGCATCGGTGCCGAGTTGCGCGCGGAAATCAAACTGGTGTATTTGCTCATGCTACCGCTGCGAGTCGGCATCGCGCGCGGTTTGGATCTGGATGGCGGCAACAGAATTTATCTGCAATTCGGGCAAGGGTTTTAAGCCGCCTTGCCCGCGAGCCAGTAAATACGGGCATCTCCATCAAGAATATGATGCAGATCGCCTATTGACGGGCGTTTCCACGATGTTGTTTCTCTCAAAAGCGAACGGAGCACGAGCATGAGATACCTCAACCTGCGCCTCATCGGTCTGGCCCTGCTGTTAACCCTGTTTGGCAACGCCGCCTGTGCCGGGCCGCTGCGCGATTGGCTGAGCAAACGCAACGCCGACCCGCAAGAATTGGAGTTATCGCCCGACGATAAAGCCTCAGCCAGCGTGACTTTGCCGCTAGGCGTGCGCGTGCTGAAAGATGTGAGCTACGGCGGCGACAGCACGCAGCGCATGGATGTTTATCTGCCCGCGCACGCGGCGAAAGCTCCGGTGATTTTCATGGTGCATGGCGGCGCGTGGCGGGTTGGCGATAAGGCGGCCAGTGCAGTGGTGGAAAACAAAGTGGCGCGCTGGGTGACACGCGGCTTCATCATGGTGTCGGTCAACTACCGCATGCTGCCCGAGGCCGATCCTTTGACGCAAGCCGGAGATGTGGCGCGAGCGCTGACCGCCGCGCAAACTCAAGCGCCAACATGGGGCGGCGATCCCGAAAAATTTATTCTGATGGGACATTCTGCCGGCGCGCATCTGGTTGCCCTGCTCGCCGCATCACCTGTGAAAGTGCAAGCACTTGGCGCGGTGTCGCTGGATAGCGCGGTGATGGATGTTGCGGGCATCATGCAAAAAAATCATTACCGCTTCTACGACAAAGCGTTCGGCAAGGATGCCGCTTACTGGCAAGCCGCGTCGCCGCTTGCTGTGCTGACAGGCGACGCGAAGCCGATGCTGCTGGTATGTTCCTCTGTTCGCCGCGACCAGCCTTGCGCTCAGGCGTGGGCTTTTGCCGCCAAGGCCGCCGACTTGGGCATCCGCAGCGAAGTGTCGGAACAGGCGCTGTCGCACAAGGACATCAACCGCACACTCGGCTTGCCCGGCGCTTATACCGATGCGGTCGAGACGTTCATGGCTTCGCTGGATGAGTCGGTGCACAAGATGTTGGCCGATTCCAAATAATTTCTGGGGCAACTTTTTCAATAGACCGGAAAATTTAAAATCAGGCCAGCGCCAGCAGCAGCAAACCCAGCGCCGCCGGTAACGCTTGCACGAACAAAATCTTGCGGCTCGCGCTGAACGCACCATACACACCGGCAACCAGCACGCAGCTCAGGAAGAAAATCTTGATGCTGGTTCCTTGCGCGCCGAGCAGCAAACCCCACAACAACCCCGCCGCCAAAAAACCGTTATACAAGCCCTGATTCGCCGCCAGCACTTTGGTCGCCAGCGCCGCTTCGCGCGTCATGCGAAAGGCGCGCAAACCGGCAGGCTTGTCCCACAAAAACATTTCCAGCACGAGAATATAAATATGCAGCACTGCGACGAGTGCGACCACGATGTTTGCGATGAAGGCCATGCCGTACTCCAAAATAAATTCTGAATCGTTAATCCTGCTTCTCCAACATCTCTTTAATGCCCGCTTCGAACACCGCCAGCGGCTGTGCACCGACGATCATTTTACCTTGTACCGAATCGCCCGCGACTTTGCCGAGCACGAATGTCGGTGTTTTGTGAATGCCCAGTGCATGCGCTTCAGCCACTTCGTTGTCGATTGCCTTCAGATGTTTGTCATCGGCCATGCACTGCTCGAAGGTTGCGCCGTCCAGCGACAGTTGCCGCGCGTAACCTGCCAGCGAACCCGCATCCAGCATTTTCCGGTTCTGGAACACCGTCTCGCTCATCTCCCAATACTTGCCTTGCTCTCCGGCGCAGCGCACCGCTTGTGCGGCTTTGCGCGCCAACAAGTGGGAAGACAAGGGAAGATCGCGCAGGATAAAACGCAGTTTGCCGCTGGCGATGTATTTCTTTTTGATTTCAGGGAAAGTGTCGGCCTCGAAGCGCGCGCAGAACGGGCACTGGTAATCGGTATAGGCCACCAGCGTCAGCGGCGCATCGCTGCTGCCCAGCACATATTTCGCTTCCGCTTTAACCGCGAGCGTTTCCGATTTCGCCGATGCCGCGTGCAGTTCGTCGAGAAGGGCATTGCCTTGTTGCTGCGCCATGGGTTGTGCCGAAGCCGCCGCGCCACACATCACGATGCCCGCAGCCAGCAGTGCGGCAAACCGATTCTTCATGTTGTTACAAAACAAAAATCATGCACTCCGCTGATGTGAATAACGCGCGACAACTTCCCGAAGCCCAATGCAATTACAGCTCTCAGAAGACTTTCAGTGTCGGATAGGAAACGCCCTCGACAATGCGCCACGTGTTCACAAAATCCCAGGCAAGGAAATTGGAATCAGAAACAGCGTGCTAAAGAAAAATCTAGTGTGGTTCAAATTCATTTCGATTGCCTCTTGAGTGATGTTGTTAGACAGGTTGCGCGACTCGACCCGAGTATTCAAAACTGATCGCAATGTAGGTGACGCATCGATTTTTTCATATCGTCCATTCGGACGAGTTTGAACCATTAGGCCGTCATTCCGGCGCAGGCCGGAATCCAGCGAATAAAAAATACTCTGCGAAGCAGGCAAAACCACGATTTCGTCCCACTGCGTGGGAAATATTTGAATCATCTGGACACCGGCTTTCGCCGGTGTGACGAATAAATTTAAAGATACTCTAAATATCCAAAGAGCCGGATCGCTCCGGCTCTTTGCTCCATCAATTCACCTCTTACCAATACAGCTCGGTGCTAACAGTAGGTACAGCAGTTGCATCACTTCCCCCAACCACCAGCAGCTTGCCGCTAGTCAGCAGTGTGGCGGTGTGAATAGTGCGCGCCGTGGCGAGATTTGCCGCCGCAGCCCAGGCGTTGGTCGCCGGATCGTACAGCTCGGCACTGGCAAGTGTGGCAGCACCAGCTCCCCCCGCCACCAGCACTTTGCCGTTGGGCAGCAGTGTGGCGCTGTGGTAGCTGCGCGCGGCAGTCAGCACACCCGCCGCCGTCCAAGTGTTGGTGGCCGGGTCGTACAGTTCGGCACTGGCAGATGCGGACGCAGCGGCAGCAGGTGATCCTCCCGCTACCAGCACTTTGCCATTGGGCAGCAGCGTGGCGGTGTGAAAAATGCGCGCGTTGGTCATAGCACCTGCCGCCGTCCAAGCGTTTGCCGCCGGATCGTACAACTCGGCAGTGACAAGCCCTGTGCCCGTAGCATCCGCTCCCCCTTCCACCAGCACTTTGCCGTTAGGCAACAGCGTGGCAGCGTGCTGGTAGCGCGCGGTGCTAAGCGCACCCGCCGCTGTCCAAGTGTTGGTCGCCGGGTCGTACAGCTCGGCACTGGCAAGTGCGGTAGGGCCAAATCCCCCCGCCACCAGCACTTTGCCGTTGGGCAGCAGCGTGGCGGTGTGGTTGTAGCGCCAAGCGGTAAGCGTACCCGCCGTTGTCCAAAGTCCGCTCGCCGGATCGTACAGTTCAGCGCTGGCGATACCCATTCCTCCCGCCACCAGCACCTTGCCGTTGGGCAGCAGCGTGGCAGTATGGTTGAAACGCGCCGCAGCAAGTCCGCCCGTTACCCACCATCCCCCTGTGGCCGGATCATACAACTCGGCGCTGAAAGAGAAGCCGGTAGCGCCGGATCCACCCGCCACCAACACCTTGCCGTTGGACAGCAATGTGGCAGTATGACCGGTGTGCGCCGTGGCGAGATTGGCTGCTGCACTCCATGCTCCCGTGCCTGTGTCGTATAGCTCGATGCTGGCAAGATTACCTGCCGCACTAAATCCTCCCGCCAGCAGTATCTTGCCGTTGGGCAGCAGCGTGGCGGTGTGGTATTGGCGTGCCGTGAGAGTGCCCACCGCAGTCCAAGTGTTGGTGGACGGGTCGTACAGTTCGGCGCTGGCAAGAACTGCTGCACCAAATCCCCCTGCCACCAGCACGCGGCCGTTGGGCAGCAGCGTGGCGGTGTGGCCGTAACGCGCCGTGGCGAGACTGCCCGCCGCCGACCAGGCGTTGCTCGCCGGGTCATACAGCTCGGCGCTAGCGAGTGCAGCAACACCAGCCCCCCCCGCCGCCAGCACTTTGCCGTTGGGCAGCAGCGTGGCGCTGTGCCCTAGGCGCGCCGCAGAGAGACTACCCGCCGCTGTCCAAATGTTGGTCGCCGGGTCGTACAGCTCGGCACTACCAATAGCAGCTCCCCACACATCCGCTCCCCCCGCCACCAGCACTTTGCCGTTGAGCAATAGTGTGGCGGTGTGGTAGCTGCGCGCGGCAGTAAGCGTACCCGCCGCCGTCCAGGCGTTGGCCGCCGGGTCGTACAGCTCGGCACTACCTATTGCTGCTCCCCACACATCCACTCCCCCCGCCACCAGCACTTTGCCGTTGGGCAACAACGTAGCGGTGTGGTTGTAGCGCGCGGTGGCGAGAAAGTTCGCCGGAGCCCAGGCATTGGTCACCGGGTCGTACAGTTCGGACATGCCAATTGCACCGGCAGCACCCAATCCCCCCGCCACCAGCACTTTGCCGTTGGGCAGCAGCGTGGCGGTATGCCATCGGGGTGTCGAGGCGAGAGTGCCCGCCGCAGTCCAGGTGTTGGTCGCCGGGTCGTACAGTTCGGCGCTGGCAAGAGTACCGGCAGCACCCGCCCCCCCCACCACCAGCACGCGGCCTGAAGACAGCAAAGTAGCGGTGTGGAATTTGCGCGCAGCGGCAAGACTACCCGCAGGAACAAATCCCCCGCGCGGCATAAAGCCGCAGATCACGTTGAGGCTGGTGATGTTGGCCGAACTCAGCGTGCCTGCGCCATAAGTGGAGGTGCAAGGCTGATTGGCGGGCGGGGTGAAAATCGACAGGTCATACGTTGAGCCGTTGCCCAGTTTAGTGGGGAATGTGAATGCGCCATTCGCCGTGAGCGTGAGGTTGTCCGTCCCGTTGTTGGCGAGGGTAATGCTGTTGCCCGCAGCTAGGCCAGTGAGTGTGCCGCCTATGCTCAACGCGGGGGTAACCATCACGGGAACCAAGCTGGTCACACCATCGGCGGTCGCGGAAATAATGTCGCCGCCCGCCGCCACGCCAGTTACCCGCCCCGTCATGCTGACGGTGGCATACGCCGTATCAAACGAAACCCAACTGGTCGTGGCCAAGTTGCTGATGTTGGCGACCGTGCCATCCGAGTAAGTCCCCGTCGCCGTCAGATTGATCGACGAACCCACCGATACTGTCGGCGATGCCGGAGTGATGGCGATGGCGGTAACCACGGGCGGCGTGACGGTGAGTGTGGCGCTGGCGGTGATGCCGCCCAACGTTACATAGACGGAGCCGCTACCCACTGTAGTGGAAGGCGTGACACCCGGTACAAAGGCCATCGGCATGACAGGCGACGACCAGAACGCCGAACCGGAAACGTTGCCCGTGCTGCCATCCGAATAGGTGCCGGTGGCGGTAAAGTTCGCCGGCTGTCCTTTGGCGATGGTCAAGCTGGCGGGTGACACACTGATGCTGGTGAGCGTGGCCGCAGTGACCGTAATGCTAGCCGCTGGCGAAGACACGCCGCTTGAATAAGCCGTCACCGTGGTGCTGCCCACAACGTTCCCGCTAACCACTCCCGTGGTATTGCCGACGCTCGCGGTGGCGGGGTCGGCAGAAGTCCAGCTGACCGTACCGGTGACATCGGCAGTCGAGCCATCCGAATAGCTGCCGATCGCCATCAGGTTGGCGGTCAGGCCTTTGGCGATGGTGGCCGATCCCGGCGTGATGGCAATGGAAGTCAACACGGGCGCGGTGACGCTCAAGCTGGCGATGTTGGAATGCTTTGCACCCAACGTGGCGCTGACAGTAGTGCTGCCCAATGCCAAGCCAGTGGCAATGCCGCTGGCATTGATGGTCGCCACAGCGGTGTTGCTGGAAGCCCAAGTGACCGAGCCGGAAATATTGCCCGTGCTGCCGTCCGAATAAGTGCCCGTCGCGATCAGGTTAGTGGTCGCGCCTTTGGCGATGGACACCGGCGTGGGTGCGACGGTGATGGCCGTGAGCGTGGCGGCGGTGATCGTGGTGTTGGCGCTCGTTGAAACTACGCCGTTCAAGGTGGCAGTGATAGCGGCAGTCCCCACATCCACCCCCATCGCAATGCCTTTATCGACCGTGGCCACCGCCGTATCGGCAGAAGTCCAGGTGGCCATGTTGGTGACATCGACAATCGAACCATTGGAGAACGTGCCGACGGCGGTCAAAGTGGCGGCTGCCCCCTTGGACACCGTGGCAGAGGTCGGCGAAATGGAAATCGAACTCAGCGTAACGGGAGGTGTTGTCGTGCTATTGCTACCGCCGCAGGCGGATAGCAATAAAACAAGCAACGACAATGCGCCGTGAATGATTTTTGTGTGGTTAAAGCGCATGTCTGCTTGCTCCTCAAATATTAGTTCGATGATTTTTTTGCGTGCTTGTTATGTGCTACTGGATCGAGCCGGTGGTGGCGATGGAATACGGGTTTAACCCCGTCGCCACGGGCGCGCCCACGCTGGTCAATGCGCCGGTTGCGGCATTGATGCTGAAGGTGGAAACGCTGTTGCCTCCTGCTCCACCAGAACCATTGCTCACGTAAACAAACTTGCCGGAAGAATCAACGCTGACAGACATGGGATTCGATCCTGTCGCCACCGTGTTGACACCGGTCAATGCGCCCGTGTTGGGGTCGATGAGGAAGGCCGAAACGCTGTTACCGCTGCTGCTCGCCACATAGGCAAACCTGCCCGAAGGATCAACCGTAACGGAGACAGGATTTGCCCCCGCCGCCCCCCACGTGCCGACAAGCGTGAGTGCGCCAGAGCCGGAGTCAATGCTGTAGGCCGAAATGTCGCTGGAGTTGTAATTCACCACAAAGGCAAACCTGCCCGACGGAGCAACAGAGATTGAATAGGGAGTAGTCCCCGGCCCCACGCCACCGACGGTAGGCATGAGCGCACCTGTGCCGGGATTGATGGAATATGCGTAAACACCGAAAGCACATGCCACATAGGCGAACCTGCCCGAAGGATCGACGGTAACCGAAATCGGGTTGGTTCCCGTCGCAACGGTTGCCCCGATGCTGGTCAGCGCCCCGGTTGCAGCATCAATACTGTAGGCCGAAACATCGTTTGAATTGAAATTCGCCGCATAGACGAACCTGCCGGTGGGGTCAACGGTGACCGAGTATGGATTTGTCCCGGTGACCACCGTTGCCCCGACACTGGTGAGCGCGCCCGTGCTGGCGTTGATGGCGAATGCGGCAATATTGTTGGTGCTGAGATTCGCTGCATAAGCGAACCTGCCCGAAGGGTCGATGGCAACGGTATAGGGGTTTCCTCCTGTGGCGAAACTCATCTGATTGCCTGATATATCGGCCAGCGCGGCGAGTGCGCCAGTGCTGGCGTTGATGCTGTAGGCCGAAATTGTGCTGTCGCTGTAATTCGCCACATAAGCAAACTTCGGCGTGTAGCTCACGGCAGTTGTGCCTTGGGTTATGGCGATGGCAGCGCCGTTGCGGCTGCGCACGCTGCCCGTAGGGGTGAGCGCGCCGGTGGCGGCGTTGATGCTGTAGGTCGAGACATCGCTGGAGGTGATATTCGCCACGTAGGCGAACTTGCCGGAAGGGTCAACGGTGACGGAATTGGGAAACGTTCCCGCCGCCACCGTCGCGCCGAGGCTGGTCAACGCTCCGGTGCTGGTGTTGATGCTATAGGCCGAGACATCGCCGGAACCGTTGTTTGCCGCGTAGGCAAATTTACCCGATGGCGCGATGGCAATCGCAAAGGGTTGCGTTCCCGCAGTCACCGTGCCGATGCTGGTGAGCGCGCCGGTAGTGGCGTTGATGGCGTAGGCCGAAATATCGTTTGAATTGACATTCGCCACGTAGGCGAATTTACCCGATGGATCAACTGTAACTGCGGTGGGAATCAATCCCGCTGAGAAATTATTGGCGTTGCAACCGACACCTCCCCCGCAAAGAATCGGCGTAAGCGCACCGGTAGTAGCGTTGATGGCGTAGGCCGAAATGTCGTTGGAGTTTCTATTCACCGCGTAGGCAAATTTACCTGAGGGAACAACGGTAACCGAATACGGCTTGGTTCCCGCCGCAACGGTTGCCCCGATACTGGTGAGCGCCCCGGTTGCGGCATCAATACTGTAGGCCGAAACATCGTTTGAATTGTAATTCGCCACATAGGCGAACTTGCCGGAAGGGTCAACGGTGACCGAGTATGGACTTGTCCCGGCGGCCACCGTTGCGCCGACACTGGTCAGCGCGCCAGTGCTGGCGTTGATGGTGTAGGTCGAAATGTCATTGGAGCCATTATTCGCCACGTAGGCGAACTTGCCGGAGGGATCTACGGCGACGGCGAGAGGAGTCGTTCCCGCCGCCACATAACCGTTCGACCGCAACTGCCCGGTAGCGGCGTTCACCGTGTAAATCGAAACGCTGTTGTCGGTGAAGTTCGCCACGTAGGCAAAACGCGGCACGATGGTGGATGGTGCGGATGGTGTTGCTGCCGTTGTGCCCGATCCGCCGCCGCACGCCGCTAGTAATGCAACCCCCGTGAACAGCGCGCTATAAATGATTTTTGAATGGTTGAAATTCATTTCGGTTTCCCCTTTTGAGTGATGCTATTCGTCAGGCTGCGCGGCGCAACCGGGTTGTCCTTAAGCTTTGCGCAATGTAGGTGACGCATCGAATCTTTCATATCGTCCGTTCGGACGAGACCGGCAAAACGCCCGCGTGAGCGGGCGTGGCCGGATGAAATAACCCGCCTGGCGTTTCATCGCGCTCAATAATAAATAGTTCCCGCACTGTTCAACACCAGATAGCTATTGCTACCGATGTATTGCAGCTCGATGCTGGAATGTGCCCGACCTTGGAGGAGCGGCGTGCTGAGCGGAAACACCCAGTTCGCCCCGCTATCGGCGGAGGTGTATATCCGGTGATCCGACACTGCGGCCAGTTTGCTGCCGTCGGCGGAAGAAACGATGGCTCTCCAACCCACAGCCGAATCATTGGTATGCATAAGCAACCAAGTTGCTCCGCCATCGGCGGAGACCCACATTACATTGCCATAATTGATCGTCGCCGCCAGCTTGCTACCATCGGCGGCGGAGGTCACAGAAATCCAGAACTTCGCTCCAGGACCGGTCGACTGCGACCAAGTCACCCCGCCATCGACAGAGGTGTAAAGAGAGCCACCAACCAAACCAGTCGCGTCGGAAAAGCTCGCGGCAACCAGTTTGAGGCCATCGGCAGAAGACGCGACCGTATTCCAGAACGCCACCGGGCTACCGGCCTGCAACACCCAAGTCACCCCGGAATCGGCGGAGGTGTATATTTGCCCGCCTGCTACGGTGGCCACCAGCTTGCTGCCGTCGGCAGACATGGCTACTTTTACATAGCCTGCCAAGGTGTTGCGCAACGTCCAGTTCACCCCGCCATCGGTCGAGACGTATATCTGGTTGGCATTCGTCACATCGGTCACGGCCACCAGCTTGCTGCCGTCGATGGAAGAAACCACCAAACTCCAGTTCGCCAGCGGGCTGTTGGCCTGCAACGTCCAAGTCGCACCGCCGTCGGCAGAAGTGGAGATTTGCGTGCCGGACGACAAATTGGAGTCAGCGTATCGCGCTGCCGCCACCAGTTTGCTGCCATCAGCGGATGAAGCGACCGACTGATAAATCCCGAGCGGGCTGTTGATCTGCCATGTCCAAGTCGCTCCGGCATCGCCGGAGGTGAAAATCCGACCGGGAAAATTACAATAAATATCACCGCAGGAGCTTCCTGCCACCAATTTGCTACCGTCGGCAGATGCGGCGATAGAATTCCACGACATCGCACCTAGCGCTGCGGTGGCATTCGAGCCCAGATTATCAGTGGCGATGCTCTGCCCCGCGTTGGCGGCGACTTTCCAGCCCCCTGCCCCGATACCCGACACCTTGACCACATCGCCGATTGCCGGAGCGACGGGCAAAGTGACGACAACCTGCGAAGCGCTGTTCGCCATATACCCCATATTGGAAGCCGCCTGCACCGACGATGCCGTGACATCCACCCAGGTGAATCCGCCCGACCCTGCGCTCACGTTGCAGGCGTAACTGGTGTTGGTGATTTCGCCTGCGTCCAGAGAGCCGTTGCTGTTGCTGTCCAGCCCGCTGTTGACTTTGAGGCCGCCATACACGCAGTTCGCACCCGGCGCTTCGCCGGTGGTTGAGACCAAGGTGTTCAATCCATTGATGCCGCTTGCGCCGTTGCAGATGTAGGTTGATGACGTGACCTCGACAGCATCGAGTGTGCCGTTGGTGTTGGTGTCCAGGCCGACGCTGATTTTCTTGCCGCCCGCTGCGCAGTTTGCGCTACCTGCGGGTTCGTCGGTGACAGACATCAGCGCGTTGGCGGCGGCTGTGCCGTTGCACACGTACTGGGTGTTGGTGATCTCGGAAGCATCGAGCACGCCGTTGCCGTTGGTGTCTATGCCGGTGTTGACGGCGATGCCGCCCGTGGGACAGGCGGATACTGGCACGGAGGTGCTGATCGAAGCCGCAATGGAATGCGTGCCGGGTGTAGTGACGTTGGCGGTCGAGCCGCCGCTGCCACCGCCACATCCACTCAACAGGAACACCGCCCCTAACACCAATAACAAACCAACACGTATCCGTTTCATCGCAACCTCGCTTTAGTAAAAATAAAATTTAAAATTGCGACCACACCCTCCCTGTTGTTCGCGTGGGTGCTGACGCATGGTTTATCCTCGGTGTTCGGTGAACCCACTTCTGCTTTGGAAGTCGTCTGTTTTTTGCGGCGCTGTTGCCGTTCTTCTGCGTGACGCAATTTAGATGACGCAACGAATCTTTCATATCGTCCATTCGGACGAGGCCGCAGGATTCATTGAAGCAGCTATGAGGTTACGGATGGGTTACTTTTGGGGTCGGTACGGGGCAACAATGGCGGTGGAATGCGGATTTCAAACTTCGCTGTTACCAGCCGCTTTCAGGGCTTTGACCAAAACTTCGGTCTCGGGAGAAGGGTTGATTTGCAGTTGTGCTTTTAGCGTCTTGCGGCAGCGCTCGTAAACGGCGAGTCCTTCGGCTGATCGGTGCAAGGCGAGGTAGGCGCGCATCAAGCCCTGATAGAAAGGCTCGGCGAGCGGTTCGATCTCGATGCCTGTTTCAAACCAGGCGAATGTTTGCGCGGTCTGACCTTCGCGCTGCAAACGTTCGGTGAGTGCGCTGATGGCGCGTATCAGCTTGGCGCGCAGCCGTTCGCGCGGCGTGATGGCAAAGGCCGCTTCGTCCGCAGCAAGAAAGGCTCCGCGATAAAGCGTTTTTATCTGCGCGCCGAGGAGATGGAGTTCTTCCAGCGGCATGGTCGCGGATGCCGCCACGATCCGATCCAGCACCGCCTCCAGAACATGGGCATCTACCCAGCAGTAGCGCGGGTCGAGCAGCAGTTTCGATTCGCGCAGCATGACGGCTTCGTGCCCGATCATGGCACGCAAGCGGTGGAGGGTGATTTTGAAATTGCGCCGCGCGTCGTCGGCTTCCGCATCGTGCCAGAGCGTATCGCAGAGTTTCTGTTCGCTTGCGCCCTCGGTGCTGCAGGCGATAAGTGCCTTGAGCAACTCCAGCGGCTTGCGCTGCACTTTGCCTTCCAGCGCGACCGGCACGCCGTCTTTTACGAAGGTAAAACTGCCGAGGGCGCGAATCTTGAGCTGCCAAGGCCAAGTCTCGGACGCGCGCGCTTCCTGCGGCGGATCGAGTTCGCGCTTGCGAATGAGGTTGCGCGCATAGTCGGTTTCGATGCCGAGTTGCAGCGCCTTGGCGAGAAGCGCGGCCATCGTTTGGTTATTCCAGCGCGGCATGTTCGCGAAGCCGTGGCGCTGGCCCATAGCGAGCCAGCGTTCCAGCAACGCGCGCCCCCGCTCTTCCCTGTTGCGGGCAAAAGCGAACCTTGCCCCGTGCATGCAAATGAAAAATTCCTGCATGACCATGCCCCGGCAGGTGTCCGTCGCCCGCGCGAGACAGGCATCCGCTTCGTCCCGCATGCCGCCATCGAACAAAGTCACGGCCAGTTCGATCAGGCACAGTCCCTGCGAAATCGGCCAGCCCATTTCTTCGGTAATTTTCACGGCTTGCCCGCCGTGCTCCGCCGCTCCGGCATAATCGCCGCGATACCATGCGAGAGATGCCTCGTGGTAATGGAGAAGCGCTTTGTCTCCCAGTCTGGGGCTGCCGATGAGCGCCATTCTTTTCAGGTAATCCCCGGCAGCGCCGGGGTCGCCCAGCGACAACCCGCCGTACACGCCCTGTGCCAGCAGATAGAAATCGAGTATATGCACGCCGCTGTTTTCGGCGTTCTTGAGACCGTCAACAATCGCCTGTTTGCTGGTCGCCCAGTCCGCCGCATACCACGCATACATGGCTTGCATGACAAACCACATCTGCCGGGTCAACGGGTCGTACTTGGCTAAGCCGTGCGCGGGTTTCAGTTCGCGGATGAGCACGGAGACCTTGGCCAAATCTCCGCTCCACAAGTAATAGAAAATCAGATTGTTCGCCAGCATCATCCGCGACGGGACGTGGTCGCTCATCAGGACGATATGCTCCAAGCGCGCCGCCCATTGCGCCAGATCGTCGCGCTGCGGCTGGCGGCTGAGCAGCGCGCTCAACATGCCTGCGGCCACGCGCGTTTCAATTTCCTGCGACGGAAATTCCGCATGCCCGGCCATGAGGCCGTCCATCACCGCGAGCCAGCGGTCGAGCGGTTTGAAGTCGCCCCATTCGAAGTTGAAGGTATCGACGATGCTGGCCCAGCTTTGGAACTGGCCGCCCCTGTCGCCCGCGCGCTCGAACAGTTTGAACGCCGCCTCGAAGTGTCCGCGCGCCTGCGCCGGATTAAACGCGAGACAGCAAGCGCCCCTCCAGTATTGCAACCATGGATCGGTGTTGGCCAATTCGGGGGGCAAGGCGGCAAGCCATGCTTCGACCACCTGCGCGCGCCCTTCGCCGAGCAGGCGCGGGGCATGTTGGGCGATATGCGGAACCAGCGCATTCCAGTCCTGCGCCCTGCTCCACAGATGCGCCGCTTCTTCCGCTTCTCCGGCCGCAGACAGCAAGCGTGCCGCCTCGCTGCGCAAGCGCTCAAGTTCGGAAGCCCCGCTCGTCTCTTGCAACCTGTCCAGCAAAAATTCGCGGAACAGCGGATGGTATTCGTACACCGGATCGCCGGGCGAAAGGCGGTAGGTGAAGTAGCTGCGCCGCTGCAAAGCGGCCAGCACGCGCCCGCCTTCCGCATAGCCCGTGAGCGATTCGACATCGCGCACGCGCATTTTTGGCAACAGCGCGCTTTGCTTCAAAAACCGGCGCACCTCCCCGTCGAATCCGCGCAACACCTCGGACGCAAAATAATTGAACAGGGTCTGCGGGTCGTGGCTGCCATCCTTGCCGGGCATGCGCATGGCCGGATCGTCGAGCATCAATACCAGCCCCGCCATCCATCCCCGCGTGCGCCGGTAGATGGCCGCCACGGTTGCCGCATCGTGTTCTCCGCGCAACGCGGCCATGCCCTGCGCTTCTTCCGGTGTCAGGCTGATGCTCGCGTGTTCCAGCACTGCGAGCTGGCCGTTCGCGCGCAAGCGGGCAAACTCCGGCGGCGGCGTGGTGCGCGAGAGGCAGAGCATTTTTACGTGCGCGGGGAGGCTTTCGATGGCAATGCGCAGAATGTTATCCAGCCCGCTGCCCGCTTCCTGCACGTTATCGAGGACGAAGACGCTGTTGGCGGGCATGCGCCGGAACATCTCTTCAAAAAAGCGGCGGGTAAAGGTTTCCAAGCCCGGCAGGAATTCGGGCGTGAGCGGCGGCAGCGGGCGCTTGTAGTGGGGTGCAATCTGTTTCGCCGCCATCCCCAGATAATGAAAAAAAGTGGCCGCATCGGCATCGCCGCTATCCATCTGATACCACAGACAGGGAAGTTGGTGCGCATCGAGCCAGCAAGCTGCAAGCGTGGTCTTGCCCGCGCCGGGCGGCGCTTCTATCCAGACCGACGGGGCATCGAACGAGCGCTCCAGCGCGTCGATGAGGCGCGTGCGCCTATACACCGCAGCCAGCCTCGGACGGGTGAGCTTGGCCGGAAGCGTGGCCGCTACAGAGGCACGCACACGCTTGCCCGAGTTCTCGCTTGCCCCGCCAGCCTTGGCTTCCATCGTCATGCCATCATCCCGTTTCGATCAATCATGATGCGGAATATATGTGCCTGACAAGATTACGTCCAGAGCCAATCACAAACGTTATGCCTCACGGGCGACGCAATGAATTTTTCATCTCGTCCGTTTGGACGAGTCCGGCATAAACGCTTGCAAGAAGCCCCGCTCGCGGGTTAACTTCGCGCCATGATAAATCCACGCCTGCTGATAATTGATGACCACTCCCTGTTCCGCTCCGGGCTGCGCATGGTGCTGAACGAAAGCCTGCCGGGCGCGCAAGTGATCGAGGCCGGGTCGCTGAATGAGGCGATGCAGGCCACTGCGGATAATCCCGATGCGATCTTGCTGGACATCAAGCTGCCCGGCCTGAACGGGCTGGAAGGGATGGCGCTGCTCAAGCGCAAATGGCCGCAGGCTCCGGTGTTGATCCTGTCTTCTTCGGACGAGCCGGAAACCGTGCGCCTCGCCCTCGCGCGCGGTGCGACCAGCTTTATTTCCAAGGCGGAATCGTCGGACAATATCGTCGCTTTGCTCAAGCGCATTTTGAACGGCGAACTCTTTGCCGCAGCTGCAAGGACGGGCAACAGCGGCGATGCGGAGTTGCACCTGACTCCGCGCCAAAGCGAAGTGCTGGAGCTGCTGTGCCAGGGCATGTCAAACAAATTGATCGCGCGCCAATTGGCACTTTCGGAAAACACCGTGCGCTCTCATGTGCAGGCGATATTGAACCACTTGAAAGTCACCAGCCGCTCGGAAGCGGCATTCGCGGCACGCCGCCGGGGGCTAATAGGCTGATGCGCATCAATAATTGGCTGCGGCTGGATGAAGACCGCATTCTGGTGGAGCAGTTGCGCTTGTCGCTGGGTCATGTGGGCAGCGTAGTCATCCCGGTTTTCCTGCTGCTGATCCTGATACTCTGGGTATTGTCCAACGCAAGCAACACGCCATCCTTGTGGCTTTGGGCCGCAGCCGTTTTGCTGTCTAACCTGAACGGCTACCGCTTTGCGCGCCGCCAGCTTGCCGCCGATATTCCGCTCGACCGGGCGCGTCATCTGGTGCGGGTGGCATTTGTTTTATGCATGATCGACGGCATGCTGTGGGGGTCGTTGCTGTGGATCACGCTGGATACTTCCACGCTGGTCGGCAGCATTCTGGCCTTCTCCGTCATTACCGGTGTTGCGGGCGGCAACTTGCCCACGCTGTCGCCGGTACTGCCGTTATTCATCGCTTCGGTCGTCACCGAGCTGACCGTCGCCATGGCGAAATTGTGGATGATGGATGATCCGACTTTCCACGCGGTGGGAGTGACCGCGATTCTGTATCTCGCCGCTCTGCTGGGTCAGGCGCGCACCAGTTCGCGCGCGGCACGCACTGCCATCAAACTGCGTTTTGAAAACATCGCCTTGGTGGAACAATTGCGCGAGAAAACCGAACTCGCCGAGACCGCGCAGCGCGAAGCCGAACACGCCAACACCGCCAAATCCAAATTTCTTGCCGCCGCCAGCCACGACCTGCGCCAGCCGATTCATGCGCAAGGCTTGTTTCTGGAAGTGCTGTCGCGCACCGAGCTGAGCGGGCACCAGCACGAACTGGTCAGCAGCGCGCGCTCCGCCTCGGAAGCTTCCGGCGAAATGCTCAACACGCTGCTGGATTTTTCGCGCATCGAAGCGGGCGTGATCGAGCCGCAACTGCAAACCTTCCGCCTGCAACCGTTGCTCAACAAAATCGAAAACGATCTCGCGCCGCAAGTGGACGCGAAAGACATCGTCTATCGCACGCGCGAAACGCAACTGGCGGTGAGCTCCGATCCGGTGCTGGTCGAGCTGATTATGCGCAACCTGGTCTCCAACGCGATCCGCTACACCCAACGCGGCGGCGTGCTGGTGGCCTGCCGCCGACGCGGCAATCAAGCGGTGCTCGAAGTGTGGGACACCGGCGTGGGCATAGACCCGGCGCAGCAACAGGAAGTGTTCCGCGAATTTCACCAGTTGGGCAACCCTGAACGCGACCGGCAGAAAGGGCTGGGCTTGGGCTTGGCCATTGCCGACGGGCTGGCGCGCACGCTGGGGCACGGTTTATCGCTGTCCTCCAAACCGCAGCACGGCAGCGTGTTCCGTTTATCTTTGCCTTGCGCAGGCAACGCCCTGCCTCCCGCGCCAGCCATCATTGCGCCAGGCAGTTCGCAACTGCACGGAGTGCGCGTGCTGGTCATCGACGACGATGAAATCGTGCGCGCCGGCATGTGCCACCTGCTGCGCAATTGGGGCTGCGAATGTCTGGCGGCAGAATCCATCGGACAGGCGCTTGCCATGGCGCGAGCGCATGCGCCGGATCTGCTCATCAGCGACTACCGCCTGCGCGAGCATGACACCGGCGTAAGCGCCATCGCCGCCGTGCGCACGCAGCTTGGAATCGACTTGCCCGCGCTGCTGATTACCGGCGACACCGCACCCGAACGCTTGCGCGAAGCGACTGCCAGCGGTATTCCGCTGCTGCACAAACCCGTGTCGCCCGGCCAGTTGTATCGCCGCTTGGCGGAGTTGCTGCAAAAAATGTAGGTCTGGCTTTAGCCCGACTTGTCGGATTAAAACCCGACCTACCAAATAATTTCCGGGTTAAATTTGTTGCGCAGCTACATCAGCGAAATGAATTTCGCATCTTCGATACTGATGTGATGGATCAGCCAGTTGCGCAGATAGAACAGCACGTCGAACGGCGCGACCAGCGGGTTGGCGTGCAGCTCTTCGCAAAATTCGGCGATCTTGTTTTCAAACGCGTGGTGCTGGTGAAGCTGACGCTCAAGCCCTTCAAAGCCGTAATGCTCCATCATTTTTTCTTCGGCGCGGAAATGAATCTTGGCGTAGGCATCCAGCGATTTGACCACTCTGGCAACTTCGCGCGCGCCGCGCTTGCCCACCACCACGGCATACAATTCGTTGATGAGATCGAACAAATAGCGGTGGTGTTCGTCGATGACATCAATGCCGACGCTCAGTTCGTCGTTCCACGGCATCCAGCCGCGATCGCGGTGTTTGACCGGCGGCAGGGTCAGCACTTGTTTGGGGTCGATGATGTCGTCGCGGTAAAGTTGGCTGATGCGCAACAGCTCGGGCAAGGCTTCGTCGAAAGCGCGCACCACAACCGGATCGAAATGCTTGCCCGATTCGGACAGTATCCAGGCGTGCGCATCTTCCACCGTCCACGCCGTTTTGTAAGGGCGCGTCGAAGTCAGCGCGTCGAACACGTCGGCCACCGCGCACACCCGTGCGAGCAAGGGAATCTGTTCGTCTTTCAGACCAGATCGGAAGAGCGTCGTGTAGGGAAAGAGTGTAGATCTCGGTGGTCGCCGTATCATTAAAAAAAAA
>FZPU01000015.1_pt1 | contig 25563 bp, 11 predicted proteins | sample 1534781 | NCBI WGS metagenome assembly FZPU01 (sample SAMEA104161949, study PRJEB21768) | metagenome | isolation source: underground water
TCTTGCTCTGCTAAGTTGTGATGGTTATTTCATCCCAGTCACACCTGACAGATTTTGCACACAAGCTGTCGATGCTCTCGCCAACCTAATTAAAGTCTGGATTGATCGACACGAACGCACGATTGCAACGTTTCCTGCTTTTGGTGTGACTACTTTCCCTGGCAAGCCCGTTTTTCTTGGTGCTGTTATTCAAAACTTCAAAGCATATGCTGGCAGAACTACAAAGCCATACAAATACTGGGAGGAAGAAATCCTACGTGTTATTCAAAACAAACTGATTCCAGCTGTCCCCTACCGAAACGGCGCAACAGAATATGTCAGTAGCATTAAAGATTTTGGAGGGTTGGCACCTACCGCACATATTGTCGGAAAGGCCATTTTTGACCTCAATAAGGCGGATACAAAACTGACATCAGCAGATGGATTAGTTTGGGCTGGTGTCGCGCTTGAAAGCTGGCTAACACGCGCAGCCGAATATGGAGCAGAGATTGAAAAATTAGCTGCGGTGGTTATCAATGACTGACCACGCCTATGTCGCGTACCTCGACATCCTTGGGTATAAGGAACTACTTGATGCAGACTTGAAAGCAGGGACGCACACTTTCAAAGATCGCATGACAAGAGCATTCAGAACCTTTGAAGAAATAAATACCTCACGTCATCACTACAAAGCAATCTCGGATTCTATCTTTATTAGCTGCACTGATCGTTCGGCAGCAAACGAATTTCTTTGCGTTGTACGAGATATCTATATCGCATTTCTTTCTGAAGGCCTAATGATTCGCGGCGGCGTGTCATACGGCCAGCATTTTGAAAATCAGTCCATTACGTATAGCCCCGTTTTAACAAAAGCCTATTTATTGGAGTCCGAAGTCGCAGAGTTTCCGCGCATAATGGTCGATTCCAATATATACGACATGTTTCCAGAGTTAAAGCACGAGGGGCTGCTTCTGCGAACAGGAAGCCACTGGTTTTTAAATATCGTAACAAAAGACACTTTCGAGGATGTATGGAACGCTGCGATGGCCGCATTCATCTCAAGCAAGCCCATCATCAATAAAAGTGAACGAGTAAGAATAAAACATCGCTGGCTACAAGATTTTCTAATTGAGGTCTCGCTCAAATTCGGAATTACACAACCACAACCATATCTGCCAATCTTTGACGAAGAGCAACTTATTCCTGAGATCGTCTCTAGTATGCAGACCGAAGTCATAGCAGCAGTAACTGACACCCAGCGTCCAAGAACTAGTGGTAAAGGTGGCGCTCGGCAAGCGATCTTAGAGGCACTAGCAAATGGCCCAACTGACGCCAACTCCATAGCCAAGATGCTCAATCTAAGTCCACTAACCGTAAGATTTGTCCTAAGGGAGTTTTCGGCTACAGGGAGGGTTATAAGAAATAGCGACGAAAAGCGAACTATGTGGACACTTGCACCCCAAAATAAATAAATCGCCCTTTAAATCCCCAACTCTGCAAAGGTTCACCATGTACCCTGTTCACGACGACGATGCCGCCCTGCTGTTGTCCCTCACCGTTGCGGCCAAGCGTCGCCCTGCCGCGCTGGACGAGATCATCACCGCGCTGGCCATGGCGCAGCACGGCGAGATTCCGGCCAAGTCCAAACTGGTGGACGCGTTTGCGCGCATGGGTGTTTGTGGCCTGATCGCGGAGGCAGAGGGTGGCTATACCCTCTCTGCCGAGGGGCAGGCGATGATGACGGGGCAGCGCGCCAAGGACGACAGCGCCACCCGGCTGGTCCACATCAAGCAACAGCTCTCCAACTTTGATCCCAAGGACAAGCACCCAAGCATTCAGGTCACCCAGGAACAGTTGCTGGCGGCGATTCAGAGCTACAAGGCGGCACAACACAGCCCCCAGGGCAAGAACATTCAGACCGACAAGCCCAAGTCGAAGAGCAGCTGGATTCCGACCAAAGATCTGGTGCAGGGCAAACAGCACCTGTCCTCCAAACGCCGCAAACCTTAAGGGTATCTCTATAAATTCGTCACACCGGCGAAGGCCGGTGTCCAGCAAAAATATAGTTGCAGCGCAACGCACTGACATAACTGCATATTAAATAAAACCGCTGGATTCCGGCCAACCCTCACCTCAATCCTCTCCCAGAGGGAGAGGAGGCGATTGCTCTTTCCCCCTCTGGGGGAAAGTTGGATAGAGGGCTGGCCGGAATGACGGAATTTGAATTTTTGAGATGCCCTTAAGTCGAACGAACGGGGTCAGCATCTCATGGCACTCGGTTAAGAAAAATCGACGGAAACTCCCTCCCCTTCAAGGGGAGGGTTGGGGTGGGGATGGGGACATAAGCGACGCAAAAACCCATCCCCATCCTGGCCTTCCCCTTGAAGGGGAAGGAACGGTTTACTTGCTACTTCGTGCGTTTGAGGCTTATCCGAGTGCCATGAGGGTCAGCATCGAAATACTTTCACGTGGCGGCAGTCGAGTAGGTCGGGTTAGCGCAACGTCTCGTACCCGCTAGGGTGAACCCGACCAACCTTCCGCATGAATTTTCCACCCCCACTGCCCCGCAATGCCCGTCAATAGCCGATCCGCATCATGCGCATCGTGTAGATCGCCTATTGACGGGCATCTCCACGATGTGCGTTTTTCAAAATCGCAATTCAGCAATCCGGGGGGCGGCACGCGGCTGACGGGTTCGCACGATATTCTTTCCATAAGGCACTTGATGGGAAGGCAGAAAAAACGGGCATCTACATCAACCTAAAAAACGCAGTTGAAGGTGGATGCCATGGAAATTCTTCGAGTTACGCCCCACTTGTAGGTGCGAATTTATTCGCACATAACTCGTTGAGCGTGCGAATAAATTCGCACCTACAACACCCTCAACTACGTTTTTTAGGATCAATCGCTCGACGCAGATGCCCTATTCATGCGCTTCTTCGTCTGCTTACGGAAGAGAGAGGAAAAATCATCGTCCAGTGCATTCCCTCTCCCCCAGCCCCTCTCCCGCAAGCGGGAGAGGGGAGAAGAACACATTCACCTTGGGGCTCACCCTTTGTCGAACTTCATCACCCCTCCCTTGCAGTCCACCTTGATGGTGTCTTTGGCGGCGAACTTTCCTTCCAGTATCAGCTTGGCCAGCGGGTTCTCCAGTTGCGCCTGGATCGCGCGTTTCAGCGGTCTTGCGCCGTACACCGGATCGAAGCCCGCGTTGGCAATTTCGGCCAGCGCAGGTTCGCTGATGGTCAGTTTCATCTCCATCGCGGCGAGACGTTTTTCCAGATACTGCAACTGGATTTTCGCGATGCTCTTGATGTTCTTTTCGTCCAGCGCGTGGAACACCACCACCTCGTCGATGCGGTTGATGAACTCGGGGCGGAAGTAGCTTTTCACTTCGCCCATCACCGCCAGTTTCACCACCTGATAATCGTCGCCGGACATCTGCTGGATCATCTGGCTGCCGAGGTTGGAGGTCATCACGATGACGGTGTTCTTGAAGTCCACGGTGCGGCCCTGGCCGTCGGTCATGCGGCCGTCGTCCAGCGCTTGCAGCAGCACGTTGAACACATCGGGATGCGCTTTCTCCACTTCGTCCAGCAGGATGACGCTATATGGTTTGCGGCGCACGGCTTCGGTGAGTCCGCCGCCTTCTTCATAGCCGACATAGCCGGGCGGCGCGCCTATCAGACGCGCGACGGAATGTTTCTCCATGTACTCGCTCATGTCGATACGGATCAAATGATCTTCTGAGTCGAACATGAATCCGGCCAGCGCTTTGCATAGCTCGGTCTTGCCCACGCCTGTCGGCCCTAAGAACAGGAACGAACCATAAGGACGATTGGGATCGGACAGGCCGGAACGCGAACGGCGAATCGCATCGGACACGAGACGCACGGCCTCGTCCTGTCCCACCACGCGCTCGTGCAATTTTTCTTCCATGTGCAGCAGTTTGTCGCGCTCGCCCGTCATCATTTTGCTCACGGGAATACCAGTGGCGCGGCTCACTACTTCGGCGATTTCTTCCGCGCCAACTTGCGTGCGCAGCAGTTTGTTTTTCGATGCACCACCTTCGGCTTCGCGCTGCGCGGCCTCTTTCAGCTTGGCTTCCAACTGCGGCAGCTTGCCGTATTGCAGCTCGGCCACTTTCTCCAGTTTGCCTTCGCGTTGCAAACGCACGATCTCGGCGCGCATGCTCTCGATCTCTTCCTTCACGTTGGCCGCGCCCTGTGCCGCGCCCTTCTCCGCTTTCCAAATTTCTTCCAGGTCGGCGTATTCGCGTTCCAGTTTTTTGATCTCGACTTCGATCAACTCGAAACGTTTTTTCGAGGCTTCATCTTTTTCTTTTTTCACCGCTTCGCGCTCGATCTTGAGCTGGATCATGCGGCGTTCCAGTTTGTCCATCACCTCCGGCTTGGAGTCGATTTCCATTTTCATGCGCGAGGCGGCTTCGTCGATCAGATCGATGGCTTTGTCCGGCAGGAAGCGGTCGGTGATGTAGCGATGCGACAGTTCCGCCGCCGCGACGATGGCGGGGTCGGTGATTTCGACACCGTGATGCACTTCATATTTTTCTTTCAAACCGCGCAAGATGGCGATGGTCGATTCCACCGACGGCTCATCCACCAACACCTTCTGGAAGCGGCGTTCCAGTGCGGCATCTTTTTCGATGTATTTGCGGTATTCATCCAACGTGGTCGCGCCTATGCAATGCAGTTCGCCGCGCGCCAAGGCGGGCTTCAACATGTTGCCCGCATCCATCGCGCCTTCGGCCTTGCCTGCACCGACCATGGTGTGCAGCTCGTCGATGAACACGATGTTGCGGCCTTCTTCCTGCGCCAATTCCTTGAGCACGTTTTTCAGCCGCTCTTCAAATTCGCCGCGATATTTCGCGCCCGCCAGCAGCGAGGCCATGTCCAGCGACAACACCTTTTTACCTTTGAGCGATTCCGGCACTTCGCCGTTGACGATGCGCTGCGCCAAGCCTTCCACAATCGCGGTTTTGCCCACACCGGGTTCGCCGATTAACACCGGATTATTCTTGGTGCGGCGTTGCAACACTTGGATCGCGCGACGGATTTCATCGTCGCGGCCAATCACCGGATCGAGCTTGCCCTGCCGCGCGCGCTCGGTTAAATCCATGCAATATTTTTTCAGCGATTCGCGCTGGCCTTCGGCTTCCTGTGAACCCACCGACTCGCCGCCGCGCACCGCGTTGATGGCCGTCTCTAGCGGCGCGCGTGTTACGCCGTGCTGCTTGAGCAAACGGCCTGTTTCGCCTTTGTCGCCAGTCAGCGCCAGCAAAAACATTTCCGACGCGATGAACTGATCGCCGCGCTTCTGCGCTTCTTTGTCGGTGAGGTTGAACAGGTTGGACAAGTCGCGCCCGACCTGCACTTCGCCGCCGTGGCCTTCCACTTTGGGCAGGCGATTCACGGCATCATTTAATGCGGTTTTCAGCGCGTTGGCATTGCCGCCCGCGCGCGCCAGCAACGAACCCGCACCGCTGTCGGCATCGTTGAGCAAGGCCAGCAACAGATGTTGCGGCTCGATGAATTGGCTGTCGCCGCCGACCGCCAGACTTTGGGCATCGGACAACGCTTGTTGCAACTTGGTGGTGAATTTGTCGAAACGCATGATGCACTCCTCAAAATATTGGACTACGCGGTAGGTGGGGCGGAAAAAGAGATTTTCAAGTCCCGGACTTGATGCGTAGGGCGGGTCACACCCGCCGGTGCGAACCTAAAATTCATTCTCCAAACCCCGCTCCAGTGTTCTTTTCATCTTCTGCAACGGCGGGTGTGACCCGCCCTACAAAAGGGACTAAAGGCGGGTGTCATATTGCCGTCATCTACGCCGCCTAAAATCCGCGCACCAAAGAACTCAGGACATCATCCATGCACGCTGCCCGCCTTATCGGCAAGGATATACCTTCCCTCACCATCGCGCTCACCCCCGTCCCTTCGCATCTGCCGCTGGAAGAACTCGCCGATCTTTTCCGCAGTCCCGCTTACGCCGAGGTGCTGTCGATACCCGTGGTGGACGACGGCAAACCGGTGGGCGTGATCAGCCGCCACCGCTTCACCGACCTTTATCTGAAACGTTACGGGCGCGAGCTTTACGGCAAGCAACCCGTCGGCAATTTCGCCAACAAATCGCCGTTGACCGTGGCTTACGAGCAGCCGCTGGCCGAGGCGGCGCAACACATCACCGGCAATATGCAACTGCCGCTGACCGAGGATTTCATCATCACGCGCAACGGCAAATATCTGGGCATCGGCTTCGTGATGGATTTGATCAAAGCCATGGAAATCCAGATGCGCGCGGATACCGAGGCACTCGACCAGGCCTATTCGCGCCTCAAGTCATCGCAGACCGCGCTGGTGCAGTCGGAGAAGATGGCTTCGCTGGGGCAGATGGTGGCGGGCGTGGCGCACGAGATCAACACGCCGCTGGGGTATGTGCAAAACAACGTGACCATCGGCAACGAATTGTTCGGGCACGTGCAAAACATGTTTGCCAGTTACGAAACGCTGGTGGACAAGATGCTGGACGGACAGTCGAGCGCGGAAGAAGTGTCGGCGCAGATCCAGCAGATCAGCGACATGCGCGCCGCGCTCAGCGTGAACGAGATGCTGGGCGAGATGCGCGGGCTGATGGAAGATTCGCTGTACGGCCTCGGCCAAATCTCGGAGCTGGTGCTCAATCTGAAAAATTTCTCGCGCATGGATGCCGCAGCCACCGACACCGTCAGCCTGCACGATTGCATCGACAGCGCGCTCAACATCGGGCGCAATATTCTCAAAAACAAAGTCGAGATCGTGCGCCAGTTCGGCGACATTCCCGCGATCAAATGCGCGCCTTCGCAATTGAACCAGGTGTTCCTCAATCTGTTCACCAACGCGGCGCAAGCCATCGCTGACCACGGTCAGATCACCATCAAAACTTGGCACGCGGACGATGCGGTGCATATTGAAGTGGCGGACAGCGGCAAGGGCATTCCGGCGGAAAATCTGCCGCGCATTTTCGATCCGTTCTTCACCACCAAACCGATTGGCGAAGGCACCGGGCTGGGGCTGTCCATCACTTACCAGATCATCCAGCAACACGGCGGCAACATCCGCGTCACCTCGCGCGTGGGCGAAGGCACGTGCTTCCACATCCAACTGCCCGCCTGCGCTACCGTCGCGCACCACAGCGCATCCCTGCTGGCTGCGTAGCCAGTTCAACTCAAGGAGAAATCATGAGCAAACCCACCCTGCTGTTAGTCGATGACGAAGAACGCATTTTGCGCTCGCTGCGCATGCTGTTCTTCACCAACTACAACGTGCGCATGACCACCGATGCCAACGAGGCCATCCGCATCCTGAAGGAGGAACGCATCCACGTCATCGTCAGCGACCAGCGCATGCCCATCATGCTGGGCGCGGAGCTGTTGCGCATCGCGCGCGAAACGTCGCCTTCCACCATGCGCATTCTGCTGACCGGCTATTCCGACCTGGATGCGTCCATCGCCTGCGTGAACGAGGGCGAGGTTTACCGCTATTTGCTCAAGCCGTGGAACGGCGAGGAAGTGAAGCAAGTGGTGGCCGAGGCCGCCGCCATCGCGCTGGCCACTTTCGCCAACGAACAGTCGCCTTACACGACCGCGATACTGCAACAAAAAGCGCGCGTTCTGGTGTTGGACAGCGATGAATCCACGGTGCATGCGGTGCGCGAAGTGTTGCAAGACAGCGCCGAAGTGATCTGGGCGGGCAACCTGCAACACGCCACCGAAGTGCTGGCGCAGATGGACATCGCGGTGCTGGTGGCGGATGTGATGCTGGACGGAAAAAACATCAGCTACATGCTGAAGACCGTCAAACAACACAACCCGAAAACGCAAAGCATGGTGGTCACTTCATTCAAGGACACCTCGCACCTGATCGACCTCATCAATCAGGCGCAGATCGCGCGCTACCTGCCCAAGCCGTTGCGCAAAAATATTCTCGGGCGCAATCTGGGATACCTGATCGAACGCTTCCACGCCCTGTGCAGCGTGCCCATGCTGCAAACCCGCCACAGCGTCGCCCCCATCAGCGACGCGAAAGAAAAAGAGCAGGCGCACGGGCTGATGGATTTGCTCAACCGCTTGCGGCTGCAACGGGCGACTGCCTGAAGATGCCCGTCAATAGGCGATCTGCACGATGTGTATCCAGCAGATTGCCGTGTTCATTGGCTTGCTAAAGACCAATCATTTTCGTTCCAAGCTGCTTGCCGTATTTTTCAAATGAGGATTTGGGTTAAACTCAAATCGTCCGTGAGATGATGGCTGGCGATGAAACAGCGGGTTTTCTTCAGCATCCAAATACTCCCGTACGCATAAACAGGGAGATGGAAAAATGAAGCAGCCTCGCAGCACCAACGCAGACTTGATTTCATCTCGGCATAAGCCATTTTTTCTCACTTCTTTTCTTGCTGTAGCACTGTTGTTTCCTTTTGCCGCGCGCGCGGGAAACGAGGCTTTCGTCGCCGATTCTTCCACCATCGCGCTTTATCACTTCGATGCCGGAGCAACTCCCGGCGATGAACTAAAAGACGCTTCTTCCCACGCGCTGACTCTGAGCGCCACTGGCAACGTGCAATTCCTGCCGGGCAATCTGGCGTGGATGTCGTCCCCGTCCGGCACGGCGGCGCACTTCAGCGGTCCGGCGGACAAGCTGACGGTGAACATTCCCGACAACCTGGTCATGCCCAATACGACAGGCCGGATTACTCCTTTCACCATCGAGGCGCGCATCTTCATCCGCGCTTTCAACGCCAAAGGCGCTGGCGCGCCGGTGATTTCGCTGTACCAGAATTACGATTCGTTTCTGAATTTCGAGGAAGAGGCTGGAGCGGGAGTGGAAGAGCCGCATTTGCGGGCGCGAAAACCCGGAAACAAGGGCTACGGTGTGATCTTTTCGCAACGCGACAGCGCGCGCACATTGACCCGCGAAGAGTGGCATTTGTTCACTGCCACGGTGGCGGCGAACGGCATGGTTTCGGTTTATGTCGATAACGCGCTCATCAGTGCTGCACGGGCATATTTTGCCTGGGACGAGGGCAATGACTGGTCGCTGATGCTGGGCGGTTTCGACGGCGACCTGGACGAGTTGCGCCTCAGCACCGGCGTGCGCGCCATCCCCGCATCCGCCCCCGTCGCCAACTTCAAAAGTTATTTTCAGGAAGTCAGCGGTACCTCGGCGCAATTGCCGCTGGAGCTTGATTACGACGGCATCGAGCCAAGCCTCTCGTGGAACACGGAAAGCGGGCCGGGTGCGGTGGCGTTCTCCGGCCAGAGTGTCGCCGTAGTGAACGGAGTCAAACAGGCATGGGTGAACGCGCAGTTCCCTGCTCCCGGCAAGTATGTGATCCGCGCTGAAGTCGGCGATGCGAACGCCACCGTGCGCGACTATCTGGTGGTCAAGGTTTGGCCTGCCAGCGGCGCGACGGCGGGCAAGAAAGTGCTCATCAGCGGATACAGTCCGGCCTGCGCCGGGTCGCCTTCCGCGCTCGTCCAGAATATGGCGCAGGCTTCGGGCGACACGCAATCTGTCATCAACACGGATGCCGCACCGGACAGAAGCATCGAATCATTTTGGTATCAGCCCTTGCCGGGCGACGATGCGGCGCTTAGCGATTTTCACTACGCGCATTTTTTGCGCGAGGTGATTTCTGAACAGGATTGGGACGTGGCGGTGATGACGCTTTCCCCGCGCCGGAGCGGCTCCAACGCTTCGCATGAAGCGCAAAGCGATATTTTCTTTGCAAAGATTTTCGCGCGCTATTTGCGCCATCACGGCGCGCGTCTGCTGATCTGCGCCTGCGACCGCTCCGCCATGGCAGCAGCCAAGGAGATCGCGGTTGCGACGCAGGCCAAAATTGCGCCGGTGGGCACGGTGATCGCCGCGCCGCATCAAGCCGGCAAAGAGGCCTATCTCAGCGCCTACACGATTTTCTACAGCCTGTTCGGCCACGCGCCCGACGGCGACTTTCAGGCGCAAATGAGAAATGCGGTGGGCAAAGTTATCGCCAGCGATCCGGCGCTTTACTTCGATACCTGGACCACGCCGTGAGGCGGATGACGGGAAATGTTTTTTCCGGCGTAAAATATTAGCCGACTCCACCCGCCTTTATCCGACCCGACCATGCCCATCTATTTCATGCCAAAACACATTCGCGCCAACGTCCGCGCCGCGCTCGACGAAGACGGTTGCGAGCGCGACATCACCGCGCAATTGATCGCAGCACATACACAGGCGCATGCCACTGTCATTACGCGCGAGGCGGCGGTGTTGTGCGGCACGCTGTGGTTCGAGGAATGTTTTCTGACGCTGGACCCGGACTGCAAAATACAGTGGCATCTGAAAGAAGGCGAAGTCGCCGAAGCCAACCAGACGCTGTGCGAAATTCGCGGCAATGCGCGGGCGCTGCTCTCCGCCGAGCGTCCGGCGCTGAATTTTTTGCAGACGCTGTCCGCCACCGCCACGCTGACGCGGCGCTATGTCGAGGAGACGAACAGCACGCAGGTCAAGATCATGGATACGCGCAAGACCCTGCCCGGCCTGCGCATGGCGCAAAAATATGCGGTGAAAGTCGGCGGCGGACACAACCAGCGCATCGGGCTGTTCGACGGCGTGCTCATCAAGGAAAACCATATCGCGGCGGCGGGCGGCATCGCCGAAGTGATGGAACACGCATTCCAGATCACACCTCCAGACGTGTCCATCCAGATTGAAGTGGAGACGCTGGAGCAGCTCGACGAGGCGATCAAGGCAGGCGCGAAGCTGATCCTGCTCGACAACTTTTCGCTGGTGGATATGCGCACCGCCGTGACCCATGCCGCCAAACGCGCCGAACTGGAAGCCTCCGGCGGCATCACGCTGGAGAATATCCGCTTCGTGGCCGAGACCGGCGTGGATCGCATCTCCATCGGCGCGCTGACCAAGGACGTGAAAGCGGTCGATCTTTCCATGCGCTTGTCGCTCTCTTGAAATTTTCCGCCCCGCACCGCATATTAGAATCTCCTAATTTTCTGAGACCAAAACCATGAGCGACCCCAAACATATCGTCTGCCCGCATTGCGATGCGGTGAACCGCGTCCCCTCCGACATGCTGTCCTTGAACCCGACGTGCGGCAAATGCAAGCAGCCGCTGTTCACCGCGCATCCGGTCGAGCTGAACGAGCGCAATTTCATGCAGCACATCACGCGCAGCGACATCCCGGTGCTGGTGGATTTCTGGGCTCCGTGGTGCGGGCCATGCAAGATGATGGCTCCCGCTTACGCGCAGGCCGCGCAACGTCTGGAACCTGGCATACGCGTGGTGAAACTGGACACCGAACAAGCGCAACAACTCGCCGCGCAATTCAATATCCGCAGCATCCCCACGCTGGCGCTGTTCAAAGGCGGACGCGAAGTGGCGCGGCAGGCGGGCGCGATGGATGCGAACGGCATCGTGGCGTGGGCGAGATCGAAGGCATGAGTGCAAAATAAAAACGGGAAGCTGCGAAGCTTCCCGTTTGATTCTGTAACCAGTTGCTCAGTGCAGTTCTGACTTTGGTGCGGCAGGTTTGATGCGATCCAGCAAACGGCGCATGTTGCCCAGCGAAGCGAGGTGCAGATATGCCATCCCCAGCGCGCCGCTGCGGAACAGGGCGGGCAGTTTGTCATCGGCGAGCTGGCCGAACTTGATCTCGTCGATCAAATAAAAATCGTTGAGTTGGAAAGTCTGTCCGTTCGGCGTGTCGAAGCGCGCGCCTTGTTGTATGAACAACCCCAATTCATCCAATTGCTGCGCCAGCGCCTCTGTGCGTGCGAACTCGGTCTGAAAATTTTGCAGGAACTGCATTACTTCGGTCATGCGCGGTTGCAGATTGCCCGCTTCGTCGATCAGAATTTCGCCTTTTTCGGCATTCAGTGCAGGACATTCTTCGTCGATGCATACCAGCAGTTGTTCGTTCGCTCCGCCTTCAGCCATCACGAACGGATAACGACGAACGAAAGCCGGTATGTAGCGAGCATCCCATTTCCCCTGTTCATCCACATACAGATTTTCTCCAGTGCGCACCCCGAGCAATGCCACCGGGCGCATTTTGCCGTCTTGTCCGCGTATGAACACGATGGGGTATTCGCGCGACGCTTCTGCAAATTCGATAGAGGCCAGCAACACTGCTGTCGTGTCGCGCACAAAGCCGAAATTGACTTTGCTCGCATCGAATTTCAGGTTGCGATGCACGTTGGAATTCAAGGCAACGACTTTTTGGTAGAACGCAAAACTGGTCAATTCAAGCTCCTTTGTTATTTGCACAAATATCGGGTTACGCTAGTGCTCACCCGACTAACCCATCCGGGCGAATTTTACTGCCCAACCATACAACCGCCCGTTCCGATACCGGAGTTGCCGCCGCCCTTTTCGATGTTATCCATCTTCTTGTCCACCCCCATAAAGCCCGGTGTGGTAGCCAGGCGCGCCAGCAACTGGTCGCTGCTAAACCCGGTTTCACCGCGTCCCAGATCGATTTTGTTGTCGCCCTTTTGCAAAATTACTTGTCCGTCATGAACCGTCACATAAAGACCAGGATCACTGCCGCCTGAATTTTCCTCGAACAGTTTATCGAGATCGACTGGCACGCTATCCGGCTTGGGTGCGAGATTGTCCAAAACGCTTTTCGGCACGGTGATAATGCGCACAGGCTTGCCGCTATCTTTCGAAATACTGGCCGCTTGAGAAACGGCTACCGGCAGTGAAACGCCATCGTCGGCAACCAGCACCACCTCGCCGCTCCATACATATACCCCGTCACATCCCACCTCCTTGTCGCCGCACGCACCACCCGACCACGCGTCAAATCCCGTGCCACGAATGCCGATGGTCGCCCCTGACATTCTGAATTTGTAATTATCGTGATTGGCGCGCCCGATCAAACCGGTCACCACCCGCACGCCACCTTTCAGCAAGCGCAACGCGGCACTTTCCTGATTAGTGGCTTTGTCGTATTTGAACGACTCTACTTGGAACGCGCTGCTCTCCTGCACAGTGACACGCCCGCCGTCGCGGAATACCACCACCCCGTAAGACTTAACGCTGCTTTGCAGAGTATCACCCTCAAACACTGGGGAACCCAAAGTCAGCTTGCGAATTTTTCCGCTCACTTCTTTTGCTGCCATTTCACCCTGAATCAACATCACCCTACCCACCGCCTTGGGCTGTTCGACAACCGGAGTCGCTGGCATTGCCGCCCCGTTGTCGTCCGCGCAATCCTTGGTAGCACACAAGCGCGAAGTAAAATCCGTTCCGCGAATCCCGATAGTCGCTGTCGCCGCACGTAGCTGGTAAGCGTCCGCGTTGCCGCGTTTGCCTATCAATCCGGTCACCGTGCGAAAGCCGCCCTTGAGCAAGCGAAACACCGCATTGTCTGCCTTGGGTGCATCCTGCTTGAATTGATACGCCTCAATCTTGAGATTGGAATTGGGACGCAGTGTCATTTTCGTGCCGTCGTTCATCACCACTTGCGCATAGCTATCCTTAGCCGTCACCAGCATATCGCCCGCAAAAACCTCCGACTTTGGCCCCATCACTTTGACTGTGCCGTCCAGTCGCTGCGCCACCAGTGCGCCGCTCATATATCCGATCTTGCCCGATGCTTCAGCCGCTTGTGCTACAGCAGAGGTCAAACACAATACCGACATTGCCAATAACGAAATTAATTTGCTCACGTTAACCTCCACCATTAAAAGGACAAAGACATCGATGCGTGTATGTGCCGATCACCCTTGCGATACAAGGGATCGATGCCTGCTTTTTGTATCCACCCTGCATCTACCCGCAGCGCAAGTTGATCCGAACTCGTTGCACGCAAACCAACACCAGCGGAAGCAATCGATGAACTGCTGCCGTTGGCGGAACTCACTTTACCCGCGTCATAGAAAACCAGCGCTCTGCCTTGATATACCCACAGTTGCGTGCTCGGCGTGTAGGCTTCCAGATTCGCTTTCACGCCAGATTCCCCGCCTTCTGCACCTTCCGCAAATCCGCGCACTCCATCTGCCCCGCCCAAGCGCATTTGTTCGCCCAGAATAAGAACGTTACCCGTTTTTTGTCCGTTCATCGCAGCGCGCAATTGCCAATCATTGCCGACCAACTGCGCATAGCTCGCGCCGTAGCGCAGCACGCTGTATCTGGCATCAGGCTTCAGGAAGCCACCGGGGTCGTAAGCGGCAAAGTCGGCTTTCTTGCCGCTGCTCATCAACGGTACATTCAGCGAATACGAGAGGTTGAAACTGGTATCGCTGGTTTTGGCTTTCTTCGAGGCTGAAAGCGTCAAGTTCAACGGAGTGGCGACTATCTTGTTGTACAGGATGGAGGTCGCAGGTTGAGTTTGCTTGAGTTCGCTAAACGTGCGCCAGTCAAAACCGAACGAGATTTGCGGATCAAATCCGGCGAATCGTTCCAGCGTCTTGTTGTCGCGGGCGCTTATCATTAAGCCGCCCCCCTGAAAATTATCCAACCCGCCAACCAGTGAATTCACGTTGGAATAGCCGCCGAAAATTTCCAGCGAATCGCCGGATTCATAGCGCGGAATTTTATAGCTGCCGCCCACCACCTTTACCCGATCAGGGTGTACGGGCGAAGTCTGAAATTGCACAACGGCCACATGATCCTTGTCGAACAGATTGGCGTTGCGGTAAGAAACGCCTAAACGGGTGTTGCCTGTTTCCTTGGAGCCAGAATTATCAAACGTCACGCCCCATGCGGTTGGTTTGCTGTCTGTCACCAGAATGCTGGCATCGACCTCGTCATCTTTATCGCCGGTTTTCAGCACGACATTCAACTGGCGGGCGGGGTTCTCGTTAGCCAGTTTCAATTCGCGTGCGATTTGCTTGGAACTCGGCACTCCGCCGCTGCGCAAAGAGGGGAGCGCGTTTACCGCGTTGGCTTCACTGACGAAATTATTGTCTCTAACCGTGATCTTGCCAAAGCGACCTTCAACCGCTTTAAACATCACCGCACCTTTTTCCAATTCCTGTTCCGGCAGCAAAATTTGTACTGCCGAAAAACCATGGTGCGCATAGAGTTCTTCCACCGCCTCCAGAGCGCGTTGCACGTCGGAAAAATCCTTGGAATTGCCAACATAAGGAGAAACAGCGGCATCAATCTCCGCTTTACTCAACAAAGTTGCGCCTTCGACCGTGAAGCCTGAGATGTCGAAACGCAACACCTCGGGCGTGGCTGCATCCGGCATTGGAGTGGCGCTTGGTTGTGGGTCTTCCTGTGCATATAAGTGCCCGCTCAGAACAACACAAAGAATCGACAGAACAATGACAAGCGAATTATGTTTCATAAAATTTCCTTTAATGGCATGACGGCAATATCTGTGTAGTCGAAGGAGTAGCGTTTACGATGATCGTATCGCCCAAAGCAACTGCTTCCTCAGGATTTTTCTTATCTTCTGAAGCAATTTCAGGAATAACTTGCTCAGTATTCCCCATCAATCCTGCCGGAATATTGGCAACTGTATTGGTAATCACGCCTGCAATTGCTGGAGGGGTTGTTTGCGCGGCGGGGTTGGATAGAGTCCACACTGTACCCGGCGCAAAATTAACGCCATTCACCGCCATCTGATAACTCATGTCAATCGAACCCGAACTGACCAGCTTGCTAGCCCACAAAGTCCGAACGCCCTTGGTGCCGACGCTCCTGATAATATTGGCGTTGTTCAACTCACCGGTCACATTCAACGCGCTAGTGCCCTGCACACCGGTGGGATCGCCCAAGTTAATCACCCCCAGATTATTCAACCCCGTCGCTGCATTCAGGCTGGGGGAGACACCTCCGGCGATGGTCACGACACCTGCAGCATTGTTGCTCACCAAGCCGTTCACTGTCGCAGCCCCCGTGACGTTCAGCGTGCCATCATTGCCCAGAACGCCACCCACGGTAACATTGCTCAATGTCATCACACCTGTATTTCCAACATTACCCGAAATACTTCCATCTACATTGGCTGTGCCGGCGTTGGTCAATGCCCCGCCCAGTGTGCCGCCAAGCACGAGTGAGCTGCCCGCGTTGTTGGTGATGCCGGTGGTGGCGGTTAGCGTGCTGAGTGCCGCAACGTTGAATCCGCTGGTGTTGGTCGAGGCGTTGGTAATTGCGCCGCTCACTGTATTGCTGCCGCTGGCAAAATTGAGTTGCCCGCTTCCTGCGTTGCTGATAACACCGTTTACCGTAGCACCATTGAAGTTGGCCCTACCTCCAATCGTATTAAACACGCCCAAGCCATTCAGTGTCGTGCCAGCCACCATATTCAGCAAACCCGAATTGTTTATGCCGCCCGAACCGCCCGTACCCATGTTGTTCGTACCGCTCACATTGAGCGTGCCGCCAGTACCGTTGGTCAGACTGTAATAAACATCCAGCGCACTCACATTCACAGTGCCCGTATTTCCTTGCAACATATTGAGCGAACCGCCGAGTGTCGCCGTACCGGCATTCGTCAGGTTGACCGCCAATGTGCCGGTGCTGTTCAACACTCCGGTTGAGCTGTTGACGAATGCTTGCGGAGAAAGGCTGCCGCCGGAGTTGGTAATCGTGCCGCCATTAGTGAGCGTGCCGTTATTGGTCATCGTGTAGAAATTCGAACTGGTCAACAGGTTGCCGCCAGACGCGACATCCATATTTCCGTTATTGGCCAGATCGCCGGTAATCAGCGTGCTGCCCGCAGCGACGTTAAATGCATTCGCTGCCGTCGAATTATTGGTGACGAACGCGCCGCCGCCGATGCCCACATAACTCGTGCCTGCTGTGGTCACCGTACCGGTGCTGTTGTTGGTGAGAGCGCCGGTCACGGTCGTGCCGTTCAGGGTCAACGCCCCCGTATTCATTACGCTGCCCGTCGTCATGTTGGCATTCAAACTGAACGTGCCGGCATTGTTCAACGTGCCGATGCTCAATGCACCGGTATCTGCGAAGGTATTGGAACCTGCCAGATTCAAGGTGGTAATCGAATTGGTCGCGCCATTCAACGCCAGCGAACTGCTGTAACCGACCGCATTATTGTTCCAGTTCACCGTGTTCGCGGTCAGCGATCCGTTCAATGTGGCCGAGGTACAGCAAACAGTTACACCGCCGTTATTCACACTATTCGCTGCTACGCTGCCCGCGATGCTCACGCTGGCGTTATCAATGAAATACACATCGCCCTGCCCGGTGATTGCCGTCGCACCCGTCAGGGTGTGCGGCCCGTAGGTATATATCAGTGTTGAGCCTGCGGCCAGGTTGTAAACACCGCTCTCCGTACCGCCCCACGATGCCAGGGTGGAGGTGGTCGCCATGTTCACCGTGCCGTTGTTATTCACCAAGTTTTGATAGGCCACCGAGCCTGTCGGCAGATTGAGCGTACCGCCCGTCGCCACATTCAGCGCACCCTGTATTTGCCCGCCCACATTGGGCATACCGGTTGTCATGGTCAGCGTAGAAGCTGCGCCAACCGTCATCGACGCGGCAGCAGACGGAGTGGATATTGCGCCTGCAATGAGGTTGTTGCCCGCCGTGGTGACGCTGCCAGTGTTCAGCAAAGTACCCGCCAGTGTTGCGCCGTTCATGGTCAACGCGCCGGCGTTGGTCACGTTGCCCGTCACTGTGTTGCCGTTCAGGCTGGTGGTGCTGGCGTTATTCACTGCTGCCGCGATGGAGCCGCCCAGCGAATACGTGCCCGCGCCTTGCAGGTTCAACGTGCCCGCCACGATGCTGTTCACTGTCCCGGCGGTGGCGACGGCACTGTTCAGCGTCACGATACCGGCGGTCTGGATGTTGATGGGATTGCCCGCGCCGCCGTCCAGCCATAGCCCTTGGTTACCGCTAATCGAGATATTGCCCGTGGCAGTTGCGCCGCCGACAGTGGATGTTCCTGTCGAACCGGCTTGGAAAGATGAGCCACCCGTTTGCGCAGTGCCCGCGATATTGATCGCACCGCTGCCTATGGAAAGAATGGAGCCGCCGCCCCAGAGCTGTACGCCCATATTCCCCGATGCGGACGAACCGCTGCTGCCGTTGATGTTGAGCGCGCCGTTCTGCGCGCTGATGCTGCTGCCTGCGCTGCTAACCGTAATACCGCGCGAGTTGATGCCTGCCGTCGTACCGCCCGTGCCATTGACCGTGACGGTAGCCGCGCCTGTTCCCAGTATCATCGCACCCGCACTAAATTCTCCCAGTGTCACGCCAGTCGAATTCGTCTGCGACGCACCGCTCCCTCCCGTACCGGTCACCGTGATTGCCCCTGCGCTGGAGGAAACCAGCGTGCCCGCCCCATCCAGCATGATGCCAAAATTCCTGTCGCCGAGCGCATTGTTGCCGCCCGTGCCGGTGATCGCAATCGTGCCTCCCGCCGCCTGCACCTTGCTGCCGTTGCTGAGGCTGACCCCGTAACGATAGGTGCCGCCATCGCCCGCCCCCTGGCCGGTGATGGAGATGTTGCCAGCGCCACTGTTCAGCGTTGCGCCAACCAGCGAAACGCCAGCCGTATAGGCGGACGTGCCCAGCGCCGCCGCCGTCAGCGGATTGGCTCCGCCGCCCAGCGTGATGTTGCCGCCGTTGCTGGTGATGGACGAGCCCGTCGCCATCGAGATCGCCCCGCCAAGACCCGTGGAGTTGGCATCCAGCACCACATTCAGCGGCGCAGCCGTGGCTGTCACCGCAGCGCCTGCGCCGAACAGGATGTTGTTCACCGCCTGCAACGTCAGCGTACCGCCCGCGCTGCCGGAGATCGTGCCGTTGTTGGTGAGATCGGCACCGCTGGCAATCGTGCTCGCGCCGCTGGAACTGATTGCCCCGGAATTGGCGAATGCCTGCGCCACATTCAGCGTACCGCTGTTCAGGTTCACCGTACCCGTGGCGCTGTTGGTGAATGCATGGTTGACGTTGGCTGCGCCCGCGATATTGAACTGGTTGTTGTTGACCACATTGCCGGTGATCGTGCCGCCGTTCGAGACATTGATGATGCCGTCGTTGGTCACGTTCATGGTGATGAGCGGCGTGATGAGCGTGGCGGAATTATTCAGCCCGTTCTGCGAGAGTGACGCGAGAACGCTGGAACCGTCCAGGTTAATCACGCCCGTCGCGGCATTGGTCATCGAGCCGGAAACCAGATTACTGCTCGTAGTCAGCGTGCCCGCATTGGTTAAGGCAAAGCCGGTGAAAGCCATACTGCCTGCCGCCGCAACGATTACCGTACCGCTCGCCGCATTATTGAAAGCCGATGCTGCACCTATGCCTTGCGTGAAGGTGGCATTGTTCATCGTCCACACGCTGGTGTTGTTGATGACCGCGCCGTTTTGCATGGTCACCGGAGAAGCTGCGCCCGCCAGCACGCCTTGCGCCACTGCGGTTCCACTCGTGTTGAGCGTGATGTTGTCCAGCACCAGCGGGGTGGTGTTGCTCAACGTCAATGCGCCGCTGATCGTCACTGCTGGCGCAGAGCCGGAAGTACCGGTGAACGATCCGCCAGCCAAAGTTGTTGCGCCTGAAAGAGTCAGCCCCGCACCGCTGGCAAGATTAAACGCGCCGGAGCTGGTGTTACTTCCCGCCAGCGTCAGCGTACCCGCGTTGCCGTTCACCGTGCCCGAGTTGGTGAACAGGACGTTTATCGCGCCGCCGGAAGGCGCGCCGCAGCAGGTGTTGGCTCCCGTGCCGGTGGCGACTGTGCCGTTGTTGGTGAAGCTGCCCGCCGCCGTGCCCGCCAGAACGTTGCCGCCGGAGAGGGTGAATGTGCCGGTGATGTCGTTGACGAGGTTCGCACCGTTGGCAAGTAGGATTTGTGCGGCGGCGACTCCGCCGTTCTGCGTGCCGCCCAAGGTGAAGTTGCCGCTGTTGGTGATGGTTTTGTTGCCGTCAATGGTCAGGGTGACCATGTTGCCGCCGTAGCCCGCTGTGTTGTTCACGCCGCCCGTGCCGCTCAAGTTCACCGCGCCCGTGCCGCCCAGGGTGGCGTTGACGATGTTGCCGCTGTAGCCGCCCGCCGCTGTGAAGTTGAGCGCGCCGATGTTGAGGGTTCCGGCGTTGTTCAGGCTGCCGCCGGTGATGTTCAGGCCGCTCAGGGTGGTCGCTGTCAGGGTGTTGAGGTTGAGCGTGCCGCCGCTGGCGGTGATGCTGGTGAGGCCGTTCGCGCCCGCGTTATTCAGGCTGAGTATGCCGCCGCTGACGTTGGCGGATGCGATGGTGGTCGCACCGGTGATGGTGGTGACGGCTGTGCCGCCGTTGCTGAGGCTGCCCGTGCTGTTCACTGTGCCGCTGATGTTGTTGATGCTGGTGCCGGAGAAGGTGATGTTGCCTGCGCCGGTGATGGATTGGCCGTTGAGTGTGCCGTCCAGTATGTGCGTGCCTGCGGCGAAGTTGATGCTGCCTGCGGCTGCGGTGTTGAAGGTGCCGCTGTGCGTTGCTGTGCCCGCGCCGCTCAAGGTGAGTGTGCCCGCGTTGCCGTTCACCGTGCCCGCGTTGGTGAACAGGACGTTTATCGCGCCGCCCGCAGGTGCGCCGCAGCAGGTGTTGGCTCCCGTGCCGGTGGCGACTGTGCCGTTGTTGGTGAAGCTGCCCGCCGCCGTGCCCGCCAGAACATTGCCGCCGGAGAGGGTGAAGCTGCCGCCTGCGGCGTTGACGAGGTTCGCGCCGTTGGCGAGCAGGATTTGGGCGGCGGCGACTCCGCCGTTTTGTGTGCCGCTCAGGGTGAAGGTGCCGCTGTTGGTGATGGTTTTGTTGCCGTCAATGGTCAGGGTGACCATGTTGCCGCCGTAGCCCGCTGTGTTGTTCACGCCGCCCGTGCCGCTCAAGCTCACCGCGCCCGTGCCGCCCAGGGTGGCGTTGACGATGTTGCCGCTGTAGCCGCCTGCCGTTGTGAAGTTGAGCGCGCCGATGTTGAGGGTTCCGGCGTTGGTCAGGGTGCCGCCGGTGAAAGCCAGGTTGGAAATACTACTTGCGCCATTCAGCGTCAGGCTGCCGCCAGAGATCGCGAGGTTGGCAGCAGAAGACGTGAGCGTATTGCCGGCCTGCGACCCTGAAGTTATCTGCACTGTGCCTGCTGCCGATCCGATGTAGAGGTTGTCAGCTGCGACAGGTGCGAGGCTGTCGCTCCAGTTGAGCGGATCAGCCCAATTCGACGTTCCTGCCCCGCCGCTCCAATAGATCGCGGCAAGCGTGTTCGCAGTGACATTCAGCCCAAGGCTGTTGAGCGCATAAGTTTGGGTTTGGGTAAAGCCACCCGCGTTAATCGCGGTGAATGTTGTGCCTCCCAAACCGCCGGTTGCGTTGAGAACGGTATAAGCGCCCGCGCCGCCCACTCCGTAAAGATTCAATGTGCCACCCGTCAGTGTGGCCGTGCCGGAAACATTCAATACATCGAAGTGCCCGGACTGCGAACTATGCAAGTCAGCATTCAAAACTCCGTTTACGCCCATCAGCAAATTACCGGTAATGGAAAGCGAGCCGACCAACCCCGCTCCCACTGGTGCCAGCCCGACCAGCCCCGTTCCTTCCGGCGCGATGATGCCGTTGTTGGTGAGCGTGTTCCCGACACCAACATTGATGATGCCCGCGCCAGCCAACGTGCCGGCGTTGGTGAATCCACCAGTTCTGGTGAATGTCGCACCTGTCGACACCTTGATGATGCCGGGCTGGGTGAAATTGGTCGCGCTGACATTCATCGTGCCCGATGTCACGCTCATGCTGCCGTTGTTGGTGAAATTGGTGGGGCTAACGGTGAAGGTTTGTCCGGCGGTGTTGGCGATGATGCTGCCGTTGTTGATGATGCTGCCAGTCCAGTAGTGCGTCAGGCTGCCGTAGCCTTGCACGGTGACTCCGCTGTCGATTTGCAGGGTCTGGCCGTTGGCGGCGTATATCTCGATTGCGCCGCCCGCGCTGGTCAGGGTGGATGCGCCCAAGGTTAACAGATGCTGGATTGTGCCCGCCGCTTCGCCGGTGCTTTGTCCATCGAAGTACCAGTAGCTGCTGCCTTTGTTGACGGTGATGCCGTTGCCCAGTGTCAGTCCGTGGCGTAAATACAGCGAACCGCTTTCGGTCAGGTTGCTGCCGATGGTTACGCCGTCCAATGCGCCGTTGTTGCTGGTCAGGACAGTGCCATCACCGCTGATCAACGTGCCGTTCTTGACAGTGCCGCTGAGCGTGCCCAGCCCGCCCGTACCGAAAATGCCTGCACCGCCGATGTCTAGCGTCATCCCGGTGTTGTCGTAGATTCCGCTGACATTGAGCGTGGTCGCGGCTGCACGGGTGTAGTTCGCCGGGTTGAGTTGGGTGGCGCTGAAGTTACCGCCGAGATTCAATGTGCCCGCGTTCAACGCGATATTGCCCGCGTTCGTCCAAGCGACCGTGCCCGAGCCGATGGTTGCAGTCGTGCCCCCCAAGGTGATCGTGCCGCCGTTGCTCAGGCTGGTGCCGGGGGTGATGTTGAGTGTGGTTCCCGCACCTGCCGTGACGCTGCCGCCCGCTGCGCTGGTGAAGGTGGTCGGGTTGATGGTCAGTGTGCCCGCCGTCACGCTCATGCTGCCGTTGTTGGTGAAGGTGGTCGGGTTGACGGTAAAAGTTTGGCCTGCGGTATCGGCGATGATGCTGCCGTTGTTGATGATGCTGCCAGACCAGTAGTGCGTCAGACTGCCGTAGCCTTGCACGGTGACTCCGCTGTCGATTTGCAGGGTCTGGCCGTTGGTGGCGTATATCTGTATCGATCCGCCAGTGCTGGTCAGGGTGGATGTGCCCTGCGTTGCGATATGGTGGGCTGTGCCCGCCGCTTCGCCAGTGCTTTGTCCGTCGAAGTACCAGTAAGCGCTTCCTTTGTTGATCGTCACGCCGTTGCTCAAAGTCAAGCCATAATAAAAATCGGCATTGCCGCTCAGAGTAAGGTTCGGATGGGTTGCATCGCCCAGTATTACGCTTTCCAGATTGGGGGTGCTCAGCATGTTCAACACCGTGCCGTCGCCACTGACGATAGTGCCGTTTTTGATTGCAGCAGCGCCGCCGCTGAGCGAACTCAACCCCAAACTACCGCCTCCACCAAAAATGCCTCCGCTGCCTATGTCCAGCGTCTGTCCCGTGTTATCCAAGATACCGGTGATATTGACCGTGGTGCCTGCGCTGCGGGTGAAGCTGCCAAAGCCTGCGTTGGTGAACAGTCCACCCAGGTTTAGCGTGCCGCCAGCAAGGTTGATAATTCCGCTGTTGCTCCAGTTCGGCGAGATGGCATTGGTCGGGGCAATGGTCAGGGTGGCGCTCGCGCCAGTCGATGAAAGGCTGCCCGTGGCCGCGTTTGCAAAGGTGCTGGATGCAATGTTCAGCGTACCCGCAGAGGCCGTGATAAGACCGTTGTTGGTAACCGCAGTGGCACTGCCTGAAACATTCAATGTTTTGGTCGCCACACTCGCATCTATTGTGCCGTTATTGATGATGGCATCGTTGGTGCTGTAGCCATAGATCGAGCCCCAGCCATTGACCTTCAGGCCGCTACCCAGCGTCAGGGTCTGGTTGCTGTTATAAGCAATAACTTGCCCGTTAGAGAGGGCTAACGTCGCTGCCCCGGAGGCGACATTGATGGCCTGCGCGCCGCTTCCGTTGACATACATCGTACTCCCGGCAGCCAAGGTGACATTCGCGCCGGCAGCCAGAGTGAGGCCATTGAAAACATCGAAGTTGCCGCCGCTGATGGTCAGGTTGGGATTGGTTGCATTCCCCAGAGTTACCCCGTACAAGTCGGGGCTGCCAGTAACAACCAAGGCGCGACCGTCGCTGCTGACGATGGAGCCGCCGGTGATAGAAGCTGTTGTGGCCCAAGCGTTAAAGTTGGCCAGACCTGCCGTCCCGAAACGACCTCCGCTGCCAATATCCAATGTTTGCCCTGCGTTATTGAGCGCACCGGTCAAGTTCACCGTAGTCGTGGCACCGGTGACAAAATTGCCGAGGCCGGTTGTTGTGAAGTTGCCGCCCAAATTAACGGTTGTGGTGCCACCGCTAATGTCGATAAGACCCGCGTTACTCCATACACCATTGGCGGCGAACGAATAGTCGATATTGACCGTACCGGCATTACCGAGAATGCTGCCGCTTGCGGAATTGCTAAAATCTACCGCGCCTATGCCTAGCGTCCCGCCGCTGGCTTTGAGTGTCCCGTTATTGATAAAAGTGGTGGCGTAAACACTGCCCGCCGTCATGGTTTGACCGGCGACACTGGCATCTATCGTGCCGTTGTTGACAAAGTTGCCGCTGGTGCCGCCGCTGGAGAATCCGCCATAACCGTTGAGGGTGACACCGCTGCCCAGCGTGAATGTTCCACCTGACGCGCCGTTACCCAAAATGCCGCCATTCAATGTGACCGTTGCTGCACCCGGGGTGTTGACCCCCGCCGTCGCACCTTGAAAATACAAATAGGTGCTGCCCGCAACGGTGAAATGTGCGCCATCTGCCAGCATCAAACTGTTGTTTACATTAGTGGTTGAGCTTGAATTGGCGAGAACAACATTTCCGCTCAACGTCACGCCGTCCAGTGTCCCTCCAATGGTGAATAGCTGCGCCCCGCCCGCAAACGACATCACGGCGTTGGCGATGGAGGTGTTGGTAAGGGATAGGTTGCCAAGACCATTGACCGCGAGGTTGCCGCCGTTCAGGTTCATTACCGAAGCGATGCTGGCGGTTCCGCCGTAATTCAGTGTCAAGCCGAGCGCGGCGTTGGCGGAGGTTATGCCAGCGTTGATGGCGATGTTGTTGTCGGCCTGCAAGGTCAACGTGGCGGCAGATACGCCCGTCTTATTGATCGCCGAACTCACCGTGATGTTACCCGCCTCCAACCCCGTGCCCGTGGTGGTGATGGTGACATCCGTTCCCGCATTCAGCGCGTTGACGATGGTGTTTGCAGTGATGGTCGAACCGGTCGCATTGGGTGTCCACGTATCGGGCGTACCGAGCGCAAACACCCCGTTTGCATCAACCGTGTTGGTGATCGTGACGTTCCACGGGTCGAGCAGCCACGCACCACCTTTGCCGTGCAGTGCCGAGGTGTGGATGCCGATGCCTTCCACGTCGAGGTAATGGCCGGATGTTTCGATGAAGCCGCCGTTGCCGCTGGTACCCCCCCCTTGCGCCGAAAAGTTGCCGTATGCGCGCGTGATGTTGTCCGACCAGACGATGATTTTGCCGCCGTCGCCGGATAACACTGCATCCGCCTGAATGCTTGCCGTCGCATCGACAAAAGTGTTTTGCGCGTTGGCGATGTCCGGGTTAGCGCCTTGTTTGTCGCCGCCGATCAAAATCGTGCCGCCGCCGTTCGTGCCACTGGCATCCAGCGTCGCGCCCGCCGCGATTTGCACTTCGTTGCCCAACACCTGAACCGTTCCGCCAGTTGTGCCTTTTGCGCTGATAACACCGCCCGCATCCACTCGCTGGCTGGCCTTGAGCACGATTTTGCCGCCTTGCAGGGTGGCGCTGTCGGCGCTGATGATTCCGCTGTTTTTGACGATTGTGCCGAACAGGCCGAGCTTGCCTGCTCCGGCCACGAGTTGGCCGACGTTGGTGGCG
>FZPU01000016.1_pt1 | contig 25523 bp, 15 predicted proteins | sample 1534781 | NCBI WGS metagenome assembly FZPU01 (sample SAMEA104161949, study PRJEB21768) | metagenome | isolation source: underground water
GATTGGGGCGTTGCTGCCATCAATCTCAAGGGAAGTGATATCACATTAGAAAACCTCACTATTTCCAATACATTCGGACTGGATCATGCCAACGATACCGAAGGCGTACATATCGATTGTCGTGCAGATAGCCTGGCTCCTTTTAAAACGGTCAAACGCGACAGTCACCAGATGGCTTTGCGTAGTTTTGAAACCACCCGTCTGATCGTGCGAAACTGCATCCTGCGTGCCTATGGTGGCGATACGGTAAGTCCGTGGAACACGGATAATGGCATGTTCTATTTCAAAGACTGCCTGATGGAAGGTGGGGTGGATTTTTATTGTCCGCGCGGCTGGGCCTGGGCCGAGAACTGTGCGTTTGTGGCACACAGCAAAACAGCAGCTATCTGGCATGATGGTTCTGTACACAAAGATTCTAAAACTGTTTTGATAAACTGTCGCTTTAGTGGCGATGATGGTTTTAAACTGGGCCGATATCACCGCGATGCACAGTTTTATATACTCAACGCTTCTTTCCCGGAGAATATGGCGGATGCACCGATTTATCTCAATCCATCTAATCCACAGAACCTGATCCGCTGGGGACATAGGGTCTATTTTTATAACGCACACAGAAAGGGTGGCGATTATGCCTGGCATGCAGATAACCTTTCCTCCGCCGAAGGTTCACCCAAACCGGAAGATATCACCATCAACTGGACATTTGCAGGCAAATGGCAACCTGCCATAGTACCGGTGAAAATAGATCAGAAATGGCTGACTGCTTCCTCCCCAAAGAAAACACCTGTAGCAGCCAACCCTTCGATTGATTCAATCGCGGAGAATATGTTGTTGTATCAAAGAGCCGTGGGTGGCTGGCCCAAAGCCATTCATGAAGTGAAAGTGAATTACAACAAACTACTAAGTGAAGCAGAAAAGAAAGCTTTGCGCGATGATGCTGCACACAAAGATGCAACGATCGATAACAGCGCCACCAGCCGGGAGATCCGTTACCTGGTGAAAGCGTACCGGCACACCAACAATCCCGCCTATCTCGCCGCTGCCGAAAAAGGGATCCGGTATTGTTTAAAAGCGCAGTATGCCAATGGCGGCTGGCCGCAGTATTACCCGGATTCTTCCATTTACCGCAGCCAGATCACGTATAATGATGATGCCATGGTGAATGTGCTGAACATACTGCAGGATATTGTAGCAGGTAAAAACGATTTCGGGTTGGTTAACCCATCTTTGATTCCCTTGTGCAGGGAGGCAGTTCGCAAAGGAGTGGATTGCATATGCAAAACACAGATCCTGGTGAATGGACAAGCTACTGCCTGGTGTGCACAATACAACCATGTTACGCTGCAACCGGAAATGGCCAGAAAATTTGAATTGGTATCTATCAGCGGAAGTGAATCGGTGGGCATTACCCGTTTCCTGATGCGTTTGCCTGAGCCTTCTGTGGCGGTACAAAATGCCATACAGGCAGCCATCACCTGGTTTGAAAAAGTGAAGATCGTTGGATACCAGTACGGGGATGTGGCTGCGCCGGAACAGCCGAATGGTCGCGACCGCATCATCCAGCCAGATGCCGGTAGCACTATCTGGGCAAGGTTTTACGAGATAGGCACCAACCGCCCCTTTTTCAGTGGCAGGAACAGTGAGAAAAAATATGACCTGAAAGAGATTGAGAATGAAAGGAGAACCGGGTATGCCTGGTATGGGGTGTGGCCGCAAAAATTAATACAGTCAGAATATCCTGCCTGGTTGCAAAAATGGAAGAAGTTATAAGTGATGAATACATTGTCGAAAAAAATATGGGAGCAGCTTCCCGCAGAAAATATTTCTGTACCACCTGTTAAGGTATTTGACCTACCGGAGCGGGTGTTGCAGTTTGGTACAGGCGTGTTGCTGCGCGGACTGCCGGATCATTTTATTAACCAGGCCAATAAACAGGGGATCGTTAACGGAAGGGTGCTGGTGGTAAAATCAACTGCCACGGGTGGAACGGATGCTTTTGCCAGGCAGGATGGGTTATACACGATCCTGGAAAAAGGAGTGGTGAATGGGAAAGTGCAGGAACACACGTATATCAACGCAGCCATCAGCCGTGTATTATCTGCCGCGGAACAGTGGTCTGAGATTCTTGCTGCAGCTGCCAACCCGGATTTACAACTCATCATTTCCAATACAACAGAAGTAGGCATAGTATGGGAAGAAGCGGATATTACAGCCGCTGTGCCGGTATCTTTTCCTGGAAGGATACTGGCTTTTCTCGAAGAAAGATACCGCGTAAGCAACGGTTCAACTGAAGGGGGTATGGTAATCGTACCTACAGAACTGATCGTTGATAACGGAACCAAACTCCGTAAAATAGTGCTGGCACTGGCTGCAAAGAAAAAATTACCCGCAGCATTTATCGATTGGCTGACCCAGGCAAATGAGTTCTGCAATTCACTGGTAGATTGTATTGTACCGGGCAAATTAGCAACAGCCGAGCAGGCAAAAGCAGAGGAGCAATTGCATTACCGGGATGGGTTTTGCGACCGGCGCAGCGGGTTTGGCTGCGGGCTGCTTGCGCGCCGTGCCGCCTTCGGCCTTATCCGGCAACACTTTGTAGAATTCGTATTGCTGCGTTTCGCCCACGCCGGAAGCCGCAACCGGCGCGCTCGCCGCAACGGCGGGCGGCTGTATTGACGGCACGGTCTTGGGCAGCTCGCGCTGCACGCCGTTGCCGAACGAAGCCGGATTTTTTTCCACCACAAACCACGCCACGAATGCGGAACCCGCAACGCCCAACACCATGCCGACAATCAGTGCCGCCACGACTTTCGATTTTTGTGATCCGCCTTCGTTTGCCATGTTTATTCCCTCGCTCCGTTACATTTTTTCAGGTGCGCTCACGCCCAGCAATGCCAGACCGTTCTTGATGACTTGCGCCACGGCGGCGATCAGCGCCAGCCGCGCCAGCTTGAGTTTCTCGTCCTCGACCAGAAAGCGCGAGGCATTATAGTAGCTGTGAAAATCAGCCGCCAATTCTTTCAGATAGAACGCGATCAGATGCGGCGCGAGGTCTTCGGCGGCGGTCTCGATCACCTGCGGATAGTCGATCATGCGTTGCAGCAATTGCGTTTCGTATTCGCTGTCCAGCACGCTCACATCGGCGTTCAGCAATGACAAGCGCTCGCCGCCCCATTGCCCCAGCACCGTGCTGATACGGGCATGCGCGTACTGTATGTAATACACCGGATTGTCGTTGCTTTGCGATTTGGCCAGGTCGATGTCGAACACCAGTTGCGAATCGGGATGGCGCGCCGCAAGGAAATAACGCGTGGCATCGCAGCCCACTTCGTCGATCAAATCGCGCAAGGTCACATAGCTGCCCGCGCGCTTGGAAATCTTCACCTCTTCGCCGTTCTTCAGCACCGTCACCATCTGGTGCAGCACATAGTCCGGCCAGCCTTGCGGAATACCCGCGTCCAGCGCCTGCAAACCGGCGCGCACGCGGGTAATGGTGGAGTGGTGATCCGAGCCCTGCTCGTTAATCACACGCTCGAAACCGCGCCGCCATTTGTCCAGATGGTAAGCCACGTCCGGCACGAAATACGTGTAGCCGCCGTCGCTCTTGCGCATCACGCGGTCTTTGTCATCGCCGAAATCCGTGGTGCGCAACCACAGCGCAGCTTCCTGTTCGTAAGTATGGCCGCTGGCGATCAGCGTCTTCACCGTCTCTTCCACTTTGCCGTCGGTATAGAGCGCGGACTCCAGCGAGAACACATCGAACTCCACCTTGAACGCGCGCAAATCCAGATCCTGTTCGCGGCGCAAATAGGCCACCGCGAAATGGCGGATAGACTCGGCATCGTTCACATCACCTTTGCCGGTGGTGTGCTGATCGTCCGCTTCGACGGTTTCTTTCGCCATGTAGCTGCGCGCCACATCCGCAATGTAATCACCGCGATAACCAGACTCCGGCCACGACGGATCGTCCGGCGTGATGCCTTTGCAGCGCAACTGCACCGACAAGGTCAGGTTGTCGATCTGCGCGCCCGCGTCGTTGTAATAAAACTCGCGCGTCACATTCCAACCCGCCGCGTGCAACACATTGCACAAACAATCGCCCACCGCCGCGCCGCGCCCGTGGCCGACGTGCAACGGCCCGGTCGGATTGGCGGAAACAAATTCCACGCCGACCTTGCGTCCTTGTCCGACATGCACATGACCGTAACCCGCGCCCGCCTGCAACACGCCATGCACCACATCCTGCTTGGCGGCGGCAGTGATAAATACATTGATAAATCCCGCGCCCGCGATTTCCACCTTGGCGATCACCTCGGATTTCGGCAGCGCCGCGATCAGCGCATTGGCGATGTCGCGCGGCGATTTGCGCAGCGGCTTGGCCAGTTGCATCGCCAGATTGCAAGCGTAATCGCCGTGTGAAATTTGTTTGGGACGTTCGATCAGAATCGTCGCACCGACCTGCTCGGGCGCAACCTCGCGCAACGCCTGCGCGAATAAATCGGACAAATGGGATTTGAAATTCAGGACAGCGGACATTGCATTAGGCCTTCAAAAGGGGCGCGGATTATAGCATCGGGGGACGGAATGATTCTTGGCGGACATGCTTCGACCCTGACCGCCCGGCGGGGCACTCGCCTTCAATGACTGTTATGAAGCGGCTCGCTCTGCCGTTAAAGAATCCGCTTCACAAATTTTTGTGCAGGCCCAGCAGCACCAATATGCCCGCATTTTCCAATTCTTTTTGCAACAGGCCGGTCGCCGTGGCGGTCGATGCCTCGAAGCCGGATAGCGAGCCGCCCGCGACCACGTACTCTTCGGTATTCACGTTGCGCCCGGTCTCGTCGCTCACCTGGATTCTGACGCGCAGTTGCGTGTTGTACTCGGAATAAATGATTTTGTTCTGCACCTTTCCGCTAATCGCGATCACCGCATCGGCACGCGCTCTCCTCGATGTTGAAGCCGACAGTTTTTCGCCGCTCAACATGCGCACGACAATATCCGCCACCCCGGACATGGCGGACTCAGCCTCAACTTTGAATTTCAACCGGTACAACATCTCGTTCGTGTCGGACAAATATTTCCGGTAGGCGGAGAGATATTTTTCGCTCTCGAACTGGGGCGAAGCCGCCTGCAACAACATCACCAGCGCGGTCGCCTCCGACAGGTCGGGCTTGATTTCGTGCAGCGCCAGATAGTGCTGCAACTTGGACACCTGGCTCGCGCTGGCAACCCGGTTGTTCAACCGGTCATCGACGGATTTAAGCCGCGCCAGCGTATCGTTCACAAAAATGCGGCGCGACATTTTTACCAGCGCATAAAAATGCCCGTCGCGCGAATCGGACTGCACCACTTCGTATCCCGACAACTTGGTCTCCAGCGTTTTGGATTCCACTTGCTGGCTGAAATAGCCGCTGACCTTGCCCTGATTCAACGTGGTTTCCGCTGAAATATTGCTGCTCACGACGGTTGCCAGTTTTCCGCTGATGGTATTGAGCGCCGATTGCACCGCCTTTGCCAGCGATTCGCCCTCGCCCACGCCGTACATGTATTCCGCGTCATCGGCCACGGGATTGGCCACCCATTGCGGGATCGTTTGCTGAATTGTTTGCGGGCTGCGGCCAAAAATAAAATCGAAGGCGTGCGCTCCCTCCGCGCAAAACGCCAGCGCGAGCAGCAACAGAATGCGAACGTGTTTCATGGATAACCTTTCTGTGGAAGCGACATGTCAGCCTATCAGTGCGCGAACTTGTTGAGACCGTCCATAAACGAATCCTCGTATTTCACCTGCACCTTTTCTCCCAGCAGAATGTTGTTCGCCTTGTTCTGGTCGGCGACGATCACAAATGAAAACCCGGCTCCGATCTGGTCGCTGATGACCCCTTCCGCCACTTGCACCTGCTCGGTGCTCGGCACGCCGGTCAGCGCGTTTTCTTCTTGCACTGCGCGCATGAACACGACCGCCAGGCCCGCTATAGCGCCGCTGTTCGCCCCCAGCGTTGTCTTGAATATATTGTCTTTCTCGTGCGTCCTGCGCTCCATGACGTAGCCTGCCGGCGCGAATTGGTTCTTCAAATCGGTATGCGCTTTTTGCACGGCGTTGGCCACGGCGGCAGACACGATTTCACGCGCCGCGTCGCGCGACAATGACGGGCAAGACCAGCGTGTGTCCTGCGTGGTGGAAGCGGTGGCTTCCTCATCCAGCGTCTTCACCACATTCAGCGACGGCATTTGCACAATCTTCAGCGAAAACCCGACCTTGCCCGAGGTGGTGCAGGTTGCCGAAACGTAGTGCGTTTTTCCGTCCTTGTCTTTCCAGCTGCTCGCTTCGGTGAACTTGATCCCGGCAGAAGCCTCGGTGATTTTTCCGGTGATCGCGAAATCGGCGACATCCTGCCCCGTGTAACCGGCCCGGCCTTTGGCCTCGGCCAGCTGAATTTCCTGACTGAGACTCGCCGCCAGCGCGCGATCCACAATCACCACGTTATTCGTCGCGTTCAGTTCCTTGCTCACCCTGTCGGACAGCTCCGCCCCCGCGCCCCCCCATTTCTTGTCCTCCATCCCCAACACAATCACGCGGCTCTTGGCTCCTTCCAGCGCCGCTTTGGACGGCATCTGCGCGCTCTTCTGCATCGGCACTTTTTGATACGCATTGAGATCGTCGATCTTCACCGAAGCACAGCCGGTTATCCCCAATGCCAGCAAAGAAATTGATAGTGCTGCCCTGATTTCCATAACACCCCCTTTTTATTAATTTATGGCGAACAAGCGTTGACGGCAAAACTTGGATTAACTTTACCAGAGCGGATGAAAGTCGGGCAATGTGCGGAACGTGTTTGCCCGAAAAAATCGAGAAAAATTCAGTCCGCCGCTGGCAACCGAATGGTGTACTGCCCCGACTTCTCGTCGCGCACCAGCACCACCAGTTTGTGTTTCTCCGCATCTTCGATCAATTCCTTGAACGAGCGGTAGCCGTAGTAGGTTTCATTGAAGCCGGGTTTGCGCCGCTGCATGGTGGGCTTGACCATGGAGCCCCAAAGTTTTTCGTCCGAGCCGCGTTCCGAAATCAAGCCTTCGACGGTCTCCACCAGGAAGTCCATCGCCTCTTGCTTCTTGTCTTCTTCGCTCTTCGCCGCCGTCGGTTTCACGGTCTCGGTTTTCACTTTGGCCGGTGCTTTTTTTGCGGCCTGCTTTTTCTTGGCTTCCTGCACGCGCACCAGATCGTCGTAGAAAATGAACTCGTCGCAGTTCGCACTCAGCAAATCCGAAGTGGAATCTTTCACGCCGATGCCGATCACATATTTGTTGTTCTCGCGCAGCTTGGACACCAGCGGCGAAAAATCCGAATCGCCGCTGATGATGACGAAGGTATCGATGTGGGCTTTGGTGTAGCAGAGGTCGAGCGCGTCCACCACCATGCGGATGTCGGCTGAATTCTTGCCGCTTTGCCGCACGTGCGGAATCTCGATTAACTCGAACGCGGCTTCGTGCATGGTCGCCTTGAATTCCTTGTAACGCTCCCAGTCGCAATAGGCTTTCTTCACCACGATGCCGCCTTTCAGCAGCAGACGTTCCAGCACTTTCTTGATGTCGAACTGCGCGTACTTCGCATCGCGCACGCCCAGCGCCACGTTCTCGAAATCGCAGAACAAGGCCATGTTGGTGATCTCGGGTTGGTTTGCCATTTGCGTGTCTCCTTTGTCCTAAAACCGCAGAAAATTAAACATCAATGTAGCGCTAACCCTCATCCCCAGCCCTTCTCCCAGAGGGAGAAGGGAGCAAAGTCCCTCTCCCTTTGGGAGAGGGGTTGGGGTGAGGGAACGCCGTATCCTGCTTGCCGAATCTCAAACCACCTTGCCCGGATTCATGATCCCGTTCGGATCAAGCGTGTGTTTGATGCTGCGCATCAACTCCATTTCCAGTGCGCTCTTGTGAAGCGTGATCTCGTCGCGCTTGAGCTGACCCACGCCGTGCTCTGCGCTGATGCTGCCGTCCAGGCTGGCCACCACGTCGTACACGATGCGCTGCACCTCGTGCTCGTGCTGCGCAATAAAGGTCTTGTTGTGCGCGGCATCCGGCATGGACGGGTTGTAGTGAATGTTGCCGTCGCCCATGTGGCCGAAGGCGACGATGCGGATGCCGGGAAACGCGGCGCGCAAATTGGCGCTGGCCTGTTCAAGGAATTCCGCCACGCGGCTGATCGGCACCGAGATGTCGTGCTTGATGCTGAGCCCTTCGGCCTTCTGCGCTTCGGCGATGCCTTTGCGCAGCTTCCACCAGCGTTCGGCATCATGCTTGTTGCCGGTCACTTCAAACTCAATAATGCCGCTTCCGAACGTGTTGAGCGCGAAGCTCAGCGCCTCGTCCAGCGGTGCCAGCAACACATCGGTCAGTTGTGTGATGACTATCCATTCGTGTTTGGCGGCGAACGGTTCCCGCGCGTCGGCGACGTGTTTGAACACCAGATCGAGACACGAACGCCCGATCAATTCGAACGCACTGATCTTGTCGCCGCATTGCGCGCGCAGATGCGCCAGCAACGCCACCGCAGCAGCCGGATCGCGCACCGCGATGCAGGCGGTGGCGGTGGATTTCGGACGCGGAAAAAGTTTGACCACGGCAGCGGTGATGATGCCCAGCGTGCCTTCCGCGCCGATGAACAATTGCTTCAAATCGTAGCCGCTGTTGTTCTTGCGCAAGCTGCGCAGCCCGTCCCAGATGCGCCCGTCCGGCAGCACCACTTCCAGCCCCAGCACCAGATCGCGCGCCGGGCCGTAGCGCAACACATTCAGCCCGCCCGCGTTGGTGGAAAGATTGCCGCCGATCTCACAATGCGGCGCGATAGCGGTGAGCCCCAGCGGGAACATGCGATCCGCCGCCTCCGGCGCTGCATACAGCGAACCCAGCTTGCACCCCGCCTCCACCGTCATCGTGTAGTTGGTGGCATCCAGCGCGCGGACGCGGTTCATGCGCGACAGGTTGATGATGACCTGTTTGATCTCGCCCGCCAGCGGCACCGAACCGCCGCACAAACTGGTGTTGCCGCCCTGCGGCACGATGGAAATTTTGTTCGCCGCGCACAGCTTGACGACATCGCTGACCTGCTGCGTGTCGGACGGAAACACCACCGCCAGCGCCTCGGTGGCATAACGTCCGCGCCAATCCTTGCCGTAGGGCGCAGCGGCAGCGCCGGTGAGTACGGCATCAGCACCGATGATGGCGGCGAGAGAATCGAGGAATGGGGTGTCGGTCGTCATTGTGGTTTTCAACAGGCTTGGATTTGCTGCATTGTAATTCGGAGGATGGGTGGAGCGCAGCGATACCCATCCAACTTTTTTCGCAACCAATCTTCACGCCAAGCCAATAGGGACGGACATCTCCATCAAACGCTTGTTGCGGATCGCCTATTGGCGGGCATCTTCACGATGTTCTGCTTTGAATTCGTATGCCATGAAGCTCAACCCATTGATGTTCGGGTCTCGTTGCGTTGCACGGACAAAGCCCGCCGATTCGTATAGCCCTTGCGCAGCGGTCATTGTCGGCTGCGTCCACAGAGTCATGTTTTGAAAACCAAGCTCATGCGCGACCGTTATTGCAGCACTTACCAAAGCGCGCCCCAGCCCTTGTCCGCGATAAGCATGAGCGACCGCGAGCAGATGCAGTTCCGCCTCATCAAAATTGGCGATGCGCCGCGCCGGAGAATCGGGAGTGACGACGATGACCATCCCGGCGAGCACCTCCTCTCCTTGCGGTCTCGCGCAAATCAGATGACCTCTGCCGCGCACCGCCGACGGCTCGAACAACACCTCGCCTCGTTCGGGAGAAGTGTAACCGCCCTCCACATAGGCGCTTTTCAAAAGGCCGCTGATTTCCGTATCGGCGACCTTCATGGATTCTGCGCTATCGATTTGAAATTGCATCGTCGCCCTCATCAGACTTCCCGCGCACCTGCGATGTCATACGCGGTGAACTTCCGCTCCAGCAAACCGCAATTGCGCGCGGCAGCTCGCCAAGGCTCGATGTGCGGCGCGACGAGGTGGCGCGCCAGGCTTGCGTGATCCGGCCACAACTCCGAGAAACGGATCAGGCCGGGATCAAACGGATCTTCGGCAACATCGTAGGCGATACATCCATCAGTCCGGCACGTAGTCTCAACCAAAATTTGTAAATGTGGCCGGAGCTGCGGCATCCGCTCTGGCGGGAAGCGGAGTATTCCGAAGACGGCTACTGTTGGCTGCATGAGATTTCCTTTCAAGTTGCATGTTGCTTGCGTGCCACCAAGCTGCCCCCCGCGTTGAGTTGGAAGTCATCAGGATTCACTGCGAGGTTGGAATGCCAACATTGTAGCTGGGATGCAGCGCAGCGAAATCCGACTACATTTTGAAAACCACATCACCCATCTTCATGCCAACGCCCTATTTACGGGCATCTACATCATGCGAACGATGCGGATCGCCTATTGACGGGCATCTTCACGGGGTGGGGTGTTGAAAATCGTAGGGTGGGCACGGGGTTTGTGCCCACGCGGTAAATGTTGGAATGTTAGAACTGACCCCGCGCTCCCGACCGAACTGACCCCGCGCTCCCGACCGCGCGCTCCCGACCGTGTAGCTACGAATCTAGACCTGACCCCGCGATTTGCAAGTCATCAGGATTCGCTGCGAGGTTGGATTGCCAACATTGTAGCTGGGATGCAGCGGAGCGAAATCCGGCTACATTTTGCAAATTGCATAACCTACCTTCACGCCAACGCCCTATTTACGGGCATCTCCATCATGCGAACGATGCGGATCGCCTATTGACAGGCATCTTCACGCGATGGGGTATTGAAAATCGTAGGGTGGGCACGTTTCATGTGCCCACGCGGCAAATGTTGGAATGTAGAACTGACCCCGAGATTCTTACAAGCGACCTCGTGTCGCACCTACGAATCTAGACCTGACCCCCAGCTTTCTACATCATCACGCCAGCGCCCTATTGACGGGCGTTCCCACGCGATTGGATTTTAAACAGCCAGTGAATGATGCATTGAAATGTCGTAATGCAAGACTTGACTCCCAGCTTTTTGTGACCCCCAGCTTTTTGCATACGGCGCAATGCCCGCTGGTTATTGCGCCCTACCGGGCTACTTCCTTGGGAGAAAAAGGGCGAACAGATGAATGTGAGGAAACCGAGTTTCGTCGAGTGAAGACCAGACAATCTCCTCTGTTGGCCATACAGATGGCGCTCCAAAACCCATAAGGCACGCACCGATATTCAGGGTTCCTGAGCCTAGCGATGTGACATCGATAGCTGTGGCTTTGGGTGGCGCAGACGCAACCCGTGGTAGGCGTTCGAGCGCACTTGCTGCTACTCGGCCGTTCGCCACGGGAATGCCGGTTGTGGCGAAGCAAAAGCGTATGGGATCAGAAGCATAGTCGCTAAGGGGGCGAGGCCGATAGTTCGGCATTAAAATATGCCAGTCGGGATCCGTATCGTCTCGGGGTGTTTCTGAAATGGATCGCTTGCCGCCAACAATGTCTTTGCGGCGCACACGGTTCGAAAAGACCGTCTCATATCTCTCGTCGCCCGTTGGTGATGTTTGATCCTTTAGAGAAAAGTGAAGGTCTCCGTTAGCTGGGTATGTGAAGTGGACATCAACACGTGCGTCCGGGAGAACGCCAAGATGTTGGTTATACATTCGGGGTGTCGCGAACCAGCCGACCACCGCATTACCGCTGCGCTCAATCCAGTATGCGAGTTGAGCGCCACGATCATCTTGTAAATAGGCATCCATTTAGCGATGTAGCTCGAAGTGGCCTAAACGTAAATTAAACGGCACAATCCCCGGACATTCTGGAGCTGTCTTCTGTATATTCTGACATATCATTCTCAACACCTTGATCTATCGAAGTACTTGAAACATATCACGGCGTTTCTTATCAAGAAAGCGGCATTACTGCAAACAACCTTTCCAGCCTCAAAACTCCATCGGATCCACATCCAACACCCACCTCAACTTACTCGCAGGCAACCCATCCAGCCCCGGCTTCCACTCCCGCAAAAATTCCCCCAACGCTTTGCGTTTGTCGCTTTGCACCAGCAGTTGCGCGCGGTGGTGGTTGGCGCGTCTGGGCATGGCGGCGGGGACGACTCCGTACACTTCGACCGGCATGTGCAATTCCAGCGCCATGCTGCGCGCTTGTTTGAGGAAGCTGAGCGCGTCGCTTTCCTGTTGGCTTTCCGCGCTCAGCAGCGCCTGATACACAAACGGCGGGAAGCCGGCCATCTGGCGTTCGGCGAGCAGGGTTTGCGCCCAGATTTCGTAGTCGTGCGCGCGCAGTGCCTGGAACAGCGGGTGGTTGGGAAAGGCGGTTTGCACGATGACTTCGCCCGCTTTGTCGGCGCGTCCGGCGCGTCCGCCGACTTGGGTGAGTTGTGCGAAAAGTTTTTCCGAGGCGCGGAAATCGGCGCTGTACAGCGCGCCGTCGGGGCTGACCACGCCGACCAGCGTGAGGTTGGGAAAGTCGTGGCCTTTAGCCAGCATCTGCGTGCCGATCAGGATGTCGGCTGCGCCGTCGTGGATCAGTTTGCGCATGGCGTTCCACGCGCCTTTGTTGCGCGTGCTGTCGCGATCAACTCGCAGGATGCGCGCTTGCGGGAAACGCGCTTGCAGCGATTCTTCCAGACGCTGCGTGCCGAAGCCTACCGGCTTGAGGTCGACATCGCCGCAGGTAGGGCAGGCGTGCGGCACGCGCTGTTGCGCGCCGCAATGGTGGCAGCGCAGGCTGCGGTCTTTCTGGTGCAGCACCAGTTTGCCCGCGCAATGTTTGCACTCGGACAGCCAGCCGCATGAGGTGCACATCAGCACCGGCGCGAAGCCGCGCCGGTTGATGAAGATCAGGCTTTGTTCTTTGCGTTGCAGGCGCGCTTCGATGGCGGCGAGCAGCGGCTGGCTCATGCCTTCCTCTAGCGGCAGCAGGCTAATATCCATGCAGCGCACGACGGGCAAGGTGGCGGGCTGCACCGCGCGCTGTTTCAGTTGCAGCAAGCGGTAGCGCCCACTCTTGGCGTTGAACCAGCTTTCCAGCGACGGCGTGGCCGAGCCGAGCACAATCGGCACGCCGCGCTGGTTGGCGCGGAAGATGGCCACGTCGCGCGCCGAATAGCGCAGGCCGTCTTGCTGCTTGAACGAGCTGTCGTGTTCTTCGTCCACCAGGATCAGACTCAGCTTCGGCAGCGGCGTGAACACGGCGAGGCGCGTGCCGAGCACGATGCGCGCCGCACCGGATTGCGCCTTGAGCCAGTTGAATGCGCGCTCACCGTCGGCCAAGCCGCTGTGCAGGCTGACCAGTTCGACATCGGGGAAGCGGCTGCGAAAATAGTGCTCCAGTTGCGGCGTGAGGTTGATCTCGGGCACCAGCAGCAGCACTTGCCCGCCGCGTTGCAACATCTCGTGCATCAGGTGGACATAAATTTCGGTCTTGCCGCTGCCGGTGATGCCGTGTAACAGGAAGCAGGCGTAGCCGGATTGTTGGGTGACGGCATCCACGGCGTGTTGTTGTTCGTCGGTGAGTGCATGAGCGTTGTTGAAGGTGTGGGATGTAGGGCGGGTCACACCCGCCGTTTGTTGAGCGGCATCGGCGGGTGTGACCCGCCCTACGGAAACGACCCAGCCTGCTTCCAGCAACGCCTTGAGCGCTGTCGGAGCGCTGGGCGACAGGCTGCGTAATTGCGCACCGCTCAAAACTTTATCGCGCAAGGCTTGCAGGATGCGCTGTTGCACCACGCGGCGTTTGGGCAGCGTTTCAATATCCAGCGCTTTGCCTGCGGCACTCAGCGTGTAGTCCAGTGCTTGCTTCAGTTTGATCGGCTCGATATCGCGCAGGCGCGCGGGCAAGGCAGACAGCACGGTCATGCCCAGCGGATGGTGGTAATAGTCGCTGCAAAAACGCAGCAGGGTGAGCATTTCCTGTGGCAACGGCGGCACGTCGTCCAACACTTGCGTCACCGGCTTGAGGCGCGCGGCAGATAAATCGGACTGTTCGGCTATCTCCATGACCACGCCCAACACCTGTTTGCGCCCGAACGGGACGAGCACGCGCTGACCGGGAATTACCTCGGTATTTTCCTCGACTACATAGTCGAAGAGTGTTGACAAAGGCACGTCCAGCGCGACGCGAATGATGGGCATGTTATGAAAAACTTCTCCGGTTATTTCTGCGAAATTCCGCCAATACACTTGAACTGATTAGGGATTTAATCTTATGCACATATCCTGTGGATAACTATGTGGGCAACTGCCCAACACATGCGCTAACCCCTAATTGTATATACGGTTTTTTTCTTTAGCTCAAATTCTAGACAGTTCATTGCGCTTTTAATAAACAACAACTTACGCGCAAACTAAAAAAGGCCACGGGAGAAACAATCCGTGGCCTTTCGCAAAAAAGCAAGCTGTTTATAAGCGCAAAAAATATTCCTTGAATCAGTGGTATTTTCTGCTTAATTCGTGTACCGCTTGCACCAGCGCGGCAGCATTATCCGGGTTGGTGAACTGCGAAATGCCGTGGCCGAGGTTGAACACGTGGCCGCTGCCGTAACCGTAACTGGAAAGCACTTTTTCCACTTCGTTGCGGATGACTTCCGGCGAGGCAAACAACACGTTCGGATCGAGGTTGCCTTGCAGCGCGACCTTGTGGCCGACCTTTTGCCGCGCCACGCCGATGTCCATGGTCCAATCCAGACCAATCGCATCGCAGCCGATATTGGCGATGCTCTCAATCCACAAGCCGCCGCCTTTGGTGAACACGACGCTGGGAATCTTTACTCCGTCTTTTTCCTTGGTTAGACCCTGCACGATGCGTTGCATGTAAGTCAGCGAAAATTCGTGGTATGCCGCGTGCGACAGTGCGCCGCCCCAAGAATCAAAAATCATCACGGCTTGCGCGCCCGCTTCGATCTGCGCGTTCAGATATTGCGTCACCGCATCCGCCGTCACCGACAGAATGTGGTGCATCAGTTTCGGCTCTTTGTACATCAAGGTTTTTACCTTGGCGTAGTCGCTGCTGCTGCCGCCTTCGACCATGTAACACGCCAATGTCCACGGGCTGCCGGAGAAGCCGATCAGCGGCACGCTGCCGTCCAGCGCCTTGCGGATTTGCGACACGGCATCGGTCACGTATTTCAAATCGGTGCCGATGTCCGGCACGCGCAACGCTTTGATCGCCGCTTCGGTGCTCAACGGACGCTCGAACTTGGGGCCTTCGCCTTCGGAGAAATACAGCCCCAAGCCCATCGCATCGGGCACGGTCAGAATATCGGAGAACAAAATCGCGGCATCCAGCGGGAAACGGTCGAGAGGCTGCAACGTCACTTCGGTCGCCATGTCCGGGCTCTTGCACAGATTGAGGAAGCTGCCCGCGCGCTTGCGCGTGGCACAGTATTCCGGCAAAAAACGGCCAGCCTGGCGCATCATCCACAGCGGCGTGTAGTCGGTCGGCTCACGCAACAGGGCGCGCAGGAAAGTGTCGTTTTTTACTTTGAAGTTCATGCTGTTCTCTTTTTTAGTTTTAGTAATTTTAAAAACACCCCAACCCCTCCCGGCCTCCCCTTGTCAGGGAAGGAGCCCCCAGTTCCTCCCCTGATAAGGGGAGGTTAGGAGGGGTTTGAAGTTAACGAGGCAAAATCGAACTACCCATCAAAAACTCATCCACCGCGCGCGCGCATTGCCGCCCTTCGCGGATCGCCCACACCACCAGCGATTGGCCTCTACGCATGTCGCCCGCCGCGAACACTTTCTTCACGCTGGTCTGGTAACAGCCCGCGCCATCCGTCGTGGCTTTGACGTTGCCGCGCGCATCTTTCTCCACACCGAACGCATCCAGCACTTGCGCCAGCGGATTGGTGAAACCCATCGCCAGAAAAACGTAGTCGGCTTGCAACTCGAACTCGCTGCCCGCCACTTCGTTCATCTTGCCGTCCTTGAATTCGACGCGCACGGCCTTGATCGCTTTGAGCACGCCGTGCTCGCCGACAAATTCTTTGGTGGCAATCGCCCAGTCGCGCGCGCAACCTTCTTCGTGCGAGCTGGAAGTGCGCAGCTTGAGCGGCCAGTACGGCCAGGTTTGCGGTTTGTTCTCTTGCTCCGGCGCGCGCGGCATCACTTCGATCTGCGTGATGGACGCTGCGCCGTGGCGGTTGGAAGTGCCGACGCAATCGGAACCGGTATCACCGCCGCCGATCACCACGACATGCTTGCCTGCAACGTTGATCGGATTCTTCGCCTCACCCGCCACTTCCTTGTTTTGCGGTATCAGAAATTCCAGCGCGTAAAACACGCCACTCAATTCGCGTCCGGGTACAGGCAAATCGCGCGGTTGTTCTGCACCGCCTGCCAGAATTACCGCATCGAAATCCTTCTGCAATTGTTTCGGGCTGATGATTTTCTTCGCGTCGTTGACGATGCCTTTGCCCGGAGCATCCTTGCCGATGAAAGTGTTGGTCTGGAACTTCACTCCTTCGGCGGCCAGTTGCGCCATGCGCCAGTCGATCAGGCGCTTGTCCAGTTTGAAATCGGGAATGCCGTAGCGCAGTAGGCCACCGATGCGGCTGTTCTTCTCAAATACCGTAACGGCATGACCGACGCGAGCCAGTTGTTGCGCCGCCGCCAGCCCGGCAGGACCGGAACCAACCACGGCAATTTTTTTGCCGGTTTTTTTCTTTGCGGGTTGCGGTACAACCCAACCGTTTTCGCCGCCTTTGTCGATGATAGCGTGTTCGATGGATTTGATGCCAACCGCGTCGTTGTTGATGTTCAGCGTACAGGCCGCTTCGCACGGTGCGGGGCAAATGCGCCCGGTGACTTCGGGAAAGTTGTTGGTGGAGTGCAGCACGTCCAGCGCCTGTTTCCAGTTGCCGCGATACACCAGGTCGTTCCAGTCGGGGATGATGTTGTTGACCGGGCAGCCGTTGTTGCAGAACGGGATGCCGCAATCCATGCAACGCGCACCCTGCTGTTTGGCTTGGTCATCGCTCAGATGCGCGACGAATTCGGCGTAGTCTTTTACCCGCTGTGCTACCGGCGCGTAGCCTTCGCTGAGACGCTGGAATTCCATAAATCCGGTGGGTTTGCCCATTATGCGGCCTCCTTCTGCTGCGCCGCGATTTCCAGCAACGCACGACGATATTCGGTCGGCATGACCTTGACGAACTTGGGCAGGTAGGCCGCCCAGTTATCCAGAATCTGCCTGGCGCGCGCACTGCCGGTGTAGCGCAGATGTTTCTCGATCTTGCCGCGCAACGCCGCTTCATCGGCCTTGTTCAGGTGATTGAAATGCACGCGACCTTTGCTTTCGGCTTCGCCATCTTCGCTGGCAGCGGCTTCTTCGGGAATCGCTTCCAGTTGCACCATGCTCATATTGCAGCGCTGCGGGAAGGTGCCGTCTTCATCCAGCACATACGCCACGCCGCCGGACATGCCTGCCGCGAAGTTGCGACCGGTTTGCCCCAGCACCACCACCATACCGCCGGTCATGTATTCGCAACCGTGATCGCCCACACCTTCCACCACAGCGATCGCGCCGGAGTTGCGCACCGCGAAACGTTCGCCCGCCACGCCACGGAAGAACACTTCGCCTGCCGTCGCGCCATACAACACGGTGTTGCCGACCACGATATTGTCTTCCGCCACCAGCTTGCTGTCGTCGGACGGCTTGACGATGATGCGTCCGCCGCACAGACCTTTGCCCACGTAATCGTTGCCTTCACCTTCCAGTTGCAGGGTTACGCCGTGCGCGAGGAACGCGCCGAAACTTTGTCCCGCCGTGCCGACCAGCTTCACGCGAATGGTGTCGTCGGGCAGACCCGCATTGCCGTGACGCTTCGCCACTTCGTGCGACAGCATGGTGCCGACGCTGCGGTTGACGTTGCGGATGGTGGTTTCTATGGTCACCACGCGCTTCGCGTCCAGTGCTTCTTTAGATTGCGCGATCAGGTCATTGTCCAGCGCTTGCGCCAGACCGTGATCCTGCTCTTCGGCCTGACGGCGCGCCACGCTGGCGGGCATGTCCGGCTGATGGAACACTTTGCCGAAATCCAGTCCCTTGGCTTTCCAGTGCGTGATGCCTTTGCGCATGTCGAGCAGATCGCTGCGACCGATCAAATCCTCGAACTTGCGTATGCCCATTTGCGCCATCAGCTCGCGCACTTCTTCGGCGACGAAGAAGAAATAGTTCACCACGTGTTCCGGTTGTCCGGTGAATTTTTTACGCAGCGCCGGGTCTTGCGTGGCCACGCCGACCGGACAGGTGTTGAGGTGACACTTGCGCATCATGATGCAGCCTTCGACCACCAGCGGTGCGGTGGCGAAACCGAATTCGTCCGCACCCAGCAATGCGCCAATCAACACGTCGCGTCCGGTCTTCAATTGACCGTCCACTTGCAGGCCGATGCGGCCGCGCAACTGGTTCAGCACCAGCGTTTGTTGCGCTTCTGCCAGACCCAGTTCCCACGGCGTACCCGCATGCTTCACCGACGACAACGGCGATGCGCCGGTACCGCCGTCGTAACCGGAAATCACGATGTGATCGGCCTTGGCTTTGGACACGCCCGCCGCCACCGTTCCCACGCCGACTTCCGACACCAGCTTCACAGAAATAGAAGCGGACGGGTTGGAATTTTTCAGGTCGTGGATGAGCTGCGCCAAGTCCTCGATAGAATAAATATCGTGGTGCGGCGGCGGCGAAATCAGGCCGACACCAGGCACCGAGTGACGCAGCTTGCCGATGTATTCCGACACTTTCGCACCGGGCAGTTGTCCGCCTTCGCCGGGCTTCGCGCCCTGCGCCATCTTGATTTGAATCTGGTCGGCGCTGCTCAGATATTCAGCGGTGACACCGAAACGACCCGAGGCAACCTGCTTGATGCGCGAACGCAGCGAGTCGCCCGCCAGCATGGTGTGGTCGGCTTCGATACGGTTCTTGCCGATGATCTCGGACAGCTTCTCACCGCCGTGCATCGTCTTGTTGCGGTTGGCATCTTCGCCGCCTTCGCCGGTGTTGGACTTGCCGCCGATGCGGTTCATGGCAATGGCCAGCGTGGTGTGCGCTTCGGTGGAAATTGAACCCAGCGACATCGCACCGGTGACGAAACGTTTGACGATATCTTTCGCCGATTCCACTTCATCCAGCGGCACTGATTTGCCCGACGGCTTGATCTCGAACAAACCGCGCAGCGTCATCTGGCGCTGGGTCTGGTCGTTGATGAGCTTGGCGTATTCCTTGTAGGTCGCCGCGTTGTTGTTGCGCGTGGCGTGTTGCAGCTTGGCGATGGAATCCGGTGTCCAGGTGTGTTCTTCGCCGCGTGTGCGCCAAGCATATTCGCCGCCCGCGTCCAGCATGTTGGCCAGCACCGGATCGCTACCGAAGGCGGCGATGTGCGTGCGCACCGCTTCTTCCGCCACTTCCTTGAGGCCGATGCCTTCGATCTGCGTGGCCGTGCCGGGAAAATATTTCTCGATGAAATCGCTGTTGAGGCCGATGGCTTCGAATATCTGCGAACCGCAATACGATTGATAGGTAGAGATGCCCATCTTGGACATCACCTTGAGCAGGCCTTTGTTGATCGACTTGGTGAAGCGTTTGTGCGCTTCTTTCACCGTCAGATCGACGGGCAGTTCCAACGCGGCGAGGCTGTCGTAAGCCAGCCACGGATACACCGCTTCCGCGCCGTATCCGGCCAGCAATGCGAAGTGATGCACTTCGCGCGCCGAGCCGGTTTCAACCACCAGACCGGTGCTGGTGCGCGAACCTTTTTGCACCAGATGATGGTGTACTGCTGCGGTTGCCAGCAATGCGGGAATCGCCACACGTTTCTCCGAAGTGGCGCGGTCGGACAGGATCAGCACGTTGAATCCGCCTGCCACCGCCTTGTCCGCCGCTGTGCGCAATGATTTGATGGCTGCTTCACAGCCAGCTGCGCCGTTCTTCACCGCATAAGTGAGGTCGAGCACGATGGATTTGTATTTGCCCTTGGTCAGTTTGTCTATGCCGTGCAGCTTGGCCGCTTCTTCGTGCGACAACACGGGCTGATTCACTTCCAGACGCGGCGCGGGTTTGGTTTCATCCACGCCGAGCAGGTTCGGCTTGGAGCCGATGAAGGAAGTGAGCGACATCACAATCTCTTCGCGGATCGGGTCTATCGGCGGATTGGTCACTTGCGCGAACAATTGCTTGAAATAGTTGTACAACACTTTGCTCTTGGGCGACAGCACCGGCAGCGCGGTGTCGTTGCCCATGGAGCCGATAGCTTCTTTGCCCGAAGTCGCCATTGGCAACATGACAAACTTGAGGTCTTCCTGCGTGTAGCCAAAGGCCTGTTGCACATCCAGCAGACTGGCTTGGGCTGTGACCTTGGCGGAAACTGTGGGCAAGTCGTCGAGGATAAAGCGTGATTGCTCTATCCACTTACCGTAAGGCTTGGCGGTGGCGAGTTGGTGTTTCAGTTCGCTATCATCCACGATGCGTCCGGCTAACATGTCGATGAGGAACATCTTGCCCGGCTGCAAGCGCCACTTCTTGATGATCTTGTTTTGCGGAATCGGCAGCACGCCCATCTCGGAAGCCATCAGCACCACGTCGTCGTCGGTGATGAGGTAGCGTGCGGGGCGCAAGCCGTTGCGATCCAGCGTCGCGCCAATCATGCGACCATCTGTAAACGCCACGGCGGCGGGGCCGTCCCACGGCTCCATCAGTGCGGCGTGGTATTCGTAGAACGCGCGGCGCTCTTCGTCCATCAGCGGATTGCCCGCCCATGCTTCGGGAATCAGCAGCATCATCGCGTGCGGCAGCGAGTAACCGCCCGCCACCAGCAACTCCAGCGCGTTGTCGAAACAGGCAGAGTCGGACTGACCTTCAACGATCAGCGGCCACAATTTATCGAGGTCAGAACCTAAGAACTTGGACGACATCGCCGCTTGACGCGCCGCCATCCAATTGACGTTGCCGCGCAGCGTGTTGATCTCGCCGTTGTGCGCGATCATGCGGAACGGATGCGCCAGATCCCAGGTGGGGAAGGTGTTGGTGGAGAAGCGTTGATGCACCAGCGCGAAGGCGCTGACCATTTCTTTATCTTGCAGATCGAGGAAGAATTTGCCGACCTGATTGGCCAGCAACATGCCTTTGTAAACCAGCGTGCGCGAAGACATGGAGGGCACATAGAAACCCTTGCCTTGGCCTTTTGGCAGCGCGCGAATCGCGTGCTCGGCGGTCTTACGGATGACAAACAATTTGCGCTCGAAAGCATCCTGATCGGCGGTTTTTTTGCCGCGTGCAATCAACACCTGACGCACCACCGGCTCAACCGCTTTCACGCTCTCGCCCAGACTGCTGTTATCGACCGGCACATCGCGCCAACCCAGCAGCGTCTGTCCTTCGGCTTTGATTTTATCGGCGATGATTTTTTCGCAAGCGGCGCGCGCTTTCGCGTCGCGCGGCAGGAACAACATACCGATGCCGTATTCGCCCACGGCAGGTAAAATAATTTTTTCTTTGGCCAGCGCCTTGCGCAGGAAAGCATCCGGTATCTGAATCAGCATCCCCGCACCATCACCCGCCAACGGATCTGCACCCACCGCACCGCGATGCGTCAGGTTTTCGAGTATCAGTAGTCCCTGGCTGATTCGGTCATGGCTTGCCTGACCTTTAATATGTGCGACGAACCCGACACCACATGCATCATGCTCATGGCGCGGATCATATAGACCCTGCTGTTGCGGCAACGAAGAATTGCTCACCTTGTTTCTCACCTCATTCATCCGACGATAATGGCGGCGATTGCCGCCTTCCATTTATAAAAGCGAAAGGGCGGCGATGTTACCTTTTCCAATCATTTCGGGCAACCTTGGTGAAATATTTTGTCAACGACCCCTTTGTTCGGTTTCCTGCGAAACAAAAATTATGGTTGCGCTTTTAAAACCAAGGGTTATAGAATGTCGTTCATATAGATTCGCAATTGTGCGGATTGGATTTTTGAATGAGGGGGCTGTCTTGCAAACCACATTTTTGAAACGAGCTGCTTTGATGACTTTGGTTGTGGCCTCAGTGTCTTCGCTTGGTGGCTGTGGCGCAGGTAGCGTGACACCCACAACACCTGTTGACACAAGTACAACCCCACAAACTGTTCAATTACTTGTTAGCACCTCACAAATGCCGTCCGCTGGGAATACCCCAGTTGATGTTACAGCAGTTGTTTTAAGTCCCTCGGGGCAGACCATAGCAGGAAAAGCCGTTATTTTTTCTACAGGTGGCGATTCGTCTGCATATTTTAGTGCTAACAGCGGAATCAGTGACTCCAACGGAGTTGTCACAGCCAAATTAAACCTAGGTAGCAACAAGTCGATTCGTAACATCAATATTTCCGGAACTGCCGGTGTTGCCGTTGGTTCAAATGTTGTTGGTGTGACCGGAACAAGCCTCGCCATCAGCGGCAATAATTCCCTCGCATTAGGCGCTTCAACGACGCTCACTATCAACGTCAAAGATTCGGGGGGGGCAGCAATGCCGGGAGTATCGGTTAGCGTCTCATCTCAAAACGGAAACACCATTGCTTTAAGCCCGTCCAACGGCATTACCGATACTGCCGGACAGATCACAGCAACTATTACAGCCACCAGCGCTACAGCAGCAGATGTGATCACCGCAAGTTCATCAGGAGCAGTTAAAACCCAAAACTTAACCATCAGCAGCTCGACATTTACTTTCACTACCCCAACCGCAAACGTGGATCTACCGATCAACACGGCGACAACAATTTCACTTACTTGGAGCAATGCGGGAGTTCCCGTCTCCGCTTCATCAGTTAGTTTTTCTGCAAGCAGGGGAACCATTACAGGTCCAGCAGCTACCACCAATGGATCGGGCGTAGCAACTGCCTCCATCACTTCACCAACGGCCGGTTCCACTATTATTGCCGCTGCCGGCCCCGGCGGCACCCCCGCAACTTCGGTGACCGTCAACTTCATCACCAACTCTGCCAGCTTTATCGCACCACAGGCGAACCCCGGCACGATACAAGTCACCACGGGTGCGACCGGGCAGTCCAGCAACAGCTCAGTGATCTCTGTGGTTGTACGCGACAAAGCAAACAATTTGGTAAAAAATGCGCAAGTAAATTTTTCTATCGCTAGCGATACTAGTGGCGGCTCGCTCAGTTCATCCACTGCAACGACCGATAGTTTTGGCTCGGCCTCGGTAAATTTCATCGCGGGGGCAAATAGCACCGCGCAAGATGGCGTAATTATTGATGCCACCGTGATCAGCGTGAAAGACGCGAACGGAGCTGTATCTGCTTGCGCCCCAATCCCTCCAGCCACCACAACTACAACATGCCCGGACGGCATCCCAACGGGGCAGGCAAAACTCACTGTCAGCGGACAAGCTCTTATGGTTCGTTTGGGTACCGACAATTTGGTTGGTTCTTACCCCCCTTCTAACAGGAAAACATTTGTTGCCATTGTGACCGATGCAGGCGGAAATGCCGTTCCAGGCGCAAACGTATATTTCAAATTACGGCCTATCTGGTTTTACAAAGGATATTTTACTGCTGTTATAGTCGCGGGCGGGACATCAACAGGAAGCATCAACAAGTGGGTACAAACAATTAGGGCTTCGTGCGTCAATGAGGATAACGGAAATCTCGCCTCTGGCTTGAATTACAATTCCTTGCTTCCTTCTGATGCGACTCTGGCTTATAACGGCATAGTTGACTATAAGAATATTAATATTGGCACTGTAGCTGTTCCCAATATTCAAAATGGTGAGGACTTCAATGGTAACGGCTCTCTGGAACCCGGAGGTGTCGCCACAATAACCAGCCCCGGAATCACGGATTTATATGGTAATGCAATCGCATACATTACCTATCCAAAAGACCATTCGATGTGGGCAAAATATATTGTAGAAGCTCGCACGAGCCTCAACAGCAACGACCCACCGACAACCGCCGAGTTCACACTTGATGGGCTTGCATCTGACTATACCGACCTCAAAGTCGAACCCCCAGGTCTAATCAGCCCGTATGGAGATGGTTATGATGATTACACCAGTGCTTGGACAGATTCGTGCGCTGATACATATTAGGGAGGTGTCGATTTATTCCTCTATTCGTGGTGAGCTTGTCAAACTATGAATGGAGGATCAATGGATTAATTCCAAAGCCCTTCAAATCTCAATGCGAACGCATTAATTCAGCGCTTCCTTATTGATGTTTGAAGTTTTTATGCCGCATATTTCACGCGAGAATCTTGAAAGAACTTTTTGACTCGCTCGGGCAATTTCTCCAACGCCTGCATGTGTTCGGTTGTTGCGGCCTTCAACTTGGCCTTGGTGCGTACCGGAACCTTGGTGTAAATGGCGCGCTTCAAATCTGCGTTGAGCCGCTCTTCTGGATTATTGATCCGGCCAGATTATGTTTGAACTTATCTGCCCGTCAAACCGCAGAATGGCGGGGTCTATGACTTCAAACTTCACTTGGCCGGATCAATAGTGATGATCCCTGTCTGAATGGTAAGTCCCAGCATAAATTCGCATCCTGCCTCTCCGATGCGTTTGCGGAATCGGGTCATCTGCGAGGGATCAATCGGTGGTTGATGCTGGAAATACGTTTCGCCGCAGAAGTATTGCCAGTACGGGTTCTCCACCCATTGCGACACGACTTCTTCGTCCGACAGGTTGTAGGTGTGCTTCAGGTAATGCAGCCCGACCATCAAGCGGATCGGTATGCCGGGACGGCCTTCTTCGGAATACAAGCAGCCGAACTTTGCTTCCGCCGCATCCCAGTCGATTTGGTCAGAGAGTTTGTACAGTGCGTGCCGCTGATTCAGCATCTGATCCAGGCGCAACCGGAACATATCTGCCTGGGGAATTTGCGCTGCTTTACGTGGTTTCATTTTGCAAGAATTCCGTACCCGATACGCTGAATTCTTGCAAAATCGAATTCACTTGAACACCCCTATATGCACATAAATACCGGGTTCTTAGGGTTGTTCAGGGACGACCAGATTAAGTTTGAACTACTACACTTATGAGCGCCGGATCAATAGTCGCATTGTTATTTGCGGAGTGTGACAATCAATTCTCTTCCACCGCGAACAGCCTGCGATACTCCCTGATCGCATAACGGTCTGTCATGCCCGCGATGTAGTCGGCTACATGGCGCGCTTGCCCGGCAGCTTCTTGCGCTACAAAGGGCGGCGGCAGCAAGCGAATATCGTGAACGAATGCATGGAATAGTTCGCTAACGATGCGGCTCGCTTTGGCACTCATGCGCATGACCCGGTAGTGACGATATAGGTGTGTGCGCAGAAACAATTTCAGTTCGCGGTTGAGTTCTTTCATCTCCGCGCTGAATGCCACCAGCGGCGGCGCTGTTCGCACTTCTTCCACATTTTGCGGCGCGTAAGTTTGTATATTGCGCTCGGTTTGAGATCGGAAGAGCGTCGTGTAGGGAAAGAGTGTAGATCTCGGTGGTCGCCGTATCATTAAAAAAAA
>FZPU01000103.1_pt1 | contig 25481 bp, 24 predicted proteins | sample 1534781 | NCBI WGS metagenome assembly FZPU01 (sample SAMEA104161949, study PRJEB21768) | metagenome | isolation source: underground water
TTTTTTTTTAATGATACGGCGACCACCGAGATCTACACTCTTTCCCTACACGACGCTCTTCCGATCTAGACGGCAAGTTTTACAAGTCAGGTGAATGTCTGGGAAAGACCACGATTTCATGCTTAAACCGTGACCACCAATTACTGTTTGCCTAGTACAGATGCCCGAATTCAGGATATTGCGAAGCAGTTTACGCCGCCAGCGGCATCATCTGTTCCAGTTGATCCTTGATCGTTTCGCGCGCTTCGCGCAGTTCGTATTCATCCTGCAAACCCATCCAAAATTGCACGGACGTGCCAAACACCTGTGCGAGGCGCAAGGCGGTGTCTGCGGTGATGCCGCGCTTGCCCAGCACGATTTCATTGATGCGGCGCGGCGGTACGCCGATGGTGTTGGCCAATCTGGTTTGGCTGATTTCCATCGGAATCAAAAATTCCTCAAGAAGAATTTCGCCGGGGTGAATGTTTTGTAATTTGTCCATTTCATTTTCCTTAATGGTAATCAACGATCTCGACGGCATCGGGTCCGTTTTTCGTCCACACGAAACAGATACGCCATTGGATGTTGATGCGAATGCTGTGCTGCCCTTTCCGGTCATCTTTCAAGGCTTCGAGATGGTTGGCTGGTGGGGCTTTCAGGTCATTGAGCACCTGCGCTTTGTCCAACATGAACAGTTTGCGCAAAGCCACCTGCTGAATGTCACGCGGCAATTTGCGCGACACTTCGCCGCGCCAAATCTTCTACGTCTCTTTGGATGCAAATCCGATAATCATGCGCCAGCATAACGCACGTCGTTATACGATGCAATCGTTGAATTCTCTCTGAACTACCCAAATTCCCCCGCATAAACCCAAAGTTCAGCCATCCCCCGTCAGTGGTAGAATGCGCGCCTTCAAAATTTAGGCAACATCATGTTATCCACCGCAAATATCACCATGCAGTTCGGCGCGAAGCCGTTGTTTGAAAACGTCTCGGTCAAATTCGGCGACGGCAACCGTTACGGTTTGATCGGCGCGAACGGCTGCGGCAAATCCACGTTCATGAAAATCCTCGGGCGCGATCTGGAGCAATCCTCGGGCGAGGTGATGCTGGACAAGACCGAGCGTCTGGGCAAGTTGCGTCAGGATCAGTTCGCTTACGAAGACGTGCGCGTGCTGGATGTGGTGATGATGGGGCACGACGAGATGTGGGAAGCCATGTCGGAGCGCGACGCGATTTACGCCAACCCGGATGCCAGCGAAGAAGACTACATGCGCGCCGCCGATCTGGAAGCGACGTTTGCCGAATACGATGGCTACACTGCCGAAGCGCGTTCGGGCGAATTGCTGCTGGGTCTGGGCATCGCCATCGAACTGCATCAGGGCAAGATGAGCGCGGTCGCACCGGGCTTCAAATTGCGCGTGTTGCTGGCGCAGGCGTTGTTCTCCAACCCGGATATTCTGTTGCTGGACGAGCCGACCAACAACCTCGACATCAACACTATCCGCTGGCTGGAAGACATCCTCAACGCGCGCAATTCGACCATGGTCATCATCTCCCATGACCGCCACTTTTTGAACAGCGTGTGCACGCACATGGCCGACTTGGATTTCGGCAAGATCACCACTTATCCGGGCAACTACAACGATTACATGATGGCCTCGACGCAGGTGCGCGAGCAGCAAGCCTCGGACAACGCCAAGGCCAAAGAAAAAGTGGCCGAACTGAAAGCCTTCGTGGCGCGTTTCTCGGCCAACGCTTCCAAGGCCAAACAGGCCACTTCGCGTGCGCGCCAGATCGACAAGATCAAGATCGAAGATTTCAAACCGTCCAGCCGCCAGTACCCATTCATCCGCTTTGACTACGACGAGCGCGACAAGCTGCACCGCGTCGCGGTGGAAGTGGAAAAAATGGCCAAAGGTTACGACCGTATGCTGTTTTCCAACGTGAATTTCCGCATCGACGCGGGCGAGAAAGTCGCCATCATCGGCCCCAACGGCATCGGTAAAACCACGCTGTTGCGCTGCCTCGCGGGCGACCTCGCGCAGGACACCGGCAGCATCAAGTGGGCGGAAAAAGCCAAGCTCGGTTATTACGCGCAGGATCACGCCGCCGACTTCGCCGAAGATAAAGAGATGATGGAATGGATGACCGACTGGCGCGGCCCGACCGACGACGACCAAGTGGTGCGCGGTACGCTGGGACGTTTGCTGTTCTCCGGCGACGACGTGAAGAAGCGCGTGAAAGTGCTGTCCGGCGGCGAAAAAGGCCGCATGTTGTTCGGCAAACTGATGCTGGCAAAAAACAACGTGCTGCTGATGGACGAGCCGACCAACCACATGGACATGGAAGCCATCGAATCGCTGAACACCGCGCTTGATCTGTTCAAAGGCACGCTGATCTTCGTCAGCCACGACCGCGAATTCGTATCATCGCTGGCCACGCGCATCATCGAAATCTCTGCCAAAGGCGTGAACGACTACCACGGCACGTATGAAGAGTTTTTGCGCGACCAGATGGTGGATTAACTGCAAAAAGCCGCCCGCAGATTACGCAGATTAAATAGATTAAAGCCCAGTGCAACGCGCTTCGCGCGGGGATTCACTTTTCCGGGTTTGGATTCTGGTTTTCTCGGACTATCAACTAGAGCCGAACTTGCCCCTTCCCCCTTGCAGGGGGAAGGTTGGGATGGGGGTAGAGTAGTGGAGCAGTAACGTTTCTACCCCCACCCTAGCCCTCCCCCTGCAAGGGGGAGGGAACAGGATGGCGAATGGTTTTTTTTGGTTTTAATCTGTGTAATCTGCGGGCAAAAGGGTTTTGAATTATGGACGGTGCAATCGGCGTTTTTGATTCCGGCGTGGGCGGTCTTTCCGTCTTGCACCACATTCGCCAAACCCTGCCGCACGAACGCCTGATCTACGTGGCCGATTCCGCGCACGTGCCTTACGGCGACAAGACTCCCGCCTACATCGAGCAACGCTCGCACACCCTCACTCAGCTTCTGATCGAACAAGGCGCATCTGCCATCGTCATCGCCTGCAACACCGCGACCGCCGCCGCCGTGCACAGCTTGCGCGAGAAATTTTCGCTGCCCATCGTCGGTATGGAACCGGCAGTGAAACCTGCGGTTGCTGCAACCCGCAGCGGCGTGGTGGGCGTGCTGGCGACGGTGGGCACGCTGGCGAGCGCGCGCTTCGCGGCGTTGTTGGGGAAATATGCGGGCGAGGTGAAGATCATCACGCAAGGCTGTCCCGGTTTGGTGGAACAGGTCGAGCGCGGCGAATTGCACAGCATGAAAACGCGCCGGTTGGTAGAACGCTACACCGCGCCGTTATTGGCGCAGGGCGCGGACACGCTAATTCTCGGCTGCACGCACTATCCGTTTCTCGCACCGCTGATCCGCGAAGTGGCGGGCGCAAATATCACGCTGGTGGATACTGGAGAAGCTGTCGCGCGCCATCTGCAACGGCGCATGCAAACCGAATTGCCCGAACGAATTTCCAGTGATGCCACTGCCCAATTTTTCACCAGCGGCGATGCCGCGCAAGCCTCGCGCATCATGTCGCTGTTGTGGGGCGAAGACGTGATTGCGCGCCAGTTGCCGCGCGAGTGTTTGTAGCCATGCGGCCAATCCTCCTGATGCTTGCGGCCTTGATGCTGACTTCGCTTGCAGCGCAGGCCGCGCCGCATCCGATTGAAATCCACGACCAACTGGTGGCGCAGCCGGAGCAGCCCAAGCGCATCGCGTTGACGCTGGATGCCTGCTCGGGAAAATACGACGACGATCTGATCAGCTTTCTGATCCGACACCGGATCAAGGCAACGATTTTCGCCACCAAAAAATGGCTGGATCAGAATCCGCACGGAGTCTTCGTCATCAAGGCCAACCTCGATTTGTTCGATGTCGAGGATCACGGCGAAAAGCACATTCCGGCAGTCATCGGTGCGGGCAGAAAAGTGTATGGCATTCCCGGCGAGCCGGACGTGATCCATCTGCGGCGCGAAGTGGAAGCGGGTGCGCAAGCGGTGGAACAAGCGACCGGCATTGCGCCGCGCTGGTACCGCGATGCCACCGCCGAATACGATGCCCAGTCCATCGGCGAGATCGACAAATTAGGCTATAAGATTGCGGGATTTTCGGTGAACGCGGATGAAGGTGCCACGTTGAAAAAACTCGCCATCGAGAAAAAATTGGAGCATGTGAAAAGCGGCGATGTCATCATCGCGCACATGAACAAACCGGCTTCCGATACGGCGGAGGGATTTGCCGTCGGCCTGAGGTATTTGCTCAAAGCGGGATTTGTTTTCGTGCGCTTGGATCAGGTAGATCTGAAGGAAATCCCCGCCAAGCCGTGAACACCCACCCTCGTGAACATGCCCGTCAATAGGCGTTCTTCACGCGATGCCCGGTCTAGGGTTTTTGCTGTTCGGCATCCTGAATAATCTTCACCAGATCTTCCGCTGGTTGCTCCGTTGTTTGCGCTACCGGTTGCGGCCCTTCGAGTTTTTTCTGCACCCAGTCAGCCGCTTCGCCCGCGCTCCACGACACGACAGAAGCGAGCACCAACACCGTGATGCCGCGCGCAAAACCTTTGGGGATGCCCTGCTCGTTCAGGTAACGGTGGATGTGCCAGGCGGCGATGAAAAACACGAGCGTGGAAATCATCAGATTCCACATAGAAGGCATGGTCAGCATAGCGATGTTCTCAAGTTGGCACGGTTCGCATCATGAACTTTATCGCGCGCATCAGAAAGAAAATTCCAGCCCCGTGCTGTAAAACAAATCCCGCTTCTGCACGGTCTGCGGCGGTTTGGAATCGAAGGCGATGTCCAGACTGAGTTTCAGGTCGAGATTCTTGTCCAGCTTCACCAGCACGAACGCCTGTTCCAGCATACGGAAATCCGCCGCGTCGCCGATGGCGGGTTGATAGTAAGTGGTGCTATAGACGCGCACCTGTTCGTTCAACTGGCGCTTCAACACCAGATAGCTGTTGGCGCGCCACAGTCTGGATTGCACCGGATCGCTGGTACCCAGTTTGCTGCTCAGCGTTTCCCGTTCATTGAAAGCGCCGAGGCCGAGATAGCCGGCGGATTTCTGATTCTGCTCGAACAGCACCAGGCGCGCGCCGCCGCCCAGCAAGGTGCGCTGCGTCAGGCGCGAAAAAGGATCGCGCCCCACTTGCCCGAAACCTTCCACCGCCCAATCCGCATTCAGAGCCGTGCGATGGCGCAAATGCGCGAACGCACGGTCGGTATCCACCACGCCCCGGCTCTTGCCGTAGGCGTATTGCAGTTGCAAAAATTCGGTATGGTTAGCGTGTTGCCACAAACTCAGCAGCTCGGCTTTGTTGGTGGATTTTTCCGCGTTGCCGCTAGAGCCGTTGACCAGAAAATCCAGTGTGGTGTGCACGCCTTCCGTCGGCTGGCCGATGATGGCTTGTTCCACATTGACGATGGCTTGGGCGGGTGAAGAGAGCAGTGCGAAGGCGCAAAAAATGAGCGGGAGTGTTGCGGGGAATTTCAAGGGTTAGCCTTTCAGGTAAACGTAGGGAGCGTAGGCTAATTATAATTGTAGGTGCGAATTTATTCGCACATCGCAACTGACAACTACTCCGGCAACTGCATGCCGTTGTCGCGCACCACTTTGCAACAGGCGGCGGCGACTGTCGGGTCATATTGCAGGCCGCTGCCGCGCTCGATTTCGGCCAACGCGGCCTCCATGCCCAAGCCGGGCCGGTAGGGGCGGTGCGACGACATCGCTTCGACCACATCGGACACCGCGAGGATGCGCGCTTCCAGCAAAATTGCATCTCCTTTAAGCCCTTGCGGATAGCCCGAGCCATCTTGCCGTTCGTGGTGTTGCAACACCATCTGCGCGATCGGCCACGGGAATTTGATGTCTTTCAAAATGTCGAACCCGGCTTGCGAATGGGTTTGGATATAGCGGAATTCGACGGCGTTCAGCTTGCCCGGCTTGCTCAATATTTCCGCTGGAATTTGAATTTTTCCCAAATCATGCACCACGCCGGCCAGGTAAATGGCATGTACCTGCTCTTCGGGTAAACCCAACTGATTGGCGATAGCCGCCGCCAGCGCGGCCACCCGCAGTTGATGTCCGGCGGTGTAGGGATCGCGCATTTCCACGATGGTGGAAATCGCTTTCACCGTGTCTTCCAGGCTGTCTCTTATTTGCGCGAAATGCTGCTGGTTTTGTTCCAAAGCGCTGATGAGCGCAGCCTCGGTTTTCTTGCGTTGCGTGATGTCGCGCGCGATGCCGGTGGCAAACCACTGGCCGTCGATCTGCATGGACGACAATGAAAGCTCGATAAAAAATTCAGTGCCGTCTTTGTGCAGTGCGGGTAGCTCCTGCGTCTTGTTCACCGCCGCGCCTTCGCCACAGGCCACGAAATGCGCCAAGCCTTTTTGTGCCATCTCGCGGAAACGCGGGGGAGTCAACAAATCATGCAACACCCGGCCCAGGGCTTCTTCCCGTGTATAACCGAAAATCGTTGCAGCGGCGGGATTCCACGCGGAGATAACTCCGTCTTCGGCTTTCAGCATGATGATCGCATCGCGCGCCGTTTCCGTGGCCACGCGCAGGCGTTCTTCGCTTTCGACCAACTGCTGGTTCAGGCGCATGGCATTGATGTCGGTGAGCGCGATTTGAAATTCCTGCGCATGGCCATCCGCCTTGGAATTCAGGCAGTCGAGATGGGCATAAAACGACGCGCTGTCTCCGCGTTGCAGCAACAACTCAATCCCCTGCTGTCCGGTTTGTTTCACCGCGCCGCTAATGAAAATATGCCAGCGGTCGCGGTCTGGCGGGCTGACCAAAAAGTCGAAACGGTGCTGCAACAATTTGCCGCGCTCGCGCCCCAGCAGCGTGCAGCCGGTGAGATTGATGGCCGCAATCTGCCCGGCGCGCGTGAGGGTGAGATAGCCCACCGGCGCAAATTCATACAGTGCCGCGTAACGGTCGCGCGATTCTTCCAACGCGAGCTGCGAAGCGCGCAGTTGCTCGTTCTGCATTTCCAGTTCGATCTGGTGCACTTGCAGTTCATGCAGCAAGGTTTCGGCGGATTGGTCTTGCGCTTTGGATGACGGAGTGCGGCCTAACCGCGCCTCGGCTCGGGTGCGCAGAGAATTTGGAGAATTGGGCTTCGTGCTCAAAATTTCCTCCTTACATAAAGCGGCTACTCTTTGCTTGGCTGCTCGATGAGCGCGATGCGCACCGAAGTTTCGCTTTGCGGCGAAGAAGATTCATCCGGCGCAGTGGCTTCGGTAGAGCCGACCCACTTTTGCGAATACAGCTGCGCCTGAAAACGCGAGCCGTCCGCGAGCTGGAACGCCAGATCGCAGCGTTGCCGCTGCTCGTGTTGCAATACGCGGGCGAAATGCTGATACCAGCGATCCCGGTCTTCCGCCGCGACAAACTGGGCAAAGCGGCGGTTGGTCAATTTGCTGCGCACCACGCCCAGCAAATCGGCGGCGGTGAGGTTGAGTTCGCTGATCATGCCGTCGCGGGTGAGCGTGAAATAAGCGATGGGCGCGAAGTCGTACAGATCCACATAACGGTCGCGCGATTCTTCGATGATGATTTGTGCCTGTCGCAACGCATCGTTCTGCATTTCCAGCTCGATCTGATGCACCTTGAGTTCGTGCAACAGCTTGTGCAGCAACTCTTCGCCCGGCAGCGGATTCACCAGCGCAATCGGCGCACGTGAGACTTGCGCCTCGGCTTCGGCGCGCAGGGTGTCGGGGGTGTTGGGTTTCTTGCTCATTACAATTCCTCAAATATTTTTATACGCGGCTTGTTGGGCACGCTGCGCTTTGCCCAACCTACGGGGCATCGAAAATTATTTTGTAGGTTGGGCAAAGCGCAGCGTGCCCAACAACTCCCATGTTCATCCACCCAGAGCGTGTCATTCACCTGCCTCGATGTTAATCGTGACAGGTTCATTAATGCACCAATTTTCAGGATACCACCCTCGTGTTGCACATTGTTTCAGCGAGCTGTACGGCCATTCCCAAGGGTTGCTGGCATGCCCATGTTTGACCGGATTGTAATGAATGTAATCCATATGCCGCCGCCAATCTTCCTCGTTGCGGATGCAGTGTTCCCAGAAACGTCGTTGCCAGATCGGGCGTTCGCGTTTGGCTGTTTTAGACGCGCTGGCGGCTAAAGTAGAACCGACGCAACCAATGCTGAAGTAACGCTTAATGCGTGCCAAGCGCCCCGAATATTCGATGTCGCCATCAGGAAGCTGCCACAAGCAATGCAGATGATCTGGAAGAATGACCACAGCATCCATCTCAAAAGGATACGCAGCTTTTTCCCGGCGGAAGGCGGTACGCAGGCGCTCGATATTGTCGGGCAAAGTGAGCAGCGGTTGCCGTTGTTCGGTTACCAGCGTGAAGAAGTAGTGATTGGAACTTTTATCGCGGCGGTATTGCAAGGTGGTGCGCCTCCTTCAAACGAAAGTCGAATGTAGGTTGGGCAAAGCGCAGCGTGCCCAACGAATTTATTCACCATTGCAAATGTTGGGCACGCTGCGCTTTGCCCAACCTACCTCTTTACGTCACATCCTCAATCGCCAGCAAAATCAATTCCGCCCCGCCCGCTTTGCCGGTAACGCGCCGCGCGTTGAGCAGCATTTTGCGTTTGCCGATGCTGGGAAAGTCGTGTTCGACTTCGAATCCGTCGAAAACTTTATCGCGCGGCAGGATGGTTTCCAGCAGTTCGCGCAGTTTGGGGATGTTCCACTGGCGCTGGCCCAGTTCGTAGATTTGCCGACCCACGGTGTCTTCCGCCGCGACCTGGAATTTCTGTAAAAACGAGCGGCTGGCGGAGACGACTTTCAGCGAGCTATCCAGCACCAGCAGAGGCTCGCGCACGGTGTTGACAATGCTCTCGGCATAGTCGCGCGCATCCTGCACGGCGGCTTCGGCCTGGATGCGTTTGCTGATGTCGGTGAAGGTCAGCACCACGCCGTCGATCACGTTGTCCAGCGTGCGGTAGGGCTGGATGCGGGTCAGATACCATTCGCCGCCCAGGGTGCGCATTTCGCGTTCGCGCGGCACGAGTGTATCGAGCACGGCCTGCGCGTCGGCCAGTAAATCGTCGCCTTCGATGTTGGATTTGATGTCGCCCAGCGGCCTGCCCACGTCGGACGCGGCTAGGCGGTAAACACGGATCGCTTCGCGCGTGAAGCGTTTGATGTTCAAACTGTCGTTGAGGAAAATCGTGCCGACGTTGATGTTGTCCAGCAGGTTTTTCATGTCGTTTTGCATGCCCGCCAGTTGCTCGATTTTGTTCTGCAATTCGGCGTTGACCGTCACCAGTTCCTCGTTCACCGATTGCAGTTCTTCCTTGGAAGTTTCCAGCTCTTCGTTGGTGGATTGCAGCTCTTCGTTGGAAGCCTGTTGTTCTTCGATGGTGGCGTGCAGGTTTTCCTTGGTGTAGGCCAGCTCGCGTTCCAGCTCTTCGGTGCGGCGCGATTCCGCCGTGCCGCGTTTGCCGCGCGCGGGTTTGCCGGTGGCGGTTTTTTGTTCGGCGACCGCACCCGCCACGTCCTGAAAACTCACCAGCAACAAACTCTGGCTGGCATCGGCAAAAGGCAGCGGGCGCACGCTGAAACGGGCGTTGCGGAAATCGCCGTTGCCGCCGAACGTGACCTCGCGCTCTAGCGTCGGTTCGCTTTTTTCGGCGGCGTTCTGGATGGCGTTGCGCAATTCCATCTGCAAGCCTTCGCGCGCCATTTCGATCACGTTGAGGCTGGCTTGTCCGGGCGCGGGGCGCAAATATTTGCCGGTGTCGCCATGCACGAACAAGATGTCGCCTTTGAGCGTGGTCACCACCGAAGCCGGGGCGTAAGACAGCAGCAGCGCGCGCCGGGTCAGCTCGGCGAAGTCGGTTTCCTTGATTTTGCTTATCACTTCGTCAGCGCCTTTCGTGATGTTGTCCTTGGTCCATGACAGCCCGCCCGACATCACCGCGCGGCGCGACGCGACCGAGGGGATGGTCTGGTAAAACTTCCATTTGCGGTTAAGCGGCGCGAACAGTTCGACGTGGTTGCCAATGCTCTCCGAAGGCGACAGGAACAATACGCCGCCGGGTTTCAGCGCGTAATGGAAAGCCGGGATGACGCGGTTCTGCAACTCGGGTTCGAGATAGATCATCAGGTTGCGGCAACTGAGCAAATCCAGCTTGGTGAACGGCGGGTCTTTGATCACGTTTTGCGTGGCGAACACCACCATTTCGCGGATTTCTTTTTTTACGCGGTAGCCCGCGTCATCTTTGACGAAAAAACGGCGCAGCCGTTCCGGCGTGACATCTTGCGCGATGTTGGGCGGATAAACCCCGGCGCGCGCCACAGCGATGGCATCATCGTCGAGATCGGTGCTGTAAAGCTGGGTTTTAAATTCCAGATGAGTTTCGTCCATCAGCTCGCGCAGCAACATGGCGATGGAATACGCCTCCTCGCCCGTGGCGCAACCCGCCACCCACACGCGAAACACGTAACCTTCCGGCTTGTCTTTCAACAGCAGCGGCAGGATGTCTTGCTTGAGGGCGACGAAGGCTTCCGGGTCGCGGAAAAAGCTGGTGACGTTGATGAGCAATTCCTTGAACAGCAACTGCACTTCCGCCGGATGCTCTTTCAGATAACGCGCATAGACTTCGGTGTCTTCGATGTTGTGCTGCGACATGCGCCGTTCAATACGGCGACCGATGGTGGATTTTTTGTACAGCGAAAAATCGTGGCCGGTGCCCGAGCGCAACAACATCAAAATGCGGCTCATGCCGTTGGCGCTGGATGGCGCGGGCGGCGGGATTTCCTGCTGCACACTCAGGTGGTGCACCGTGTTCAAAAGTTGTTGCGGCATCTTATCCACCGGCAACACGAAGCTGGCATAACCCGCCTGGATCGCGCTGACCGGCATGCCGTCGTACTTCGCCGTTGTCGGGTCTTGCACCAGCGTGATACCGCCCGCACCCTGGATTGCGCGCAAGCCCAGCGTGCCGTCCGTGCCGGTGCCGGAAAGAATAATGCCGATGGCGTTCTCGTTTTGATCTTCGGCCAGCGAACGCAGAAAAGAGTCGATCACCATGCGCTGCCCGCGCGGCAATTCCGGCGTGCTCAGTTGCAGCGCGCCGTGGAAAATCGCCATCTTGCGGTTGGGCGGCAACACATACACGCAGTCGGGCAACACCTTCATCTGGTCCTGCGCCTCGACCACCGACATGGTGGTGGCGCGCTGCAAAATCTCGGTGAGCATGCTGTCGTGATCGGGATCGAGATGCGACACCAGCACAAACGCCATGCCGGAAGCGGGCGGCACAGCGCGGAAGAATTGCTCGAACGCCTCCAGCCCCCCGGCGGATGCGCCTATGCCGACAATGTTGAAACTGGGAGCAACTTCTTTTGCTGCGGGTTTGGACTTCTTGACAATTTTGCCGGTAACCACGGAATCCCCTTTGCACACGAGCAGTCTGTGAATGCGGGCATGCTACTACGAATCGGGAAACGGGCTGGATTTACTCGTTTTAAACGCACCACCTTGATCGCAAGCCAATGAATACGGGAATCTGCGTCAAGTGCATGGTGTAGAACGCCTATTGGCGGGCGTTCCCATGATGTTTGAATTTGAAAATCATTGGAAAGCGGGTAACAGAAGACAAGCCTAGCCTGCCGGACTTTTCGTATAATCAAACGCATTAGCTTCTTTACAAGAGGTAGCCATGAATACCGCCGAACATTTGTTGATCGAAAAAATTTTGCAACTGCCGCCGAAGCGCTTGGCGGAAGTCACCGACTTCGTGGATTTCTTGCGCAGCCGTGAAACCGACCGCACGCTGACGCAAGCCGCAGCACAAACCTCCGCAGCCAGCTTCGCCGCCGTTTGGGACAACGATGACGACGCGGTGTACGACAAACTGTAATTACACACACAGATGACTTCCGAGTCCCAATATCAATTTGGCGAGGTGGTACTCGTACCCTTTCCGTTCACCAATCAGGTAGAGAGTAAAAAACGGCCCGCCGTTATCATTTCCAGCGCTGCATACCATAGCAGCCGCCCGGACTTGCTCATCATGGCAATCACCAGCCAAGCCCATACAGCACAGGACTTTGCAAGCTGCTCGCTGGTTGATTGGCAGTCCGCTGGATTGCTCAAACCCTCTTTTGCCAAACCGGTTTTGACAACAATCGAACAAGCGCTCGTTATCCGCAACATGGGAAATCTTTCGCAGCGCGATCAACTTTCACTGCGTCAAATGCTGGTGCAGATTCTTGGGTAGCGATTGTTCGCCGCCTTTTATAAATATTTCTTATGAATTCCCAACTTGAAATAATTCTATCCGCATGACCACCCACCACTACACCCTCACTATTTCCTGTCCTGATCGTTCCGGCATCATCGCCGCCGTTACCGGATTTATCGCGCAGCACGGCGGTTTCATTGTCGAGGCGAGTTATCACACCGAGCAGGAGGCGCAGCGCTTTTTCATGCGCCAGGAGATTCGTGCGGATTCGTTGCCGTTTGATGCGGAAGAATTTCGCCGCCGCTTTGCGCCGTTGGCGCACGAATTCGACATGAGCTGGCAGTTGGCCGATTCGGCCATCAAGAAGCGGCTGGTGGTGCTGGTGAGCAAGCAGGATCATTGCCTCAACGATTTGCTGCACCGCTGGCGCAGCGGCGAGTTGCTGGTGGATATTCCGTGCGTGATTTCCAACCACGAGGATTTGCGCAGCTTCGTCGAGTGGCACGGCATTCCCTACTTGCATGTGGATATGGCGGACAAGGCGGCCGCGTTTGAAAAGATCGCGGCGCTGTTCGAGCAATATCGCGGCGACAGCATGGTGCTGGCGCGCTTCATGCAGATTATTCCGCCATCGCTGTGCCAGCGTTTTCCGGGACGCATCATCAATATCCACCACAGTTTCCTGCCGTCGTTCGTCGGCGCGAAGCCGTATCACCAGGCTTATCTGCGCGGCGTGAAGCTGATCGGCGCGACTTGCCATTACGTGACCGACGAGTTGGATGCGGGGCCCATCATCGAGCAGGACACGGTGCGCATCGACCACGGCGACACGGTGGACGATCTGGTGCGTTACGGGCGCGACATCGAGAAAACCGTGCTGTCGCGCGGCTTGCGCTACCATGTGGAAGACCGCGTGCTGGTGTGCGGCAACAAGACGATTGTGTTTCGATAAAGCCGGAGAATCAAGTAGCACCGTCATTCCGGCGAAGGCCGGAATCCAGTTGATAAATATCCACCGCGCAGAGGGGTAAGCAGGCAAGCCGCGAAGCGGCTGCTCGCAAAGCGGTTCAACATCGATGTTGTGTCTGCTTCGCAGAGTGTTTGTTTTTGCTGGATTCCGGCCTTCGCCGGAATGACGTGTCTAAGATTGTCTGGGTTGAAGTGAACGTAAAGGAGTCACCATGAACGCTCAAGATCGCGCTTTAACCGAACAGAATAGTTTGTTCGATGGCATGGATTTTTCGTCGGTCGAATACATGCTGGAGCGCTGCTTGTTGCGCGATCTGGCGGAAGGGGAAACGCTGCTGCAACCGGAGGTGGCGAACCACCATCTGTTTCTGATTCTGGATGGCGAGTTGAGCGTGCAGCTGGTCGGACAAAAAACGCTGCAACATACCGCGCTGGTCGCCGGGGAATGCACCGGCGAGATTTCGATGGTGGACGGGCATAATCCCTCGGCGCTGGTGGTGGCGACCAAGCCCACGCGCGTGCTGGCCGTGCCGCACGACACGGTGTGGTCGCTGGTCGATCAATCGCACGAGGTCGCGCGCAATCTGCTGTCCATCATCGCCGGACGCATGCGCCGCGACAATTCCGCGCTCATCAGTTCGCACAACAAACGCGCGCAGTTCGAGCATCAGGCCACGGTGGATGCGCTGACCGGGGTGCATAACCGGCGCTGGATGAACGAGGCTTTTCCCAGAGTGCTGCAACGTTGCGCGCACGATAAAGTGCCCTGCACCGTCATGGTGATCGACATTGATTTATTCAAGCGGGTGAACGATACGCACGGGCATCTGGTGGGCGATGTCGCGCTGAAAACGATGGCGGGCATCATGCTGGCCAATTTGCGTCCGCACGATTTGCTGGTGCGTTACGGCGGCGAGGAGTTCGCCATTTTGTTGCCCGGCAGCGGTACCGAAGACGCGCAACGCGTCGCCGAACGCCTGCGCCGCATGGTGGCAGAACACGAGATCCGTAGCGGCAAACTGGTTTTCAAAATTACCATCTCCATCGGCATCGCGCCGACAACGCAGGAAGGCAAACTGGATGATTTTTTCAGCCAGGCCGACCGCGCGCTGTATCGCGCCAAACAAGGCGGGCGCAACCGGGTCGAGGTTGCGGATTGAACGGGAAAGTCAAAAACCTTTGCCCGCAGATTACACAGATTTCCACAGATTAAAACCCATAATGGGATTGTCGGGTCTCATTGTTGGTGATTTTGTACTCATGCCTTTTGCCTTTAAATCTGCGTTAATCTGCGGGCAAAGGTTTTCTACTCTCACCGCAACGATGCCACATACTTCGATTCCACTCTTGCCGGAATATTCACAATAGGCAGCTCTTCGTGCTGTAGCAAAGGGTGCAGTTCTTCCACCCGCGCGGCCAGTTTGTGCAGTTCTTCGGATTCGGTGGCATACGCCAAATTGATAATTTCTACCGCGTAAGCCGCATCCACGCTCATCCACTCGATGTCGATGATGCGGTTAAGTTCGCGCCGGAACAGGGTGTGCATGCGGCCCATCAGAGAAAACAGTACTTCCATTTCGCCTATCATTTCAAACTCCAATTTACTCAAATTCTGGTCAAAAAAAGGGGCACCAAGAGGTGCCCCTTGAACAGGAGCCGGGGAGGCTCCGGGAGGAGAACTCTTTTAGAAGTTGTAGGCCTTCTCGCCGTGTGACGTGGTATCCAGACCTTCGCGTTCCGCTTCTTCAGCAACACGCAGTCCGATAGTCAGGTCAACGATCTTGTAGCAAACATAAGCCACTACGCCGGACCAGATCAGTGTGGTGATAACCGCTTGCGCTTGTATCCACACTTGCGAACCGATGCTGGTGTCGATGATGGTGTTGTTCACGTAATCGACGATGCCGGTGCCGCCCATGCTCCAGGTGTTGAACACGCCGGTGAGCAACGCGCCCAGGATGCCGCCGATGCCGTGGATGCCGAACACGTCCAGCGCATCATCCGCACCGAGCAGTTTCTTCAATCCGGTCACGCCCCAGAAGCAGACTACGCCAGCCAAAGCACCGATCACCAGACCGCCGCCGATGCCGACCCAACCGCAAGCCGGCGTGATGGCAACCAGACCGGCAACCGCACCGGAAGCTGCACCCAACAAGCTGGGCTTGCCCTTCAACATCCATTCCGCAGCCAACCAGGTCAACACTGCGGCAGCCGTGGCGATCAAGGTGTTAGCGAAGGCCAGGGTAGCTGTGCCGCCCGCTTCCAGCGCAGAGCCTGCGTTGAAACCGAACCAACCCACCCACAGCAGCGAAGCGCCAATCATGGTCATCACCAGATTGTGCGGAGCCATCGGCTCTTTGCCGTAACCCACGCGCTTGCCGATCAGGAATGCACCGACCAAGCCAGCGATAGCCGCATTGATGTGAACCACTGTACCGCCCGCAAAGTCCAGCGCGCCTTTTTGGAACAACCAGCCCGCAGTCGCGTTGGCCGCATCCGCCGCAGCTTGGCTGGAGTAGGCATCAGGACCTTGCCAGAACCAGACCATGTGCGCGATAGGAATGTAGGCGAAAGTGAACCACAGTGCGGAGAACAACAGCACGGCGGAGAACTTCATACGCTCGGCGAATGCACCGACCACCAGTGCCACGGTGATCGCGGCGAATGTGGCTTGGAACGCGACGAAAGCGAACTCGGGGATATACACGCCTTTGCTGAATGTGGCGGCGTTGGTCACACTTCCCGTCACCGGATCGAAGATGCCTTTCAGGAACAGTCGGTCGAAGCTGCCGAAGAACGCGTTGCCCGTGGTGAACGTCAGCGAGTAGCCGTAGATCGCCCACAACACGGTAATCAGCGCGAAGATGGTGAACACTTGCATCAGCATCGACAGCATGTTTTTGCTGCGCACCAGACCGCCGTAGAACAAGGCCAGGCCGGGGATGGACATCATGATGACCAGCACCGTGGCGATCAGCATCCACGAGGTGTCGCCCTTGTTGGGCACGGGTGCGGGAGCAGCCACCGGTGCGGCGGGCGCAGCAGCCGGAGCGGCCACTGCGGCGGTAGCCGTTGCTGCCGCCGCTGCGGATGCAGCTTCGTCGGCGTAGGCCACACTTGTCAGGCCGCACAGCATGGCCAGCAAGGCGAATAGTGCAATAAATTTTTTCATCTCATCGCTCCTTATAAGGCTTCCGGGCCGGTCTCGCCGGTACGGATGCGGATTACTTGTTCGAGGTCTTGCACGAAAATTTTGCCGTCGCCGATCTTGCCGGTCTGCGCGGATTTTTCGATGGCTTCGATCACGCTGTCCAACTGGTCGGCCTTGATGGCTGCCTCAAGTTTGATCTTGGGCAAAAAGTCCACCACATATTCCGCACCGCGATACAACTCCGTGTGCCCCTTTTGCCGTCCGAAACCTTTGACTTCGGTAACCGTGATGCCCTGCACGCCGATGGTGGACAAGGCTTCACGCACTTCGTCGAGCTTGAACGGCTTGATGATTGCAGTGACCATTTTCATTTTCACTCTCCTTAAAGTATTTGGTGCTTTTCACCTTCGCCCCCTCTCCCTCCGGGGGAGGGTTGGGGTGGGGGAAGGCGAGCCGCCCCGGTGTAATTAGAACGTGCGGCTAACAGACAACACGACGATAGTCTTGCCCAAGTTCGACTTGGAACTGGTGCCGTTGAGTGCGGCTGCCAATGTGTAACCGCTGAAGTCCTTGCTGGCGCTCAGCTTGTAATCGGAGTAAGAGTAAATATCATTGCCGGTGCCGGCAACAGCTTGTCTGCCCACATGTCCACCAACAGTCACACCCGTGTCAGCCAGCGGGTAGTTGGCGTTCAGTTCAAAGTAGGTGGAACCCTTTGCATTTGCAGTACCGAACAGATCGCCCAAGCTATACGACAACTTGGCTGAAACGATGTTGTAGGAGACTGCACCGTAGATTTCGTTGGTGTCGGCCTTGGGTGAAACGAGATAGGTGCCGGGGTAGTTGTAGCGCAGGAAACCCACGTCATAAGACACGTCCTTGTTAACCGCGCCTTTGTAGCCGGCGTAGGTGTCGATTTCTATCGGCGCGCTAGAGACAGCACCAGCATCTTTTAGCCAGCTGATGGTGGAAGCCCATGCGCCGATATACAAGCCGTTGGCATTTGCATAATCAACACCGCCTTGAATGGCCGGCTTTGCATTGGTTTGCGACATGCCGCGATACAGGTAATTGGTGGTCAGGCTCGCGTTGAAAGAAACGGGAGAGGCATCGGCAGCCATTACCGGCAGCGCAAAAGAAGAAGCCAGAGCAGCGAGGAGAAGTTTGTTCTTAAGCATGGTGATTCCTTTCGTTTGGTAAGTTGAAGTGGGATAGTTGTCTCCACGCCCACCATTCAGCAGCTTCCGTGCCACCACGCCAAAACCCATCTGTTATAGGGTTTGTGAGATATGCCGCAAATGTGTGCACCAAGGCGATGCACCAAGTTCACCCGCAAATTAAATCCCATGCACCCAGTCGGTGCGGGGGAATTTGATACACTGCCGCTGCCCGCTTAATATGGAGAACACCATCATGCTGAACCCGAAATTCTTTGAAGAAATGTCGTCGAAGTTGAACGAAGCCGTATCCAGCGGCCCCGCCAAAGACTTCGAGAAAAACGCCCGCGCATTATTGGCGCAAGGATTTTCCAAACTCGATCTGGTGTCGCGCGAAGAAATCGCCGTGCTGGAAATGCGGCTGGAAAAAATGGAAGCGCGCCTGGCCAAGCTGGAAGCGCACGAGCAATAACCGCATTTGTAGGTGCGAATTTATTCGCACGAATTTTCCGAAAAACGTGCGAATAAATTCGCACCTACAAACCCGAAATAGCCGACAAACAGGGATTGAATATTTATGGGCTTGGCCGTTCTCTACAGTCGCAGCCTGACCGGCATGGATGCCGCGCTGGTCACGGTGGAGGTGCATCTGGCCAACGGCCTGCCCAACTTCACCATCGTCGGCCTGCCCGAGGCAGAGGTGAAGGAAAGCAAAGACCGCGTGCGCGCCGCGTTGCAGAATTGCCAGTTCGAATTTCCCATGCGCCGCATCACCGTCAACCTCGCGCCCGCCGACCTGCCCAAGGAAAGCGGGCGTTTCGATTTGCCCATCGCGCTGGGCATCCTCGCCGCTTCGGGGCAGATACCTTCCTCCCGTTTGGCCGAATACGAATACGCCGGAGAGTTGGCGCTGACCGGCGAACTGCGCGCGATTCGCGGCGCGCTGGCGATGACCTATCGCGCCTCGAATTCGGGCCGTGCTTTTATCCTGCCTGCCGTGAATGCGCCCGAAGCCGCGCTGGTGGAAGATGCCGTGGTGTATCCCGCGCAATCGCTGCTGCAAGTCGCAGCACATCTGGCCGGGCGCGATGCGCTGACGCGGCATATTCCAGAAATCAAAAGCGTCGCGCCGCATTACGCCGACATGAGCGAAGTCAAAGGCCAATCGCAATCCAAACGCGCGCTGGAAATCGCCGCCGCCGGTTCGCACAGCGTGCTGATGAGTGGCCCGCCCGGCACCGGCAAAAGTATGCTGGCCGCGCGCTTCCCCGGCATCCTGCCGCAGATGACGCAAGTGGAAGCGCTGGAATCCGCTGCCATGCAATCGCTGGGCGGCATGTTCGATGTGGAAAATTGGAAGCGCAGGCCATACCGCGCGCCCCACCACACCGCGAGCGCCGTGGCGCTGGTCGGCGGCGGCAGCAATCCGCGTCCCGGCGAAATTTCTGTCGCTATGCACGGTGTTTTATTTTTGGACGAGCTGCCGGAGTTCGATCGCAAAGTGTTGGAAGTGTTGCGCGAGCCGATGGAGTCCGGGCGCATCACCATCTCGCGCGCCGCGCGTCGCGCCGATTTCAAAGCGCAGTTTCAACTGGTCGCCGCGATGAACCCCTGCCCCTGCGGCTATCTCGGCCACTTCAACGGCAAGTGCCGCTGCACGCCGGATCAAGTGGCGCGTTATCGCGGCAAAATCTCCGGCCCGCTGCTCGACCGTATCGACATCCAGATCGAAGTGCCCGCCGTGCCGCAAGACGATTTACTCAAACAGTCCGACGGCGAAGCCAGCCTGGTCATCCAGCAGCGGGTGGAAGCCGCGCGCCAACGCCAGCTCGAGCGCCAAAACAAACCCAACGCGCAACTCAGCGTCACCGAAATCGACACCTATTGCGCGCCCGACGCACAAGGCGCGGCGCTGCTGAAGCAAGCCATCACACATTTGAATCTTTCCGCGCGCGCCTACCACCGCGTGCTCAAAGTCGCGCGCACCATCGCCGATCTGGCGGGCAGCGAAAATATTCTTACACCGCATATCGCCGAAGCCGTGCAGTATCGGCGCATGGATAAAGCGAACGCCTAGTTTTCAAGCAGCAATCGTGTGAAGAAGCCCGTCAATAGGCGATCTGCATGCAATAGGTAGGGTGGGCACGTTTCATGTGCCCACGCTGTAAAAACGTTCGGTGTCCGCGTGGGCACATGAAACGTGCCCACCCTACGGGCTGTGGCTTGAATGTTTTTATGTTTTATGGCGCAACATTTTTTCATCAGGGAGAAAATCATGGAGTCATTTCACTGGGATAAGCATTTCGTTACCGGCTTGACGGAAGTTGACAAACAGCACCACCACCTGGTGGATGTGCTCAACCAGTTCGGTGAAATGCTGACGCAGCAAGGGGGCGTAGATTTTGCCGAACTCGAAAAAGTATTCGGCGAACTGGCGGCCTACGCGCAATACCATTTCGCCGAAGAAGAGCGGCTGATGGATGAAACCAGCGTTGACCAGCGCCATCAGGTACATCACCGCAACGAGCACAACAGTTTCTTGCAGGAAGTTATACAGATGCACGGCGACATCGATCCCGGCAATCCCGATACGGCGAAACCGCTGCTGAAATTCCTCGTGTATTGGCTGGCCTACCACATCCTCGGTTCCGACCAATCCATGGCGAAGCAGATCATCGCCATCCAGTCCGGGCAAACTCCATCCGATGCATTCATCGCCGAAGAGCGCATGAAAGAAGGCGCGGTCGAGCCGCTGCTGCGTTCGCTGACTGGATTGTTCGAGCAAGTTTCGGAACGCAACCGCGAGTTGCACGCACTGAACGAAACGCTGGAAATCAAAGTCACGGAACGCACGCATGAGCTGGCCGAAGCCAACCTTCGACTGGAAGAAATCTCGCTGACCGACGTGCTTACCGGCTTGCCCAACCGCCGCCACGCCATGCATTGCCTGGATAAACACTGGCATGAGGCGGTAACAAAAAATATCCCGCTGGCCTGCATGATGGTGGATGCCGACGGCTTCAAACAAGTCAACGACAACTACGGTCACGATGCCGGTGACGAAGTGTTGCGCCAGCTTTCAAAAAATCTGCGCTTCTCGGTGCGCACCGACGACATCGTGTGCCGCCTGGGCGGCGACGAATTTCTGATCATCTGCCCGCGCACTCACCGCGAAGGCGCGGCGCAACTCGGCGAAAAAATTCGCGCCGCCATCGCCGCCCTGCGCGTCCCCGCCGGAGCAGGAGAGTGGCGCGGCAGCATCAGCATCGGCGTGGCCGTGCGCAAACCCGGCATGGAAAGTTTTGAACAACTCATCAAAGCGGCGGACGACGGCGTGTATGCCGCCAAGAAAAACGGGCGCAATTGCGTGTCTATGGCTGACTGAATTTTGCATCAATCGCGTGGAAACGCCCGTCAATAGGCGATCTACGCGCGATGCTTGATGGAGATGGCCGTGTTTGCTGGCTTGGCAATGGTGGACACATATTGTCACCCCCTTCGGCTGAATTGATGCGGGTGTATTCTGCGCATATAATCTGCGCATCATTTATGGAGGCCGTCATGTCAACCATCTATTTCGATACCGCCGCACCCAAAAAAGCCACCAACCTCAGCATCAACTCCGACCTGTTGCGCCAGGCCAAAGAACTCAACATCAATCTTTCGCAGACGGTGGAGCAGATTCTGTCCGGGGTCGTGCGCGAGGCGAAGGAGCACAAGTGGCGCGCGGATCATGCCGAGTTCATTGCCGCGTATAACAAGCGCCTCGAAACGGAAGGCTTGCCGCTCGAACAGTACCGGACATTTTGACCATGGCGCGCTTCGACATTTATCCCAATCCGGGGCAGACGAAAAAATCCGATGTGCCCTACCTGCTCGATGTGCAAAGCGAATTGCTGAGCGATCTGGATAGTCGCGTCGTTGTTCCTTTACGCAGGGTTGACCGCTTCGACAAAGTGGCGTTGCCGCAAAGTCTGTCGCCTGTTTTCGAGATTGAAGGCCTCACCTGCTTTATGGAAACCCCCAAGTTGGCTGCTGTTCCCGCCAAGATTCTGAAAGCACCGGTCGCCTCGCTGTCCGAACATGGTGCCACCATCACCGCCTCGCTGGACTTCCTGTTTCAAGGCTTCTAACGCCGGATTAGCGGTTTTGGCATGATAAAATCCGCGCCCCTTATGAAAGCGCGCACCATGAAACACATCACACATCCCATCGCCCAACTCCTGCAACAACGCATCCTGATTCTCGACGGCGCGATGGGCACCATGATTCAGCGTTACAAACTGACCGAGGCCGACTATCGCGGTACGCGATTTGCCGACTGGCATCGCGACCTCAAGGGCAACAACGATCTGTTGCTGCTGACCAAGCCGGAAGTCATCAAAGCCATTCACCGCGAATATCTGGCGGCGGGTGCGGACATCATTGAGACCAATACCTTCGGCGCGAATGCCACGACGCTGAACGCTTACGGCATGTCGGCGCTGAATTACGAATTGAATGTGGCCGGGGCGCGTTTGGCGCGTGAGGCGTGCGATGAATTCGCTTCTACCGACAAGCCGCGCTTCGTCGCGGGCGTGCTGGGCCCGACCGACAAGACCGCCACCATCTCGCCCGACGTGAACGACCCCGCCGCGCGCAACATCACGTTCGACCAACTGGTGGCCGATTACGCCGATGCCACGCGCGGCCTGATCGACGGTGGCACCGACCTGATTCTGATCGAAACCATCTTCGACACGCTGAACGCCAAGGCCGCGATTTTCGCGGTGCAGCAAGTGTTCACCGAACGCGGCGCGACATGGCCGATCATGATTTCCGGCACCATCACCGATGCTTCCGGCCGTACGCTGACCGGACAAGTCACCGAGGCGTTTTACAATTCGCTGGCGCACGCCAACCCGATTTCCATCGGCCTCAACTGCGCGCTGGGCGCGGAAGAATTGCGCCAGTATGTGCAGGAAATGTCGCGCGTCGCCAACTGCTACGTGAGCGCGCACCCCAACGCCGGATTGCCCAACCCGCTGGCGGAAAGCGGCTACGACGACACGCCGGAAAACATGGCGGGGCAGATCAAGGAGTGGGCGCAAAGCGGCTTCCTCAACATCATCGGCGGTTGCTGCGGCACCTCGCCCGCATTCATCAAAGCCATCGCCGACACGGTGAAAGACATCGCGCCGCGCCAGATCCCGGCCAATCCGGTCGAGTGCCGCTTGTCCGGTCTGGAGCCGTTCAACATCGGCGAGAACTCGCTGTTCGTCAACGTCGGCGAGCGCGCCAACGTCACCGGTTCGGCCAAGTTCAAACGTCTGGTGCTGGAAGGCAAATACGACGAAGCGCTGGAAGTGGCCAAGCAGCAGGTGGAAACCGGCGCGCAGGTGATCGACATCAACATGGACGAAGCCATGCTGGACGGCGAAGCCGCGATGGTGAAATTTCTGCACTTGATCGCGTCCGAGCCGGACATTTCCAAAGTGCCGCTGATGATCGACTCGTCCAAGTGGAGCATCATCGAGGCGGGCTTGAAGTGCGTGCAGGGCAAGTCCATCGTCAACTCTATTTCGCTGAAAGAAGGCGAAGAGAAATTCTTGCAGCAAGCAAGACTGGTGCGCAGCTACGGCGCGGCGGCGGTGGTGATGGCGTTCGACGAACAAGGCCAGGCCGACACTTATCAGCGCAAGATAGACATCTGCCAACGCAGCTACGACATCCTAGTCAACAAGGTCGGCTTCCCACCCGAAGACATCATCTTCGACCCCAATATCTTCGCCATTGCCACCGGCATCGAAGAACACAACAACTACGCGGTGGATTTCATCAATGCCTGCGCGTGGATTCGCAAAAATTTGCCTTACGCCAAGATCAGCGGCGGCGTGTCCAACGTGTCGTTCTCCTTCCGTGGCAACGAGCCGGTGCGCGAGGCGATCCACACCGTGTTCCTGTATCACGCCATCAAGGCCGGCATGAACATGGGCATCGTCAACGCCGGACAGCTCGGCGTGTATGAAGAGATTCCGAAAGAGTTGCGCGACGCGGTGGAAGACGTGGTGCTCAACCGTCATCCCGACGCGGGCGAGAAGCTGGTCAAGCTGGCGGAGAACGTCAAAGGCGGCGGCAAGGAACAAGTCGAAGATTTGGAGTGGCGCAAAGGTACGGTGCAGGAACGCCTGACCCACGCGCTGGTGCGCGGCATCACAACTTTCATCGTGGAAGACACCGAAGAAGCGCGCCAACAGGCCAAGTTCCCGGTCGAGGTGATCGAAGGCCCGTTGATGACCGGCATGAATTTCGTCGGCGATTTGTTCGGCGCGGGCAAAATGTTTTTGCCGCAAGTGGTGAAATCCGCGCGCGTGATGAAGCAGGCCGTGGCGCATTTGATCCCCTACATCGAAGCGGAAAAACTGCGCTCCGGCGACACCAGCACCAAGGGCAAGATCGTCATGGCCACCGTGAAGGGCGACGTGCACGACATCGGCAAGAACATCGTCACCGTGGTGTTGCAATGCAACAACTTCGAAGTGGTGAACATGGGCGTGATGGTTCCCTGCCAGCAGATTCTTGACACCGCACGCGAACACAAGGCCGACATCATCGGTCTCTCAGGTCTCATCACGCCTTCGCTGGAAGAGATGGCGCATGTGGCGAAAGAGATGGAACGTCAGGGCTTCAAGATCCCGCTGCTGATCGGCGGCGCGACGACTTCGCGCGTGCATACCGCTGTGAAGATCGAACCCAATTATCCGAGTGGACAGACCGTATACGTCACCGATGCCTCGCGTGCAGTGGGCGTGTGCAGCAATTTGTTGAGTAACACCTCGCGCGACAGCTACATCGCGGAGATCAAAGCAGATTACGCTGCAGCGCGTGAACAGCACGAAGGTAAAAAGGGCAAGGCCAGCTATGTCTCGTTAGCGGAAGCACGGGCGCATGGATTGAAGACGAATTGGAACAAAAAACCAACCCCCCTCAATCCCCCCTTGTCAGGGGGGAAGCGAACCTCCTCCCCTGATAAGGGGAGGTCGGGAGGGGTTTACGTTCCGCCCAAGCCCAAGTTGCTCGGCGTGCAGAAGCTGGAAAATTATCCGCTGGATGCACTGGTCGAGTTCATCGACTGGACACCGTTCTTCCAGGCATGGGAACTGGCCGGGCGCTACCCGAAGATTCTGCAAGACGAGGTGGTCGGCGTGGAAGCCACCAAGCTGTTCGCCGATGCCCAGCTCATGTTGAAGAAGCTCATCAAGGAAAAATGGCTGACCGCCAATGCCGTGTTCGGCCTGTTCCCCGCGAACACAGTGAACGGCGACGACATCGAGATCTACAGCGACGACAAACGCAAGAAGACCTTGATGACCTGGCACAACCTGCGCCAGCAGACCAAGAAGCCCGCCGACATCCCTAACTATTGCCTCGCAGATTACATTGCGCCGAAAGAATCGAAGGTCAAGGATTACATCGGCGCCTTCGCCGTCACCACCGGCATCGGCATCGAGAAGAAGATGAAGGAATTCGAGCAGGCCAACGACGACTACAGCGCCATCATGCTGCAAGCGCTGGCCGACCGTCTGGCCGAGGCATTCGCGGAACACCTACATCTGCGTGTGCGCCGCGAATTCTGGGGCTATTCGGCGGATGAAGCGTTGAACAACGACGAGCTCATCGCGGAAAAATACCGCGGTATTCGCCCCGCTCCCGGCTACCCGGCCTGTCCTGAACACAGCGAGAAGGGGGCGTTGTTCGAACTGCTGCAAGCACCGCAGAACGCCGGTATCACGCTGACGGAAAATTTCGCCATGCTCCCCACCGCAGCCGTGAGCGGTTTCTACTTCCCACATCCGCAAGCGCAATACTTCGCCACCGGTAAGGTGGACAAGGAACAGGTCGCGGACTATGCGCATCGCAAGGGCTGGACGGTGGAAGAGGCGGAGCGGTGGCTGGCGCCGGTGTTGAGTTATTGATCAAA
>FZPU01000143.1_pt1 | contig 25346 bp, 28 predicted proteins | sample 1534781 | NCBI WGS metagenome assembly FZPU01 (sample SAMEA104161949, study PRJEB21768) | metagenome | isolation source: underground water
GTGCAGCAAGGTGAAGTGGGAGACCAAAGATGAGACGGTGGGATCGGAGCGCCACCGCGTGAGCGGTTTAGTTCAACGTAACGTATTACGCGAAGATTGGTACTCTAGGCAATATGTACCAGTCTTACTACAACACTGATAGCACCAATTTGGTTTTTGATTTGAATACTGGCCTGATTGCCAGTGGCTTTGGCTTTACTCAAGGCGTTGACTATACGAATTACAGCATTACGCCCGCCGCAAATGGTTGGACGCGCATCAGCTTTTCATTTGTCGCCAAAGCCACCTCTAATCAGTCTGCAACCGGACAAAATAACTGGGGGCTGCGCAATGGTACTGATTATGCAGCTGCTGGAGACAACCAATACATTTGGAATGGTGGTACGCAGCCAAGCAGTGTCACGCTAAATTGGACTGCATCGTCTGGCGCAACGAGCTACAACATCTACTATGCGACAACGCCAGGAGTCACCACTGCCACCGGCACAAAGATAACCGGCGCGGCCTCCGGTTCATCCGTTACCGGACTTACCATTGGCACGCCTTATTACTTTGTTGTAACAGCGGTAGATGCCACAGGAGAGAGCACGGTATCAAGCGAAGTATCGGCAACGCCGTTATAGTTGATATAAGCTTTTCGTTCCCAAGCTCCGGCTTGGGAACGGGCTTTTTAACTTAACGACAAGAAGACAACATGAATTTCAACATCACACTCCAACCCGGCAATCACTCCTTTATCGCCGAACCCGGCGAAACCATTCTCGATGCAGCGACCAAGCATGGCCATCAACTACCGCGCGGTTGCGGCGATGGGGCGTGCGGTTTGTGCAAAGGCAATGTGCTGCAAGGCACGGTAGATCACGGCAAGTCAACGGAGATGGGGTTGAGCGCGGAGGAAAGGGATGCGGGCATGGCCTTGTTTTGCTGCGCCAAACCCACCTCTGATGTGGTCGTTGAGCGCCGCGAAATGAACAGCGATTGGGATATGCTGGATTGGGATTCACCTACCGACTGAATCTCTTTAATGGCATCTCTAATTATTCGTCACACCGGCGCAGGCCGGTGTCCAGTAAAAATATAGGTGCAGTGCAACGCACTGACTTAACGGCATGCTTAATAAAATCGCTGGATTCCGGCCTGCGCCGGAATGACGGCATTTAAATTATTTGAAATGTCCTTAAAATTTGCGAATACCAACAGTCGCAAATCGACCAACTAGATACCCCCAACTTCACCCCCGCACCGGTTCAATCGTCGCGTCCAGATTCAGATCATCGCAGTAATCCAGAAAATCGCCGCGCAATGTCGGGATGTGGATTTTGGCGTGGATGGCGATGGTCATTACCACCGAGGTCAGCAGCGTGCCGGTGTGCGGCGCGGGATAGGTGCTGGCTTGCAGTTCTTCGATGTTGATGCCGTTGCGCGCGAAGAAGGCGGCGAGGCTGCGCACGATGCCGGGGTGGTCCATGGCGATGACTTCGACGGTGTAGGGGATGGCGGGTTCGCTGCGGGTGCGCTTGTTGGTGCGTTCGTGGATGAGGGTGAGGCCGAGTTGTTTGCCGAGCGCGGGCAACTGGCCTTCCAGTTTGGACAGCGCGTGCCATGCGCCGGACACCAGCATGATGAGCGCGAACTGCCCGCCCATTACGGCCATGCGGCTTTCTTCGATATTGCAGCCGCTGTCGGCGATGCGCCCCGCCAGTTGTTCGACGAGGCCGATCTTGTCTGCGCCGGAGGCGGTGATGACCAGCACGTTGTTTTCGGTTTCTGTGTTCATGGTTGGCTGATGTTCGCTGCGAATGGGGATGCTGCATTGTAGTGGTTATGGGCGATGCATACGAAGCTGAAAATTTAATACGCGACCTCATGCAGATGCCCGTCAATAGGCGTTCTTCACGATGCGAATGATGCGGATCGCCTATTGGCGAGGCTTGCGCGGCAGCGCCCCGTTCCGATCTCGCCCGACCGTAGCACGAAAATGGTTTAAGATTCCTGCCGCAACCCACGACCAATTTTCCAATTTAATTTCCTCAAGTCGTCGCGCAAGAAGGTCCTACCCACTATGTTCACAGTGTTTGCGAAGAAGCCGGATCACCCAATGTATGACTTGGCCGAGGCCAAGAGTTTGCTGGACGACTTGCCCAAGGACGACCCGAAAAAGGCGCTGGAAGAAATCACGTTCTGGCTGGAGTCGATCAAGAATGCGGCGGGCTTTTCTCCCGACCTGCGCGCCGCCACCATCTTGCTGCTGGATGAAGCCGGACAGTTGCGACAGGCGGAGTTGCTTCAGAAATATCTGAGCGAACCGCACCTGCGGGATTTTCAGGGGATACAGCAATGGCAAGGCATGCACGCCTTCGCGCAAGCGCTCACCGCCGCTTATGCCGCGAGCATCAGCGAAATCCGGCAAGCCTCCAAAATCCCGCGCGAGCTCAGGGAACGCATCGCGCTGATTTGCATCCGCCAGATGATCGCCATCGCGGAACAGATGAAACTGGAACTGATGCGCTATCTCGATATTGATGCCAGCGTCTGGCCGCAGTTGAGCGCCTGCTACCAATTCGCCGAGAGCGAACAGTGCACCGACCGCATGGAAACCCCGTTTCCGGGATACTCCATCCACACCAGCCCGCAGCGCGAATTTTTGCGCGTGCTGATCCAGTTCATCGCCTCGCCCGCCACGCTGGCCGCCGACCAGATCGAAGTGAACTTCCGCATCATCGGTCGCCTGACCAGTTTCTTCGATCTCAAAACCACGGCGGATGCCGATTGCCCTTACCTGTTCGACCTGAGCGCGAATACGCCGCCGCGCAAAGTTGAATTCGGTCAGGAAGTCACGTCAGGCATGCGCTTCTTCGGCGCGACGCGCGCCTTGCCCGCGTTGCAGAAAATCGTCGATCAAAGCGAGAACGACCCGGTGTGGCAAGAGCGCCGCTTGACCAGCGAATTCACGCCCGCCGGAAAACTCACCGTGCTCAAACACCTCACCACCTACCTGACCGCGACACCGCCGCAACGGCACACGGCGCGGCTGAGCATCAACGCCACCATCAGCATCACGCACGGCTTCCGCGTCATCTGCCAGATCGTGACGCACATCGACGCGGGTTCGCTGGGCGAACAGGATGCCGCTGATGATGCAAAGAAGCACAACAAGATCGACCTCACCGCGCTGGCCGAAATCGACTTCACGGCAGAAATGTGGGACATCACGGACATGAGCAGCAACGGTATGGGCGCGACGCTTTCGGGGAATCAGGGCGCGTGGATCAAGATCGGCAGCCTGTGCGGCATCAAACCGCAGAACGGACAAGAGTGGTGGGTCGGCATGATTCGCCGCCTGCACACCGATGCGCAAAATAAAGTCCGTGTCGGCATCGAACTGCTGGCCAAAAAACCCGCCTCGGTATGGTTGCGCGTGCTCGGCAAAGGCAAAGAACTTGTGTCCAACTGGGAAACCAGCTCCGGCTCGTTTGCCTACGATTACCTGCCGGTTATCCTGCTGCCCGACCGCCACAACTCCTACCTCAACGCCACCCTGTTGATGGAGTCGGGGCACTTCATCGCCAACGGCCTGTTTCAGGTGATGATGGGCGAAAAAAGCCGCGACATCAAACTCACCAAACTCCTCGAAGAAGGCGAGGATTACGAGCTGGTGCAGTTCGAGTGGCTGGGGTGATGCTAGTAAACACGGGCATCTCCATGCGACATTAAACGGTAGCTTGGGTGTTTGTAGGTGCGAATTCATTCGCACGCTCAACGAGTGATGTGCGAATGAATTCGCACCTACGCAATTAGTACAAATGGATTGGCGGAATACACATCATCAATATCAGTTTTCAGGGTTAACAATTCAGAGAAATTTATGCTCAACAATTCAAAAATAGTGGTCGTCGGCGGCAGTTCCGGCATCGGCTTCGCCGTGGCGCGACAGGCGCTGGCTGCCGGTGCAGAAGTGGTTATCGCCGCGCGTTCTCAGGACAAATTGCATGCCGCCGCGCAGCAACTCGGTGGTCGCGTGTCGGTGCAGCAAGTCGATGTGTCGGACGAACAATCCGTGATCGAATTCTTCCAGCGCGTCGGCCCGTTCGATCATCTGGCGGCGACCATCAAACCGCAGTTGCCCTCCGGCAAATTTCTGGATAACGATCTGGCCGCAGTCAGCGCCGCGTTCGATGCAAAATTCTGGGGGCAGTATCGTTTGGCGAAACATGCAGTGCGCCACATCCGTCCGCACGGATCCATCGTGCTCACCTCGGGCGTGGCGGCGCAGCGCAGCTATCCGGGTTATTCCATCGTAAGCGCGATGAACGCCGCGACCGAAGCACTCGCCCGCGCCATCGCGATTGAGATTGCGCCCATCCGCGTCAACACCGTGTGCCCCGGCTTTGTTGATGCCGACACGCCGATTGCCGGACGCGCCGATTACGTGCACAAACTCGCACCCAACTTGCCGCTGAATCGTCTAGGCGCGGCCGATGAAATCGCCGAAGCGTATTTGTATTTGTTCGGCAATGCCTATTCGACCGGCAGCGTGATCGTGGTGGATGGGGGCGTGACATGCTGAACGTGACAGAAGAAATTTTGATCGCCGATTTGTCTGCCCCGGCGCACGCAAACGCCATCGTTTACCTGCTGAACGAATACGCCAAAGACGAGATGGGCGGCGGCGCGGAGTTGTCTGACTTTGTAAAAACCAATCTGGTGGCAGAGCTGCGCCAGCGCCCGAACGCGCATATCGTGCTCGCCTTCGTCGGCGGCGCTCCCGCCGGTATGGCGGTGTGCTTTGAAGGCTTTTCCACCTTCGCCTGCAAGCCCTTGTTGAACGTGCACGACATCGTCGTCATTGCACTATTTCGCGGGCGCGGCCTGTCGAAAAAGTTGCTGGCGAAAGCGGAAGAAATCGCCGTCGGCCTCGGCTGCTGCAAGCTCACGCTGGAAGTGCTGGAAGGAAATCGTATTGCTCAAGCGGCGTACAAAGCCTGCGGCTTCGCGGGTTACGAGCTCGATCCAAAAATGGGCAAGGCGATGTTCTGGCAGAAGAAGCTGGGGTAGTGTCGCACGCTATTTGGTTCTTTTATCAAAAGTCAAAGCTGCGTTGTAGGTCGGGTTTTAACCCGACAAGTCGGGCTAAAGCCCGACCTACAAGGGGGGGCGTATAAGGCCTGTAACGTCAAAACGACTAAGGCCGAAAAACATCCTCGATCTTGACACCGAAATATTTGGCAAGACCGAACGCCAATTGCAAACTGGGTTCGTATTTTTCTGTTTCGATGGAGTTGATGGTTTGACGGCTCACGCCCAATTCATCCGCCAGTTGTTGCTGCGTCAATTCCAGCTTCTGCCGGAATATTTTCACTTTGTTTTTCATGTCATCTCACACCGCTTTTGGCATCGTGAACAATCACAGCAAACCGTCCGCCACAATCTGCCGGATATGGTCGTTGAGCGTTTGCTCCGGCAGCCGATAGTGGATGCCTAATTCCGTCTTGCTGCGCTGGTTGTTGTAATACACCGGGTAGCCGACATTGCGCGCCACATAGCGGCGCTGCATGCCCACCAGCGGCGCAATCAGCCAGATCAGCGCTTTGTTTGTTTCGCCTTGCGGCAATTTATTCTTGAGGCCGAACTCTTCAACGCGCATCAGCTTGCTGATCTCCAACAAAGTCAGGCTCTCCGCCACGACGATGTAGCAGCCACTGGCATCAGGCAGCAGCGCGGCTTGCACATGCGCCGCCGCCACGTCGCGCACATCGACCACGCCCAGCCACAACTTCGGCACGCCTGCGCGGAACGAGCCGTTCAAAAATTGAACCATCATGCCGACGCTGGTAGCATCCGCGCGTTTGGATAACGACGGCCCGAATATCGCGCCGGGATGAAGAGTGATTAACTGCCAGCGGTCTTGCTGTTTTTGCGCCGCCCACGCCGCGTGTTCAGCCACCGTTTTGGAATAGGCGTAGGAATTGTGGCGGATGTCTGTATTCGGATTCACATCGGCTTCCTGCACCGTATGCTTGGCCGCAGCGCCCACATCGCAAGCGTCGTTGTATAGCGCGACGATGCTGCTGGTCAGCACCACGCGCTTGACGCTTGCTGTTCTATTCACCGCTGCCAACACATTCAATGTCCCATCCAGCGCGGGCTTGACCAGTTGCGCTTGCGGATTTTTCGCTTTGCCGTTGAAGTAAGGCGAGGCGGTATGAATCACCACCGAGCACCCCGCCATCGCGCGATCAAAACTTCCCTGCGCCAACAAATCCGCCTCGAACAGCGATAAGGTATTCGGAAAGCGATCCGACAAATCCAGCAAGTGCTGAATCTTCTTCCTATCATTCAAATCACGCACCGTGGCATGCACGTCTTGGCCTTTGCCCAGCAATTGCTCCACCACCCACGAAGCCAGATAACCCGCCGCCCCCGTCACCAACACACGATTGCTCGATTCAGACATGATGATTTCCCCGTATTAACGAAAGCGCCGATCTGCCAGCATCAGATTGATCGCCCACACGCCGCCCACCAACCCCAGCGTCCAGAATTGATTGAACGCGGGCAGCCACTCATTGAACTGAAGCATACCCAGCATGGCCGACACTGCCGCGATAAGCGGCAGACTGGCGACGCACGCATTTTGGTGCTGATGCTTTTGCAGCTCATCCATCTTGCGGCAAACGCGCCCGACAAACGGCACGATTGCCATTGCTGCCAGCAGCAACGCGCCCAGCCATACATTGCGCATGAATGGCGGCAAGCCAGACACGCTCAACCCGTAAGCCGCCGCGATCAAACCTGCGACAACCATCAATCCAAAAATAATCTTGAGCAGATAAACAGGCTGTAGCGGCGATAGATATTTTTCATGCATGACGACTCCTTCAACGGTGATGTGATGTAAAGCATGCTTGACTGCATGGTAACGCTGGATAATTCGCAGTGTCAAGCATGCTTGTCACAGATGATCGAGGCAAACGTTTGAAATAATCTCTGCGCCATATCAAATAAATCACCGCAAAAAAAAACGGGGCGGTCGCCCGCCCCGTGAAAGTCCGCCGTGTGGCGGTCAGGGATCAAAAATCCATTTGAAATATATCGTCATTCCGGCGCAGGCCGGAATCCAGCCAGAAATCACGCTGCGAAGCAGACAAAACCAAAATTTTGTCCCACTACGTGGGCTTTATTTAATCATCTGGATTCCGGCCTGCGCCGGAATGACGGCCTTTGTAAAGTTTCGCTTTAAAAGAACCCCAGCTTCTGCTCGCTGTAGCTCACCAACAAATTCTTGGTTTGCTGGTAGTGGTCGAGCATCATCTTGTGCGTCTCGCGGCCGATGCCGGATTCTTTGTAGCCGCCGAATGCCGCACCGGCTGCGTAGTCGTGGTAGCAGTTGGTCCACACGCGACCGGCCTTGATGGCTCTACCCATGCGATAGCCCACGTTGCCGTTGCGGCTCCACACGCCCGCGCCGAGTCCGTACAGCGTATCGTTGGCGAGCGCCAGCGCTTCTGCTTCATCCTTGAAGGTGGTTATAGCCAGCACCGGTCCGAAAATTTCTTCCTGGAAGATGCGCATTTTGTTGTGGCCTTTAAACAGCGTGGGCTGCACGTAATAGCCGCCTTCCATGTCGCCGCCCAGATGCGCCTGTCCGCCGCCCGCCAGCACTTGTGCGCCTTCCTGTTTACCAACATCGAGGTAGGACAAGATTTTGACCAACTGCTCTTTCGAGGCTTGCGCGCCCATCATGGTGTCGGTGTCGAGCGGGTTGCCTTGCTTGATGGCGGCGACGCGCTTGAGCACGCGCTCCATGAATTTGTCGTAGATGGATTCCTGAATCAGCGCGCGGCTGGGGCAGGTACACACTTCGCCCTGGTTGAAAGCGAACAGCACCAGACCTTCGATGGCTTTGTCGAGGAAGCCGTCATCCTTGTCCATGACATCGGCAAAGAAAATATTGGGCGATTTGCCGCCCAGTTCCAGCGTGGCCGGAATCAGATTATTCGCGGCGGCCTGCGCGATCACGCGCCCGGTGGTGGTCGATCCGGTGAAGGCGATTTTGGCGATGCGCTTGCTGGTCGCCAGCGGCATACCGGCTTCGCGCCCGAAACCGTTGACGATGTTCAGCACGCCGGGCGGCAGCAGATCGGCGATGAGGTCAACCAGAATCAAAATGCTGATCGGCGTGGATTCGGCGGGCTTCAACACCACGCAGTTACCTGCTCCCAGCGCAGGGGCCAGTTTCCATGCCGCCATCAGGATGGGGAAATTCCACGGAATGATCTGACCGACCACGCCCAACGGTTCGTGGAAGTGGTAGGCAACAGTCGTCTCGTTGATTTCGGACATGCTGCCTTCCTGCGCGCGCAGACAGCCCGCGAAATAACGGAAGTGGTCAACCGTCAACGGAATATCGGCATTCAGCGTCTCGCGTATCGCTTTGCCGTTGTCCACGGTCTCGGCGTAAGCCAGCAGTTCGAGATTGGCTTCGATGCGGTCGGCGATCTTCAGCAGCACATTGGAACGCTCGGTGATCGAAGTCTTGCCCCACGCATCGGCGGCGGCATGCGCGGCATCCAGCGCCAGTTCCACATCTTCCGCACCGGAACGCGCGGCCTGTGTGTAAGGCTTGCCGCTGATCGGCGTGATGACATCGAAGTATTGGCCCTTGACCGGCGCGACCCATTTGCCGCCGATGAAGTTGTCGTACTGTTTCTTGAAATTGATCTTGGCACCAGCGGTGCCGGGGGCTGCGTAGATCATTATTTTTCTCCTCGATTATGTTTTTCAACGACCCGAAGGATCGCTCCCGTTTCAGTGCTACGAGTTCTTTCATTCAAGTAACGTGCCAGCACCTTCTGACACACCGATGCCTTGATTCATTGCGGTTTATTGTTTGATACGCTGCAACGGACATTTGCCGCGCGACGTTGTGTTACGCGACACCTGTCACAAAACGAGACAGTCGGAGAGATTCGAATGGCGCAGCTATTGCGCTGTGTTGGCATCCTTTTATACTTCTCCCGTAGGTGCGAATTCATTCGCACGAATTTGAAGTTATGTGCGAATGAATTCGCACCTACAAATGCCTTGAATGAAGTTTTCGGAATGACCAAGGAAACCCATGACCACATCCGCCCTCACCTTGCGTCAAGCCCGCTCGCATTTGCTGGAATACGGCGACTGCCCGGCGGACATCATCGACGAGCGTATCGCTCGGTCGTGGCGGCGCAGTCTGGCGGCAGGTCTGCTGCCCGCCGGACGACTGGCCGAGGCCGAGCACAGCAGCGGCAACAATTTGCGCCAGGCGCTGGCCTGCAACCACGATTTGTTGGCGCATTCGCGCCCGGTGATGGACTACCTGCACGAGCAGGTGAAAGACAGCCACAGCATGGTGATCCTCGCCGACAAACGCGCCATGCTGATGCACACCCTGGGCGATGTGGATTTTCTGAGCAAGGCCGAGCGCGTGGCGCTGTCTGCGGGCGCGTCATGGCAGGAACAATGTCGCGGCACCAACGCCATCGGCACGGCGCTGGCCGAAGCAACCAGCGTCGAAATTCACGGCGCGGAACATTTCCTCGAACGCAACGGCTTCCTCACTTGCGCGGCTGCGCCCATCATGGCGGCGGACGGCGCGCTGATGGGCGTGATCGATATTTCCGGCGACCAGCGCAGCCGCCACCCGCATACGCTGGGGCTGGTCGGCATGGCCGCGCGCATGATCGAAAACCGGCTGGTCATCGCCTGTTGCCGCCGCCATATCCGCCTGCATTTGCACGCGCATCCCGAAGGCATCGGCAGCGTGGCCGAAGGCATCATCGCGCTGTCGGAAGACGGCTGGATCGTGGGCGCGAACCGCACCGGTTTGTCCATACTGCACCTCGTCCCCGCCGACCTCGGCGCAACGCCGCTGGCGCGCGTGCTGGATGTGCGGCTGGACGATTTGCTGGCGCGTAACAAACGCCTGTCCGGCCAGCCGACGCAAGTGAATCTGCACGACGGCCAGGCGCTGTTCGTGCAAGTGTTTGCCGAGCTTGCGGCGCTGACCATCGCGGCAACTCCCGCCTCACCCGCGACGCACGACGACGCGCTGGCCAAGCTCGATCTCGGCGATGCGCTGTGGCACAGCGCTACCGACAAAGCGCGGCGCGTGTCGGGCAAACCCATCCCGCTGCTGATCCACGGCGAATCGGGGGTCGGTAAAGAACTGTTCGCGCGCGCCGCGCACGACAGTGGCCCGCGCCGCAACGCGCCCTTCGTCGCCATCAACTGCGCCGCCTTGCCGGAAAATTTGATCGAAGCGGAATTGTTCGGCTACGCCTCCGGCGCGTTCACCGGCGCGCGGCGCGAAGGCAGCCAAGGTCGCCTGCGCGAAGCGCACGGCGGCACGCTGTTTCTCGACGAGATAGGCGATATGCCGCTCACCCTACAAAGCCGTTTATTGCGCGTGCTGCAAGAACGCCAGGTCAGCCCGCTGGGCGGCGGCAAACCGGTCGATGTCGATTTCGCGCTGATCTGCGCCACCCACCGCAAACTGCGCGAAGAGGCCGACAAAGGTCTGTTCCGCAGCGACCTGTATTACCGCATCAACGGCCTCACCCTCAACCTGCCCGCCCTGCGCGAACGCAACGATTTCCGCGCGCTCACCGAACGCCTGCTGTGCGAACTCAACCCCGGACGTTACATCACCCTCAGCCCCGACCTGCTGGCGCAGTTCAGCCGCCATCCGTGGCCCGGCAATATCCGCCAATACTCCAGCATGTTACGCACCGCCAGCGCCATGCTGGACGCGGACGAAAATGTCATCGACTGGCAACATCTGCCCGACGATCTGACCGAAGAACTGGGCGCACTAACACAACCCACCACGCCGCAAAGCCAGGCCGCCGCCCCGCAAAACCTGAAAGAACTCTCGCGCACCGCCATCGCGCAAGCGCTGGAAAACAGTCGCGGCAACATCTCGGAAGCCGCGCGCAGATTGGGCATCAGCAGACAGACGCTGTACCGGAAATTATCACCCAACCTCGTGAAGATGCCCGTCGATAGGCGTTTTACACGCATCGAATGATGCGGATCGCCTATTGACGGGCATCTTCACGGCATTGGCATTCGCAAACCGGCGTAGTAGCCGCCTGTGAGCCATGGCACTCGGTTAAGCCAGGAGTGCACCAATAGCCGGGGAATCATTCCTTCCCCTTCAAGGGGAAGGCCAGGATGGGGATGGGGTATTGCGTCACATTGAACCCATCCCCACCCCAACCCTCCCCTTGAAGGGGAGGGAGTTGCCATCGTTTCTCCTTAACCGAGCGCCGTGATTGCCTGCGGCGAATTGCTTTACACAATGGGACGCGCGTCCTATTATATTGGGACGATTATCCTATTGTGAGGAATTCATGATTGCTAAAGTATTGGTGACCGGCGCAAACGGTTTCGTTGGCAGCCACGTTCTGCAAGCTTTGCAGCAGCTCGGCGATGTGCGAGTAATCGCCGCCTGCCGCGATAAAACAAAATTGCCAGCCGATTTCCGGGGCGAAGTGCGCGCAGGCGATTTGCGCGACGCGAAGTACCGAGAGGCGCTGGTGAAAGACGTCGATGTGCTGTGCCACGCGGCGGCGTGGAGTTCGTTATGGGGGCATGCCGATGAATCGCGCGCGCTGTTTCTGCAACCCGGCTTGGCCTTGATTCAGGCGGCACGGGAAGCGGGCGTGCGCCGTTTCGTCAACACCAGCACCACCAGCGCCGCCGCGCCCGATCATTCCGCCGACCCGGACAGCAGCGGCATCCCGCGCCCGCTGTGGCCGCATTTGTGCAATGTGATTGAGATTGAAGATGTCTTGCGCGTGCAGGCCAACCCGCATTTTCAGGTCGTCAATCTGAGGCTGGGAATTTTTGCGGGACAGCGCTATGCGCTCGGCGTGTTGCCGATTCTGATGCCCCGATTAAAAACGCATCTGGTTCCTTGGGTGGCAGGCGGACGCACCAGCCTGCCCATCATCGACGGGCGCGATATTGGCCGGGCGTTCGCGCTGGCGGCGCTGGCCGATGGATTGGCGGACTATGAAGGTTTCAATATCGTCGGCCCGGAAGTGCCTACGGTGCGGCAAGTCATCACTTTTCTGCACGATGAATTTGGCCTGCCGCTGCCGCATTTCAGCGTGCCATTTTCGGTCGCCTACCCGTTCGCGTGGCTGATGGAAAAACTCGATCCGCTTGTGCCGTGGGAGCCCTTGGTGACCCGCAGCATCGTGCACCTGATGGAAGAAGTGAACGCGGACAACTCGAAAGCGGAGCGGATGCTGGGTTATCATCCCGCGCATGACTGGCGCTCTGCGATTCGCGCGCAGGCGCGGGAAATGCAGGTGCGCCAGACACGGCCAATGAGCATGGTCAAACCTATTGCGTGAAGCATTAACATTCAATCGGCATGGAGGAAATATGGCGGCGAAATGTAAAGTATGCGGCAGTGAAATCACAGAGGAAAACCGTCAGACGCATAGCATCACCGACGGCATTTGCGCGGCGTGCGCGCTTCGGATCGCGCACGACAAAAGCCTGCTTGAATCCGTTGATGCGCCCGTCCTGCTGATGCAGGGCAACCCGAGGCAAGTGATTACCGTCAACAAGAAGGCGCTGGCGTTGTTCGGCAAAAAATTGTCTGAAGTGGAAGACAAGCGCGGCGGACAAGTGTTCGACTGCATCCATTCTTTTTCGGAAGCCGGTTGCGGCAAAGACATCAACTGCGAGCACTGCAAAATCAAGGATGCGATTGTTGATACCTTCAACACGGGGCATCCGCACAACGGCGTTGCCAGCCCGCTACAAATCAAAAAAGCCAGCGGAATATCGACCTATCAACTGCAAGTCTCCACCGAAAAAGTGGGCGACCTGGCGCTGGTCAGAGTCGAGCGTTATGACTGCGCCTAATTTGATTGCCATGCACGCCATCGGCTGCATCCGCACACCGTACCAAAGCAAGCAGGACTGTCCGATCCAGCCGCTATACACGTCCGGAGTGGAGGGGCGCGTGGAAGTGGCGGAGCAGTATGCCGAAGGTTTGAAAGACATCGAAACTTTCTCCCACCTCTATCTGCTTTACTTGTTTGATCGAGCCGACGAGATCAGTCTGGTGCGCGCCACTTTTCTGGACGACACCCCGCGCGGTATTTATGCCTCGCGACATCCGTGCAGGCCGAACGGGATCGGCATGTCCATCGTCAAGCTCGTGCGCAGAGAAGGCAATGTGCTGGTGGTCGAAGGCGCGGACATGCTGGACAACACGCCGCTGCTGGACATCAAACCCTACATCCCGAAATACGATGCCATCCCGAATGCCAGCGCGGGATGGACCGCCGACAAAGCGTGGCGCGAAAAACCGCAAAGACGCGAATGAGCGCATTGAGCAAAGGCGAGCAAACCCGCGCCGACATCGTCGAATGCGCGCGGCAATTGTTCTATGAGCACGGCTACGACGGCACCTCGTTCTCCGCCATCGTTGAAGCCTCCGGCCTGGTGCGCGGCAACATCTACCACTACTTCAAGACTAAGGACGACATCCTCCAGGCCGTCATCGAACTGCATCTGGCCGACTATCGTGCGTTGCTCGCGCAATGGGAGAAAGCGAACGACGATCCCAAAATGCGCTTGCTGGCTTTTGTCGAAATGATTACCGGCCGCAAAACCGAATTGGTGAAATACGGCTGCCCCATCGGCACGTTGAACAGCGAATTGGCAAAAGACCGGCGCGACCTGCAACAAGCCTCGCGCGCGTTGTTCGATTTATTCCGCGACTGGCTTGCCGCACGCTTCAGCGAACTGGGAAAAAACGAAGAAGCCGACGCGCTAGCGCTGCATTTGCTCGGCAGGGCGCAAGGCATCGCGATGATCGCGCACGTCTATCGCGACGCGAAACTGCTGCGGCGCGAGACAGACCAACTGCGGGATTGGATCAGCCAACTATAGTTCATTAGCGCAGCAAACCCTGTGGGAGCCAGCTTGCTGGCGAATGTTATTCGCGGCCAAAGCCGCTCCCACAGAGGATGCAGTTGCTAATAATTTATTTTGGATTAGTAAATTTTACGAATAAGCCACGCGCTTACCAAGCCCTCAAACACATCAACGCGCTCAATCCGGCACCCGTGAAGGATCATCTCGGTTGGTGCGACAGATTTTCCTTTGACGCGCGTCCATGCCCACAGCAGCAATATCCAGTTGCGTTTGCCGAATCCGTTTTGCATGAGCCACGCCCACGCCGCGCGTGGCTGCATCAACTCTGTGGTTTCGATCACCAGCAAAGTTCCGCCATCTGGCAGGCAAGACAATAGCTGGCGCAGCGCTTGCTCCGGTTCATCCAGCACGAACAGCAGCGATGCGGCCGAAACCACGTGGGCTTTGCGACCGCTGGCCTGCAACTCGTTGATACCGGCAACCTCGTAGCGCAGCGTCGATGAATCATTGCGAGCATTTTTCTGCGCTTGCTCGATTATGTCCTGGTCTATGTCGAATCCGGTTGCTTGATACCCCTGTGCGGCGGCAAGCCGGGCAACCAATCCAGGTCCGCAGCCCACATCGAACCAGACAGCGCCCGCATCCACTGGCAACAGCGACACCGCTCTTTGATGCAAGGAGCGATAGAAATCCGCGCCCTGCACGTAACTGAAGAAGCGCGCCGATAGCATGCTCATTGCGCTGCTGGCATTGGGGCAGGCCGCCATAGCCACAGCAGCAATGCGATCACAGTCGCATTGAACATGGGGAAGGCGGATAGCGAAAGCGCGACGGTGGATTGCAGTGTATAAAAAACGCCGACCGCCAGATCGACAAGTTGAATCCACATCATGCCCGTAATCATCAGCCTGTTCTGCCCCGGATTTTTTGCGGCGACCAACAACAGCACGCCGTACACCAGAAAGCGCGATGACAACATGCCGAGCGGATAGCCGATGTCATCCGCAATCGCCGAATGCCCCATCCAATGCAGAATGCCGTGCGGTGCCAATAGATAAGCCAGCCCCAATACGATTTGCACGATGCCCACGATAAACAATAGCGCCTGAATCTTTTTCACGATCTTCTCCGGTAGTTAAAAAACGAGATGCCATCATAATGATGGCGCTATACAATGAGAAGTAGTTACCAAATAGTAAGCCCACAAAATGAGTAAAAATATTTCCGGCCAAACCTGCGACGATGAATGCCCGGTTCGCCTCGGTGCCGAGTTGGTTGGGCACAAATGGACCACGCTGGTGGTGCGCGATCTGCTGTCGGGAAAAAAACGCTATTCGGAACTGCAACGCTCGATAACCGGCATCAGCCCGAGGATGCTTGCGGCGCGATTAAAGGAATTGGAAAACGCCGGAGTGATAACCAAAACCATATTCCCCACGATTCCGCCGACCACCGAATACGAGCTGACGCGCCTCGGACGCAAGCTAGAAAAATTGATACAGGCTTTGGCGGAATTCGGGACGGCGATGCAGCGAAGGAAATGATTCGATCTTGAAAGTAAGATGCCGGATGCGCATCGAGTACAACCGTTAAAATCTATTAGAACCCCAACACCCTCCAATACACCATGGCCATTTACACAGCAGAAACGATCTGGGGACGGGCGAACCAGAATTTTATCGATAACCGCTATAGCCGCAAGCATGCCCTTCGCTTCGACGGTGGAATTGAAATCGCCGGATCATCCTCGCCTCATGTCGTTCCTCTGCCTTATTCGGCTGCGGATGCTGTGGATCCAGAAGAGGCGTTTGTGTCCTCACTGTCGAGTTGCCACATGCTTTGGTTTTTGTCCATCGCGGCCAAACGCGGATTGGTGGTTGATCATTACCACGACATCGCCGAGGGCGTGATGGGAAAAAATCCGGAAGGCAAGCTGATGATGACGGTGGTGAACCTACACCCTGAAGTCATCTTCTCCGGCGAAAGACAGCCGACCGAGGCAGACCTCGAACAACTGCACCATGAGGCCCATGCGGAATGCTACATCGCAAATTCCGTCAAGACCGAAGTGCGTTGTGAGCCGAGGCACGGCGCGCGCTAACCCCGCATTGCGCCTGCGCAGGCGCGAATTCACCCGGCACGCAACACGTCATTTTCAAGGCTTGAAAATATCTTCAATCTTGACCCCGAAATATTTGGCAAGACCGAACGCCAGCTGCAAGCTGGGTTCGTATTTTTCTGTTTCGATGGAGTTGATGGTTTGACGGCTCACGCCCAACTCAACCGCCAGTTGTTGCTACGTCAATTCCAGTTTCTGCCGGAATATTTTCACTTTGTTTTTTATGTCATCTCACACCGCATTGGCATCGTGAACAATCACAACAAACCGTCCGCCACGATCTGGCGGATATGGTCGATGAACGTTTCCTCCGGCAGCCGGTAGTGGATGCCTAATTCTGTCTTGCTGCGCCCGTTGTTGTAATACACCGGGTAATCCTACGCCGTCATTGGTGGTTATTTCCCCATGCGATTGCCGTGTACTCCAGCGACTCCTTTATTGGCGGGTGACTGATTCCTTTGCTGTGCGCCCAGGCCAAGGAGGTTGATGAATTCGGCGGGGAGTTGATGATAAAGCTGAGCGACTCCTTGGATGTGTTCAATAGCTTCGAAATAAATGGGATGCCCAGCAATAGAGAAAATACGGAAAGCGGCGCGTGCCCTATTGGCGCTGTTGCGCCGATGGCTTTGGATATGATTTTTGCTGATTCAAATAGAGAAGGGGAGTTCGGATCGAGTAGCAGGTGGTCATGATTTTCGTTCGTCTCTGACAGCAATAGTGATACTGCGTACTTTGCGACGTATTCTCCGGTGACCCAAGGCACAATGTGTTGGCGTGATCCCGGGATAAAAAGCATTTGGCCTTTGCTGATTGATCTGATTATTCCGGCTATCGCTGAGTGCTCTGGCACTTCTTTGAACGCATTGTCAGCAATAACCACTGCGGGATGAATCCAGGTTACGGGTAATGGGTGATTTTTCATTGAGTTTGGGTGCAGGCTCAAGTAGCTCTTCATCTTTGAAGTTTCATAGACTCCCCATTTCGATGAAGCCTTCTCCCAATCCACGTCAGCGCCTGTCAGCCCCATCTTCTCCAAGTGTCCGGGGACTTGGCTCATGAATCCGCATGCCGTTACGAATGGCCCGGGAATGCCGCGTTCCGATGCCCAGCCATGTAGTTTGATGGTGGCTTGCACATTGATATTGTCTGCATCGCACCAGTTTAGATTCCATCCCCAAAGCGCAGCCAAGTGCGCAACGCAGGTGACGGAACTTAAAGAGTTCATTTCGTCGGGCCCCCATCCGAAATCTGTTTTTGAAAAGTCTGTTTTGATGACCACGATGTTGTCCGTAGGCGCACAGCATTCCTGTAGTTTCAGCTTTATTTCCGGCCATTGCCGGTCAGGGTTTCTGAGAGCGAGTACTGTTTTGTGTCCCAGTTTGCACCACTCGATTAGCAAGCGTTGACCAATTTGTCCAGTCGCTCCCGTCAGCAGAAGTACTGGGTTTGTTACCGATGTTTGGGTCATGAAAAAGGCCTTTCTTTGGTTAGAGCATCTCTATAAATTCGTCACACCGGCGAAGGCCGGTGTCCAGCAAAAAAATGGGCAGTGCAACGCAGTGACATAAAAGCATTCTTAAATAAAACCACTGGATTCGGGCACCCTCACCTCAATCCTCTCCCAGAGGGAGAGGAGGCGATTGCTCTTTCCCCCACTGGGGGAAAGTTGGATAGAGGGCTGGCCGGAATGACGGGATTTGAATTTTTAGAGATGCCCTTTCTTTGTGAACATATCCTCATGCTAAAGTCTGGTGTCAACTCCAGAGTCAAGGCCACCTCTAAAAATCCAAACTTCGTCGCAATACTGCGTTGCTCACAAAAAATACTCCTTACATATTTAATATATGCTGCGTCGCTATTTTTTACTCGCGCCTTGTCTTGCTTAGAATTTTGAATTTTTAGAGGTAGTCTAAAGGGCGAAACATGAAAATCGGTGAACTTGCAAAATTGACCGGCGTGAGCGTGGACACGCTGCGCTTCTATGAAGAGAAGGGCTTGGTGAAGGTGATGGGGCGCACCGAGGCCGGCTACCGCTACTTTTCACCTGTCACGGTTGAGCAGGTGAAGTTCATCAAGACTGCGCAGGGGCTGGGCTTTTCTCTACAAGAGATTTTGGAAGTCATTCCCTTTCTACAAGCTGGCAAGTTGTGCTCCATTGACGTTCGTGGCCGCATGAAGTCAAAGTTGCTGGCACTAGACGAGCAGATCAAGCAACTGACTTCATTGCGTGAAGAATTGCAGCGAACGATGCAACTCCTTGTCTGTCAGGATGAGGAGGAGGCTGGCGGCGCAGGATGAGTTGCGGCACAAATCGCCACAACCCCCTTGCCCGCAAACCAATAAATACGCCACTCTTCGTGAAGTGATGTGCATAGAACGCCTATCGGCGCGGCTTGCGGGGCAATGCGATGTGTAAATCCGGTCTCTCGTGTAGAGTTGCACGCTATCCGAAACTTATGCCAACTTGTAGCACGGTTTTGTAGGTCGGGATTTATCCCGACGCTTTTTTCTTCAATCCGTTAACACCGTCGGGATGAATCCCGACCTACGAAAATCAGCGCGGTTCACGGAATTCAATTCCGGCGGAGCGAACAGCAGAACACCGCGAGATTGGCATCACTTGCGCGCGAGCACGTTGATGCGCCTGAACGTTTCGAAACACCTTCCGTCTTCCTGACAAGTTTTTTGAATCATGCCGTCGATCACAAACTGGCGGAATGCCGCCTGCTGTTCGCCGGGCACGAGCTTCATAAACGGCACCAGGCTGGGCTGGTCTATCCACCGGATCATGGTTTCTTTATCCGCAAAAAATCGGTCGGCGTTTTCGCCCCACACCCGCGCTTCAGCGAACGGAAATCCCCGCACCAGCGCTTCGTATTCTTCAATCGTCGGCATATACCACGGCCAGACAAAGCCGGAAAAATGGCGGGCGAATTGCGGCAGTTTGATGGCCTCTTGCACCACGCCAAAGAAATTGGCGCAGTTGCCGTCGCCCGCAAAATTGAATCTCAGCACTCCACCATTTTTCAGCGCGCGACGCACGTTCTCCAGCAGCGCTCGATGGTTCTTGATCCAATGCAGCGTGGCGTTGGAGAACACAATATCGAACTCATTTTCATAATGCAGTTCGTCGATGTCGCCGACTTCGAACGACAAGTTCCCGGCCACGTGCGACAGCGCGGCATCAATCATCCCGCGTGAAGCGTCGATGCCGACGACTGATCCGTGCGGAGCGAGTGCCGCCAGTTGCGCGGTCAGCGCGCCATCGCCGCAACCGAGATCGAGAATGCGTTCCGCGCCGGAAATATTCAATTCCCGGATCAGCTGCGCGCCCCACTCTTTCTGGTGCATGGAAGCTGCCTTGTATTTGTTGCCGTCGAATTCGTGCGCCATGGTTTTTTCGTCCAAACTATTTTCAATATTTGCCGCGTCGGCGGGGATGTCCGAATTATTGAGCTTTCCGTAGGTCGGGCTTTAGCCCGACATGTCGGGTTGAAACCCGACCTACAAAGCTATCCGATTAGTAGTTAACTTTCTCTCCAAGCTGCTTGATAACCGGCAAGGTGAGCCGGTAGAAAAACTGTTCGATGTCGTCTGCCGAACGCGCGTTGCCCGCGTCCACCCACCACGCCAGCAATTCCACCAACGCGCCCGCCACGTAACGTATTCCGGCATCGCGTTGCCATCCGGCGGGGAGCGAAATTTCTTCTTCGACCAGTTGGCTCACCATTTCGCGGAAACGTTTTTGCACGACATGGCCGCTGCGTTTCCCAATGATGACTCGGAACAAAGTGCGTTGTTCGTATGCGTGTTCTATCAGCCCGCGCACAAACCCCAGCGAATCCGCCGCGCCATTCTTTTCCGCTGCTTGCATGCGCAGAAAAGCGCGCAAGTCATCGAATCCGCTGACCAGCAATTCCTCTTTGTTCTGGAAGTGAATGTAGAACGTGGAGCGCCCCACATCCGCGCGCTCGCACAGGTTCTGGATGTTGATGTCGTCCCAGCCACGCTCCACCAGCAGCGAGATCAGCGCGTCGCGCAAGGCGCGGCGGGTGCGTTGCACGCGTCGGTCTGTAGTTTGAATTTCATTGTCCAAAATTATTCCTTTCGGGACACAAAATCAGTTTGTGTCTGTTACTGCGCATTCGTTGCACCTGTGTTCTTCGCACTGCGGGTTCGGGTCGCCATCATAGGCACGTGTCCAACAGAGAACAAGGTATCCAGATGATAGAACTGACAGGCGTTACAAAAGTATTTGCGGGCAGCAACGGAAATTTTACCGCGCTCAACCGCATCGAATTAAAAATGGCGAAGGGCGAATTCGCAGCCATCGTGGGCAAATCCGGCAGCGGCAAATCCACGCTGCTCAACATGCTCACCGGCATCGACCATCCCGATAGCGGTACGGCGATTATCAACGGCACGCAAGTGCATACGCTTTCCGAAAGCAAACTTGCCACGTGGCGCGGCGCGAATGTGGGGATTGTTTTTCAATTCTTCCAGCTGATCCCGACGTTGAGCATTCTGGAAAATATTTTGCTGGCGATGGATTTTGTCGATGTGATTCCGAAGCCGGAGCGCACGCTGCGCGCCCAAAGAATTTTGCAAACGGTGGGCATCGCCAGCCATGCCGACAAGTTGCCCGCCGCGTTGTCGGGCGGCGAACAGCAACGCGCCGCCATCGCCCGCGCCCTGGCCAACGATCCGCCCATTCTGGTCGCGGACGAACCCACGGGAAATCTGGACAGCAAAAACGCCGACGCGATTCACGCGCTGTTCGGGCAATTGGCCAAAGAGGGCAAGACCGTGATTGTGGTGACGCACGAGGATGTGTCTTCTTCGGGCTACGACAGGATCGTGACGCTACGCGATGGCGAGTTGGTGGGTGATGAAAGGGGGCTCGCATGAATCCGATCAATCCATTAGAACCAAACCCCTCCCGGCCTCCCCTTATCAGGGAAGGAGCAGGCTCGGCTCCTCCCCTGACAAGGGGAGGTTGGGAGGGGTTTGAGCCGAGCAAACATTTCGGCATAAATCCCCGAATGAAAAAAGCCCTGAACGATTTGCGCCTGAACCCCGGTCGCACTTTGCTCGTGGTGTTCGCGCTGGCTATCGGTCTATGGGGTGTCGGCTCGATTCTGGTGTCGTATTTCATTTTGAACAACGACCTGAACGAGAACTTCCGCCGTACCGCGCCGTTTCATGTGGCGTTGTCTTCCAAAGATTTTTCCAAGCTCGACCTCGCCACATTCCGGCAGCGCGCGGAAATTGAAAGTGCTGAATTCCGCGACTTATCTTTTCAGCGCATCGAAGTGTTTCCAGATCAGTGGTTGCCGCTGTGGCTGTTCGGTGTGGACGACTTCGAGAAATTTGAACTCGCTCGCATATCCCATGAAGAAGGCGCAACCACGCCGCCGCGCGGGACGATGCTGGTGGAGCGCAACGGGCGGCTGGTGTCCAATCTTAAAACCGGCTCGGTTGCCCGCGTGCGTGTCGGCAGCACGCTGTTGCAAGTGCCGGTCACCGGCATCGTCTTCGATGCGGCGCAAGCGCCTTCCACGCAGGATGCGTTTATCTATGCCTACACCGACAAAAATACTTACCGCGTCATCACCGGCGAGCCCGCCGATCAACGGCTGATTTTTCGGTTGAAGAATGTCCACAGCAAACAGGAAATTCAGGCGGCGACCGATGTGATCGTGGCGGATTTACGCAACCACGGCATCGGCATCGACAGCGTCAACATCCCGAAGCCGAACCAGCATCCGCACCAGTGGCAATTAAACACTTTGCTCGCGCTTCAGGGCAGCATCGGGCTGCTGGCTTTTTTGATGGGAGCGACGCTGGTATCGCAGTTGATCGGCTCGATTCTGGCGCAACAAATCCGCCAGATCGGCGTGCTGAAAGCCATAGGCGCAACGCAGCGGCAAGTCCTTTCCATCTACTTGACCATGGTGTTGATACTCGGCGTGCTGGCGAGCGTGATCGCCATTCCGCTGGCGATCATTTCGGGTTACGGCTTCGCCGGGTTCGTCGCGAAAATTCTCAACTTCAACATTCTCACCACCTCGCTGCCGCACGCGCTGTATGCCGGGCTGGTCGCCTGCGGGTTGTTGCTGCCCGTCCTGTTTGCGCTGCCCGCGTTATTGAAGGGCGTGCGCATCCCGGTACACCGCGCGCTGTCCGACTACGGCATCAGCGCTGACGCATCCGCCTCCAGTATCAAAACTGTGACGCACGGGTCGCTGCCTTACGGCATGCAGCTCGCCTTGCGCAATGTGCGGCGACGCAAGAAACGGCTGGCGACCACCGTCGCCACCATCGCGCTGGGCTTTGCGATTTTCAGTGCGGGCTTCAACGTGCGGCAATCGCTGATCGATTTTCTGGCGGACACGAAAAGCGCCATGCGATACGACGTGCAGGTCGTGCTGAAAAACCAGATTAGCCGCGAGCACGCGTTGGCCCCGTTCCAGAATTTGCACAACGTGCAGCGCATCGAAACTTGGAACGGCGGACGCGGGCGCTTGCAATCCAACGTGGTGGCAACCAACAACGGCATCGGCATCATCGCGCTGCCGCGCGACACCGATCTGGCGCAAATGGATGTCGTGCAAGGCCGCTGGTTGCAGCCTTCCGCCGACATCGAAATCGTGATGAATCAAGGCGCGGCTGATACATTCGGCGAGCCGGTGATCATCGGCAATCAGTACCGCATCAACCTCAACAGCAAACCGGTGCTGGCCAGATTGGTCGGCATCGTCAAGGAATTCGATGCGGCGAAAATCTATATCGACATCGCGCAATACGACGCGGCGGCCAACCCGGAACATCTCATCAACAGCCTGATGTTCGTGGCCGACGACCGAAGTTTCGCCAGCATCGTGCGCCTGAAAAAAGACATCGAGCACACCATCAACCCGACCGACCTCAATGTGTTCTACGTCATGTCGCAAGCCGAGCGCGCGAAGATTATTTACGACCACCTCAACATCATTCTCACGCTGTTCACCATCCTGTCTTCGCTGGTGTTGCTGATCAGCACGCTGGGCATGGCCGCCGCCACCGGCACCAATATCATCGAGCGCACGCGCGAAATCGGCGTGATGCGTGCCATCGGTGCCACGCCAAAAATCATCTACGGACTGTTCGTCGCCGAAGGTGCGGTGGTCAGCAGCGCGGGCATCGTTCTGGGGCTGGTGCTGAGTTTGCCGCTGAGTTATTACGCCGCCGAGTTCTTCGGCGATCTGATTCTGGGTCACGGCATCCCGCTCAAGTTCGCTTTCAGCCAGATCGGCTTCGCCATCACGCTGGCGATCACGCTGGTCTTCGGTTGGCTCGCCAGCCGCATCCCCGCGCGCAAAGCCATTCAAATTTCCACCCGAGAGGCACTGTTATATGAATAAAATTTTCGTGTTGATCTTGATGCTGCTCGCGCAGAATTGTTTGGCGGATGACGGCGATGGCAAGCTGACGATTCAGGTACACGGTCTGTTGCATGATCGCGGCAAAGTCATCGCCAACCTGTTCCGCGAAGGCGACAACGTGATGAAAATCGAAACGGCCTATCTGCGAGCGCAAGCAACAATCAGCGACAAAAAAGCGCAGCTGGTTTTCCAAAATTTGAAATATGGAAAATATGCGGTGACGGTTTTTCACGACGAGAACGACAACGGGATTCTGGATCACAACCTGCTGCGTTTGCCCGCCGAACCGCTCGGTTTTTCCAACGGGTTTCAAATGGGATTGTTCACCGGCCTGCCCAGTTTTGAGAAACTGCAATTCGATTTTGAACCGGGCGCGGAGACGATTGCGGTTACGGTCAGGTAACCATAGTTCTGATATTGCGGATATGCCGTCATTCCGGCGCAGGCCGGAATCCAGTTGAGAAACAAATTCCCACGCGAGTGGGACAACACCTTGGGGTTTTGTCTGCTTCGCAGAATTTTTTTCAATCGCTGGATGGCCGTACCTCGAAACTCGCCGCCAGCGGCTCGTTTTCCGGCCTGCGCCGGAATGACGGTTTTTTCTGATGAACTATCCGGGTTTAAATCTTGAAACCTCGTGAAGATGCCCGTCAATAGGCGTTCTACACGCATCGAAACCTGTAGAACGCCTATCGACGGGCGTTACGGGCAAGTTCCGGTTTGAAAATCACGCTTCATTCCATTTCGCGGCGATGCTGCGGAAGCGCTCTTGCACAATTTGAAATGCGGCGATCACGTCGGGGTCGAAGTGCTGGCCGCTGTCTCTTTCCAGCATCGCGGCGGCTTGCTCGTGGCTCATCGGTTGTTTGTAGATGCGTTGCGAGATCAGCGCTTCGTAAACGTCGGCCACCGCCATCAGGCGCGCAGGCAGCGGAATGTTTGTGCCGACCAGCCCGTCGGGGTAGCCGCTGCCGTCCCATTTTTCGTGGTGCGAGCGCGCGATCTGGCGCGCGACTTCAAAGTAGTCGCCCTCTTCGCCCATCATTATCCCTGCGCGCGCCAGCATGTCGTCGCCGCGATGCGAGTGGGTCTGCATGACTTCGTATTCATCTCCGGTCAGCTTGCCCGGCTTGAGCAGGATGTGGTCGGGGATGGCGATTTTACCGAGGTCGTGCAGCGGCGCGGTTTTGACAATGAGCTCGATGTATTCCGGCGTAAGCACGTCGGCGTATTGCGGCAGGCGCGCCATTTCGTCGGCGAGCACGCGGATATATTCCTGCGTGCGGCGGATGTGGTTGCCGGTACAGGCATCGCGCAGTTCGGCCAGCGACACCATCACCCAGATTGCGGCATCCTGCAAACGGCTGACGGCGGCCAGACGACGCTCGACTTCTTTTTGCAGCCAGTCGTTCTGATTTTGCAAAAAATCCTGCCACGATTTGACCTGTAACTGGGTGTTGATACGCGCCATGACAATCGGCGGGCTGATCGGCTTGTGGATGAAATCGACCGCGCCCAATTGCAGGCCGAGCTCTTCGTCCTCCATGCTGTTTTTTGCGGTGAGAAAAATGACCGGTACGCGCGCGGTGCGCGGGTCGGCTTTGAGGCGGCGCAGCACTTCATGCCCGTCCATCTCCGGCATCATGATGTCCAGCAAAATCAAATTCGGCGGCATGGCGAACGCCAGCTCCAGCGCCTGGCGACCGTTGTTGGCCACGCGCACCTGATACTGGTCGCACAACAGATTGGCGAGCAGACTGAGGTTGGCGGGCGTGTCGTCCACCACCAGGATGGTCAGATCGGAAGAGCGTCGTGTAGGGAAAGAGTGTAGATCTCGGTGGTCGCCGTATCATTAAAAAAAA
>FZPU01000037.1_pt1 | contig 24990 bp, 19 predicted proteins | sample 1534781 | NCBI WGS metagenome assembly FZPU01 (sample SAMEA104161949, study PRJEB21768) | metagenome | isolation source: underground water
TTTTTTTTTAATGATACGGCGACCACCGAGATCTACACTCTTTCCCTACACGACGCTCTTCCGATCTCAATGCCTATGGCCTTGATGCGCTTCATGATGCCCTGGATGCTGGAGGCACGGAAGTTGTCCGAGCCGCTCTTCATGACAAGGCGGTGGATACCAACAACCTTGGGATTGCGCTTGAGGATGCTGGCGGCGATGAAATCTTTGCGCGTGGTGTTGGATTCGACGATGGCGTGAATCAGGTTCTGCGGGACATCACTATAGTTGGCCAGCAGTTGCTTGGTGTCCTTGGGCAAGCAATAGCCGCCGTAACCGAACGATGGGTTGTTGTAATGGTCGCCAATGCGCGGGTCAAGACAGACCCCCTGAATGATCTGTTTGGTATCGAGACCATGTGTCGCCGCATAAGTATCCAGTTCGTTGAAATAGGCCACGCGCATGGCTAGAAAGGTGTTGGCAAAAAGTTTGACTGCCTCGGCCTCGGTGGAGTCGGTGAACAGCACCTCAATGTTTTGCTTGATTGCACCTTGTTTGAGCAAGTTGGCAAAGGTCTCGGCACGCGGGGAACGCTCGCCGATGACAATGCGCGAAGGATAGAGGTTGTCGTACAGTGCTTTGCCTTCACGTAAAAATTCAGGCGAGAAGATGAGATTTTCGCAGTTGAACTGCGCACGCGCTTTGACAGTGTAGCCAACCGGGATGGTTGATTTGATAATCATCACTGCCTGCGGATTAATACTCAGCACATCTTGAATAACAGACTCGATCGAACGCGTGTTGAAGTAGTTGGTCTCGGGGTCGTAATCGGTGGGGGTAGCGATAATGACGTAATCCGCCCCGGCGTAGGCTTCATGCTTGTCGAGCGTGGCTTTGAAGTTGAGCGACTTGTGCGTCAAGTACTCTTCAATCTCTTTATCTTCAATCGGTGATTGCTTGCGATTCAACATCGCCACCTTTTCGGGAACGATGTCCAGCGCCACCACTTCATTGTGTTGGGCAAGCAGAATGGCATTGGAAATGCCCACGTAGCCGGTTCCGGCGATGGCGATTTTCATAAACACAGATTCAAGGTTAAAAGGGCAAAGTTCAAGTTAGGGGCTTGATTAAATTTTACTCAACATGTCTTGATACGATAACGCGATACCTTCCTTCAGTTGAATCTTGCGTCGCCAGCCCAGAGCGTTGATACGCGAAACATCCATCACCTTGCGCATGGTGCCATCGGGTTTGCTGGTATCAAAAGAAAGGCGACCGTTGAAGCCAACAACTTCAGCGACCATCTCGGCCAGTTCGCGGATGGTGAGGTCTTCACCGCAGCCGATGTTAACCAGCGGGGGGGTGTCGTTGTTGAACAGGTCGGCAAGTTTGTCTTCCGCTTGTTCCAACAGATAGATGCAGGCATCGGCCATGTCTTCGCTGTAAAGAAATTCACGCTTGGGCGTACCTGTCCCCCAGACCACCACTTCTCTGGCATCACCCTGTTTGGCTTCGTGCATCTTGCGGATCAGCGCAGGTAAAACGTGGGAGTTGTTGAGGTCGTAGTTATCGTTGGGGCCATACAAATTGGTTGGCATGGCTGCCATGTACTTGGTGCCATATTGCCGATTGTAAGCATGGCACATTTCTATACCGGCAATTTTGGCCAGCGCATAGGGCCGATTGGTGGGTTCCAATGGCCCGGTGAGCAAACAATCTTCCGTCATCGGTTGCGGTGCATTTTTGGGGTAGATGCAGGATGAGCCCAAAAAAAGCAAACGCTCGACCTTGTTCTGCCATGCGCTGTGAATAACGTTATTCTGAATCACCAGATTATCGTGGATGAATTCCGCCGGGTAGGTATTGTTGGCATGAATGCCACCTACTTTGGCCGCAGCGAGGATGACGTAGTCCGGTTTCTCTTGGGCGAAAAACGCCTGCACTGCCGCTTGGTCGCGCAGTTCAAGTTCGACATGTCTGCGCAGAATAAGGTTGTGATAACCCTTGGCCTGCAAGCGCCGCACCAAAGCCGAGCCAACAAGACCCCGGTGACCAGCGATGTAGATTTTTGAATCTTTGTTCATGTCAGCCCTGCATTACTCGTTGTAGTCGTATGCCGTAAAGCCGTGCTTCTTGACCAGTTCATCACGTTCAGCTGACTTGAGATCTTCGCGCACCATCTCCGAGACAAGCTCCTGAAAGGTGATTTTCGGAGTCCAGCCAAGTTTTTGGCGGGCATTGGTCGGATCGCCCAGCAGGGTCTCCACTTCGGTGGGGCGGAAATAGCGCGGATCAACCTGGACGATGCATTTACCTGTGGAAACGTCATAGCCCTTCTCCTCCAAGCCCTTGCCTTCCCAACGTATCTGTATGCCCATTTCTTTTGCAGCGGCATTGACGAAGTCGCGCACGCTGTATTGCACGCCGGTGGCGATCACAAAATCTTCGGGTTGTTCTTGTTGCAACATCAGCCATTGCATTTCGACGTAGTCTTTGGCGTGCCCCCAATCGCGCAGGGAGTCCATGTTGCCAAGGTACAGACAATCTTGCAGGCCAAGCTTGATACGAGCCAAGGCGCGGGTAATTTTGCGCGTGACGAAGGTCTCGCCGCGAATCGGCGATTCGTGGTTGAACAAAATTCCGTTGCAGGCATAGATGCCATAAGCTTCGCGGTAGTTAACCGTGATCCAGTAGGCGTACATTTTGGCCACGGCATACGGGCTGCGCGGATAGAACGGGGTTGTTTCTTTCTGTGGAATTTCTTGCACCATTCCGAAAAGTTCGGATGTGGAGGCTTGGTAGAAGCGTGTTTTCTTTTCCAGCCCCAAAATGCGGATGGCTTCAAGGATGCGCAAAGTACCGATACCGTCGGCATTGGCAGTGTATTCGGGTGTGTCGAATGACACGGCAACGTGGCTCATGGCGGCGAGGTTATATATCTCGTCCGGCTGCACTTGTTGGATGATGCGAATGAGATTGGTGGAGTCGGTCAGGTCGCCATAGTGCAAAATAAATTTGGCGTTATCGACATGCGGATCTTGATATAAGTGATCGATACGGTCGGTATTGAATAAAGAGGAACGGCGTTTGACACCATGCACGGTGTAGCCTTTTTTCAGCAACAGCTCGGCCAAATAGGCACCATCTTGTCCTGTAATTCCGGTAATCAACGCTACTTTATTATTGCTCAAAATATTCTCCAAACTTAGTAAAAAAATCCACGACCTGATTACCCTGCTTTAATTTCAGCAGTCCAATTTGCTCTATTTTCGACCTTCAATCAGTGCAGCAAGCTCGGCAGTGCATGCGGTCAGCAGCGCCTTGTTTGCTCGCGTTTCCACATTCAATCGCAACAATGGCTCGGTATTCGAGCCGCGCAAATTAAAACGCCATTCCGGGAATTCAACACTCACCCCGTCGGTACGATCAATGATTGGCGCTTGAGGCTGATAGTGTTGCAAGACGCGCTCAATTGTTTGCGCAACGTTGTACACGCGAAAGTTGATCTCGCCGCTGCACGGGTAAGCCTGAATGCGTTCGCCCACCAATTGCGAGAGTTTTTTTCCGCTGCGACTGAGCAGCTCGGTCACCAACAACCACGGGATCATGCCGCTGTCGCAGTAAGCAAAATCGCGGAAGTAATGGTGTGCGCTCATTTCGCCACCATAGATGGCGTTTTCTGCGCGCATGCGTTCTTTGATGAAGGCATGTCCGGTCTTGGATTGGATGGGGTTGCCACCCGCAGCTTTGACAACATCGACGGTGTTCCAAGTTAGACGCGGATCATGGATGATCTTTTCACCCGGATGCTTGACCAAGAAGGCTTCAGCCAGCAGGCCGACGATGTAATAACCTTCGATAAATTCACCGTGTTCATCGAACAAAAAACAGCGGTCAAAGTCGCCGTCCCATGCGATTCCCATATCGGCTTGATGTGTACGCACTGCTTGCGACGTGACTGCACGATTTTCCGGCAACAATGGATTGGGAATGCCGTTGGGAAAAGTGCCATCAGGTTGATGATGCACTTTGATAAAAGTGACGGGTATGCCCAACTGCGTGAAGCGCGCCTCAAGCGCATCAATCACATGCCCGGCAGCGCCATTGCCCGCATCGACTACCAGTTTGAGCGGCTTAATGGCTGATGCGTCGAGATAGGTGAGTAGGTGATCAACATAAGGTTCGAGGATTGAGGCAACGGTCAACGTGCCGCACTTCGGTAGGTCGGGTTTTAACCCGACGTTCTCTCGTCGGGCTAAAATCCAACCTACATTAGCTTCAGCCAATGCTTGTATGGCTTTTAATCCGGTATCGCCACTGATCGGCAACGCACCGCGACCGACCAGTTTCATGCCGTTGTAGTCCATCGGGTTGTGGCTGGCAGTGACTTCGATGCCACCATCCACATCAAGGTGGAAGGCGGCAAAGTACACTTCTTCCGTGCCCGTCATGCCGATGTCAATCACATCGGCTCCGCCATCCATCAGGCCATTGGCTAATGCCAGTTTGAGCGGCTCGCTGGTAAGACGCACATCCCCGCCCACGACAACCCGCTTGGCATTTAGGTACTGGGCACAGGCGCGACCAATGCGGTAGGCGATGTCTTCGTTAAGTTCTTCGCCAAGTTTGCCGCGAATGTCATAGGCTTTGAAGCAAGTCAAGGTCATGCGGATATTCTTCCGTACACATCTTCAAACCTGACAATATCGTCTTCACCCAGATATTCGCCGCTCTGCACTTCGATCATCACCAAGGGCAGTAAGCCGGGGTTTTCCAAGCGGTGTTTGTGGCCCGCCGGGATGTAGGTAGATTCGTTGGTATTGACGAAAATCTCCCGCTCTCCGTTAACCACACGCGCCATGCCACTGACCACGATCCAGTGTTCACTGCGGTGGTGGTGCATTTGCAGGCTGAGACTGGCACCGGGGTTAACTTCGATACGCTTGATCTTGAAGTGCGAACCTTCTTCGAGCACGGTGTAGGTGCCCCACGGACGATGGACTGTTCTGTGCAGGCGATGAGCTTCGTGCCCGTCCGCCTTAAGGCGCGCGAAAATATGTTTGACATCCTGAGCGCTGCTGCGGTCGGCAATCAATACGGCATCGGGTGTGTCGATTACCAGAAGGTCTTTGATGCCCACTGCACCGACGAGTCTGTGATTGCTTTGGATGTAGCAATTATTGACATCATGCAGAATAACTTCGCCTTCGATGCGGTTGCCCTGGGCATCCGGTTCAGTTAGATCACCCAATGCTGCCCACGATCCAATGTCGCTCCAGCCGATGCTGCACGGCACAACGGCAACGTTTGCAGATTTTTCCATGACGGCGTAATCGATTGAATCGTCCGGCACTTGTTTAAACAGTGGTGCGTCAAGTTCGAGTTGGCTGAAACCATTTCCTTCGGCGTAGCGCGACTGCTCAATACAGCTGCGCACTGCTTCCAAAATTGCCGGACAGTGTTGTTTCATCTCGCGCAACATGCTGCCCGCCTGAAAGCAGAACATGCCGGAATTCCACAGATAGCGGCCGGATGCCACGTATTCCCTGGCTGTTTCGAGATTCGGTTTTTCCACGAAGCGCTTAACATCATTGCCATCCGCTTCGATGTAGCCGTATCCCGTTTCCGGCATATCCGGCTGGATGCCAAAGGTCACCAGTTTGCCTTGGGCGGCGAGTTCCATGGCAGCAGCCACGGCTTGCGCAAAAGCGGCTTGGTCGGCTATCAGATGGTCGGCGGCCAGCACCAGCAGACAAGTCTCTTCACCATGAGTGGCGGCAACTTGCAGTGCGGCAGCTGCTATAGCAGGTGCGGTGTTACGCCCAAAGGGTTCGAGTATGAAACTATTGGACAAATCATGGTTGGAGGGGATAGCCGCCACTTCGCGGTATTCATCCTCGGTCTTGAAAAACAGTTCGCGATTAGTGACAGTCAGCGTTTCGACCACGTGCGGCAATACAGCCCCGCGCAGCCATGCCTTTTGCAACAGGCTTTGCCCGTCGGCAAGACGAATGAATGGCTTGGGGTGCAACTCGCGTGATACCGGCCAGAGTCTGGAACCTGCTCCGCCGCACAAAATAGTAGGGATCAATTTCATTTAAAAGCCTTAGTCAACAGCAGCCGCATCATCGCGCCGCTTTGAATTACTTTCTCTGATTAAGGCATAGAGTGCCGCCATAAATCCCGCCAGAAATGCTGCCATGATGACAATAAGCGAACGCTTCGGCTTGATCTTTTTATCCGGCTCCACCGCTTTATCCAGCACCTTGAAAGCATATTCTTTTTGAGTATGGGCGAGCATAACTTTCTTTTGTTCACTAGCAATCATGTCAAACAAAATCCGACGCATTTCATCTATCTGGGTATGCATTAACTCTGCGTTTAGATACTGGAGATTACTTTCGCTGCGCGCAATTTCTTGCTGGGCGATGTACTGGTTCAACTTGTCCACCAGCGTATTGGCCCAGTCAGTGGCAAGCGCAGCATCTTCCCATTCCACCGAGACTGTAATCAAGTCGGTCTTTTTATCTCGCTCGACTTTCAGCACGCTGCCATCATTAAAAAGGCGATCAACAGCCATCTGCCCTGGTTGTTTCTTCGGATCTGATTCTTTCCAACTCTTCGTTTGTTCGTCCCATTCATTTTCGAACAGGATGGGCATCAGATTCTTCTCTTGCACAAATTTCCACAAAAAATTGCGGGATTGCAATATAGCGAGATTCTCATCAATATCGCCACCACCCATTGATACTCCCGCTATGGACGCTAACCCCCCCAAACCTCCGCTCATCTTACCCAAAGCTGATGCAATTCCGCCTTTAGAGGAATCAGGTTGAGCGGATGCAAGCAAGATTTCGGCACGATATATATTGTGCATGAACATGGAGAGACCCGCAGTCAGCACCGCAGCCACTAACATCGACTTGATTATCATGCGCTTGTATTTGAGTGAGATGCGCCAAAGCTCGCGCAAATCAATCTCGTCATCGGCACGCAAATGACTATCGACTTGTTTTTCGTTAGATTGAAGATGCTCGCTCACTTGAACACCCCGATAGTTTTCATTGCAGCCAGGCTGGTTCCAAGCTGCATGGTGACACGCGACCAATCAAGCGCGGCATCCAGCGCATTCATGCGTTCCAAATCTTGCGGCACAACGATAGTATCGCCCGGCTGCAACTTGCCTTGGGAAGAAAACCATCCGCTATCGCCAACTTCAACATGCCCGTCGGCACGAATCAGATAGATGCCGGAAGCATCCGCCATACGCGACAAACCGGCCTGTTTCACATAGTCATCGCGGCTCAAATCAGGATCGAACAACACGCCGGAATGGTTATACACCTCGCCAACCACCAGTATTTCGTCGGGGCGCTTAGGAATATACAATTTATCGCCGTTGCGCAATTTGACATCAAACTCGGTTCCCTGAAGTTTGGCTAAGTCTGCTAAACGAATCACCACCCGACCGGTGGCCTTAGTTGTTCTAAATTTTTCCAGCAGAAGCTTGCCGGCCTCCAAGGCCATTTGCTGTTTTGCTCGAAGCGATTCATCGTGCAACAAAGTCACCGTCTGCTGTTGCGTTGACAGCTCCATATCCATACGCTGAGCCAGTTCCTCCGTTTGCTTTTGCTGCTCCAGTCGCACCGACTCGCGAGTAAACACAACCGCCGGCAAGTACGCCATGTCGGTGAATCCGCCAACCCGCTTGATCAACGAGGAAAGTGTTTCGCCTTCTTCAACCGGATAAATACCCGGGTGAACAACTTCCCCCTGCACCTCGACCTGTTCCGCGTTACGCCAGTTCGATACACGGCGGATATTCAACACATCATATGGCTTCAATGCCACGTTGGCCTGAACATCGCCACTCAAGGCCGCCGCAAGGTTGACCGATATGTGGTCGGATACCCGCTTCAATCCGTTTTCCACCGAATAACGCGTGATCTCGGCGTTCTTCAGATAAGCCATTTCGGTGACATTGCCGGCAGCGAATACCAGATCGGACAAGCGCATGCCTTGCCCCAGTTCAAATGTGCCTGGCGCATGCACTTCGCCCATCGCCGACACGTGTTCGCGGTCTTTTGTTTCAAAAATAGAGTGCACCACCACGCGGTCCAAATCCTGCAACGGAATATCGTTCACCGCATCCGCCGCCATCGCCAGCGCCAGATTGACTTTGATGAGTTGCACGTCGCGCGAGACGGGATCGGTGCGATAGACTTCAACAAAACCCAGATCCGTTTCGCGCAACACGCCTCCTGCCGCCAACACCAGATCGGCTAGACGCATATTGCGTTTGTATTCATATTGGCCGGGAGATTGCACGACACCCGCGATACTGATTTTGGGTTGCTGGCGGAAATTGGCGCGTTTGAACACATATACGCGGTCGCGTGCTTGCAAAGGCAAATCCAAAACCCCATTCCTGGCTTGCGGCGCGAGAAGCTCGCCCAACTTGAAACGGATTACCATTGGTTCGCGCGTATCTTCCGCTTCGCGCTCGATAACACCGTACTCCAAAAATGTTTCCGGCAGCAGATCATCCATAGAGGTGATCAGCGAGGAAACACGCATGCCCTTTTCCCAGGCATATTTTCCCGAACGCTTAAGATTGCCGATCAACAGTATCTGGTTGTTCTCGAACTCCGTGCCGGAAAATACCTTGATCACGTCGCCGCTGCGCACCGGCACATTGGCACCCGTGCCCAGCAAAGACAAATTGATGTCCTTCTGCTCGCCTTTGGTGTCGATCCGTTCAATCAACGCCTTTTCGAGGTAGGCTTTGGGCATCAGGCCGCCGGCCAATTTCAGAATGTCGGCAACGGTTGACTCGTTACGCATTTCATAAATGCCGGGACGTACCACTTCACCCGCAATGCTGACTGTTTTACCGATTGGCGGCACGAACACCACGTCGCCCGGCAGCAGACGCACATCCTTGCTGGTGTCGCCGCGCAGCAGAAAATCGTACAGGTCAATCGTGGTTACCACGCGACCTTTGCGCTTCAATTCGATATTGCGCAACGAGCCGATTTTTTTCACGCCGCCCGAGGCGAATAGCGCGCCGGAAAGCGTGGACAAGCCGCTAACCGTGTAGGAACCGGGACGAAACACATCGCCCAGCGCGAATACCCGAATGGAACGAAGTTGACCCATGGTGATGCTGGCCGATACGCCAATCATCTTTTGCTTGATCTGCTCGGCCAATAATGCCTTGGCTTGCGCAAAGCCAAGACCCGCAACTGAAATGGGGCCGATCTGCGGAAAAGATACCGAACCCTGCCTATCCACTGTCAGCGCCAATTCCCGGTTATCGCTGCCGAACAATTGCACCTTGATCTCATCGCCCGGTCCCAGCACATACTCCGGCGGGACGGGCACGTCGGTGACGGGAGCAAAAGTAGTGGGATCCGAAGCGAACAAGTCATAGCCGAATTGCTGCAAACCGGCGGTGCTCACTTCCAGCGGCTTGGATTCGCGGATGAACTCTTCATATGAACGGCGAATTTCATCTTTGTCGGCGGATTGCTGCGATTTCACCTGCTCAACTGGAATATCAACCTTCGGTGCTTCCAGCACTTCGCCCTTCGAGATTTTCTCATCCACCGAGTCGATTTTGATCTCGCTTTCAAGGCGTCCCACTCCAACCTTGCGCTGCTTCACTGTCGGAGGTGGTGTGGCTTCTACCGGCTTTGCAGACGGCTGATCTGAACTGCCCCCAGCTTGCTGCATCAGCGCCGAGCGCTGTTCGGGTGACAACTGTTGCAGTTTTTGAAGTTGCTCGGGAGAAAGGTTCTGGAGCATTTGCATTGGATCGGCAGCTTGCGCACTCTGCGCGCCAAACAAGATAAAACCAAGAAGGCACACCGCCAGCAGTGGGATATTTCCGAACTTCATTCAAGCCTCACTTAATGTCTCGCCGGAGCGAAACGCGTGGTTGGTTCTAGACAATGGGTGCGCATTGTAATCGAAGCCATTGATAATCCAAAATATCAGCCCGATGAACGGCTCAATAATCCGCCCGCAACACGCGCATCGGAGGGAGCTTGATGGCATTTCGCGTGGAAAACCATCCGGCCACGGCCACAATGCATACGCCGCCGCCCATTCCGATCAGCCAGATCAAAGGATTGCTCTGGTAGGGCATCTCCAATACAAAACGCGCCAATACCCAGCCCAGCAGCACTGCGCCCGCCGCCGCAAACAGCCCGCTAATGCAGCCCAGCACGGCAAATTCGGATAAATGCAAGCGCCGCAGGTAACGGCTATCCGCGCCCAAGGTGCGCAAGATTGCCGCCTCGTGGCTGCGCTCGTCCTGAGTGGAAAGCATCGCGGCATACAGCACCGCAAGTCCGCTCAACAGGGTAAACAGGAACACCGCGCTGACCGTTCGCGCGATCTGATCCATGATGCTGCGCACTTGGGCGATCACCGCACCGGTGTCTATCAACAAAATGTTGGGGAATTCGCGCGACAACTCATCGCCCGCGCGCACCTTGTCCGGCGGCAGATAAAAACTGCTGAGATAACTGGTCGGAAAATCCTTGAGCAACTCCGGCGTGGCGATGACAAAAAAATTCACCTTCATCGAATCCCACTGCACTTTGCGCAGACTGGTCACGCGCGCTGAAAATTTGCTGCCCGCTACATCGTAAGTCAGTGAATCGCCAAGGTGGATGTTCAAGGTTTTGGCGATACCCTCTTCGACCGACAATTCGCCGCCCGCTCCTTGACCGCCTCTGCACGGGGAAACTGTTGTTTCCAATACGAGAGAGGCGGTCTGGCAGCCGCTCCCGCAATCGGCTGGCTTCGCCAGTAACGTGTCGCAACTGCCCCACCAAATCCCGCTCACCAACGTATTCCATCCCGGCATCTGCTCCATATATGAAAGATTAAATTCGCGCTCTACCAACCCACGGGCATGCGGATCGGGATAGCTGTCGCCGCTGATAGCGCGCTCATTGATGGCGATCAACCTGCCGCGCACCATAGGCTGCAACTGCGGTGGCGGCAGCGACTGGCGCACAAAGAAATCCAGCACCGGCTGATACTGATCGGGCTGTATATTTACCAAAAAACGGTTGGGCGTGTCCGGCGGCAGTTTGCCCTGCCACGCCTGCATCAGATCGGCGCGCACCAGCGTCAACAGCAACAAAGCCATGCCGCCCAGACTCAGCGCCACCACTTGTACCGCCGAACTGCGTCCGTGGCGCGCCAGATTGTTGAAGGCATGTCGCCACTGCGATTGAAACAACAATGCGTTGCGCGCCAGACCATGCAGCAGCAACCACGCCAGCCAGCCGAACACCAGCAGCCCCGCCAACAAACCACCCAACACCGCCAAGCCCAATTTCAACGAACCCGCATGCCACAGAAACAACCCGGCCAACACTCCCAGCGCGAGGCCGTAGATCAACCAGCCGCTGGCTTCCGGCAGCCCCAGTTCGCGGCGCAACACGCGCAGCGGCGATACTTTGCGCAATTGCAGCAAAGGCAAAAACGCGAAACCCAGCAGCAGCGCGAAACCGCTGACCGCCGCTTTCAGCAGCGGCAACACGCCGGGCTGCGGCAGACTCGCCTCGCGCATGGAAGCGATGCTCTCGACCAACATCGCCTGCGTGACATATCCCAGTAAACCGCCGAGCACCACCGCCACCACGCCGAGCAAAATGAATTGATACAGAAACAAGCGCAGCACCTGCCCCTGCTGCGCGCCGAGACAGCGCATCACCGCGCAGCCGTCCAGATGGCGCAACACAAAACGCCGCGCCGCTAAGGCCATCGCCGCGCCGGCGAGAATCGCGGCGGTGAGTGCGGCGAGACCCAGAAATGTTTCCGCCCGTTCCAGCGCCGTGCGAATCTCGGGACGCGCATCGCGCACATCCTCCATTTTTTCATTGCCGGAAAGTTTGCCTTGCAGCGCCTCGCGCAACAGCACCACTTGCGCCGCATCGCCCGCGATCATCAAACGATAGGAGATGCGGCTGCCTTCTTGCAGCAAACCGGTGGCCGCTAAATCCGCATCGTTCATCAGCACACGCGGCGCAAAACTGGAGAAGCCGATGGACTGGTCGATGTCCTTCACAATCCGCGCCGCCACCATGAAGCGTTGCGCACCTATGCCCACTTCATCGCCCACGTTCATATTCAGGCGGCGCAACAAACGCTCGTCCACCCACACCGTACCTTGTGCAGGAACGGCCTGCGCCACATGCACACTACCATCGTCAATCTCGATCTTGCCGCGCAGCGGATACCCCGCCTCCACCGACTGAATCTCACCCAACAACACCTGCTCTCCTCGTGCCACCATGCTGGGAAAAGTGCGGCTTTGCACCACGCGTAAACCGCGCGCTTGCGCCATCCGGCGATAATCTGGAGAAAACGGGCGCGTCGAAGTGATGCGCAAATCGGCACCGATCAGACTCAGCGCCTGCTGCTGCAACGCCTGCCGCACACGGTCGGCGAACAAACCCACGGTGGCCAGACTGCCCACCGCCAACACCAGCGCCAACAACAACACGCGCCACTCCCCGGCGCGCCAGTCACGGCGCAGCAGATTGAGGGAGAGACGAAGAAGGTTCACTGCACCACCATCCCTGCTGCCAAGCGCAACTGCTTGCCGCAACGCCGCGCCAGCGCTTCGTCGTGCGTGACCAAGATCAGCGTCGTACCTTGCGCGCGATTGAGTTCCAGCATCAGCTCAATCACCTGCGCGCCGGTGGCGGCATCGAGGTTGCCGGTGGGTTCGTCGGCGAAAAGTATTTTGGGTTGGGTGACGAAGGCGCGCGCCAGTGCCACGCGCTGTTGTTCGCCGCCGGAAAGGTGCTTGGGTAAATGGTGAGCGCGAGCGCTCAGACCGACTTGCTGCAAAGAAATTTCGGCACGTTGGCGCGCATCTTTTGCACCGGCCAGCTCCAGCGGCAGCATGACGTTTTCCAGCGCGTTCAACGCGGGCAGCAATTGAAAAGATTGAAATACAAAGCCCGCCAGTTCGCCGCGCAATCTTGCGCGTCCGTCTTCGTCCAATGCGAACAGGTCTGCGCCATGCAGAAACACGTTGCCGCTGCTAGGCACATCCAGCCCGGCCAGCAATCCGAGCAACGTGGATTTGCCGGAGCCGGATGCGCCGACGATGGCGAGGCTTTCGCCCGCTTCCACTTGGAACGTCACGTCGTGCAAGATGGTAAGCGGTTGATCGCCGCTTAACACTTGCTTGGTGAGCCCCACTGCTTGCACAATCGCTGCCATGAAAACCTTTCTGAAAATATTTCTGCTGTTCGCCTTATCTTTTACCGCGCATGCCGCGAACACCGTTTTAGTGTTCGGCGACAGTTTATCAGCCGGATACGGAATTGCGCGTGACGATTCGTGGGCAAATTTATTGCAGCAGGAGCTGAATAAAACTCATCCGCAATTTGCAGTGGTGAACGCGAGCATCAGCGGCGAAACGACTTCGGGCGGGTTGCGCCGCATAGCCAATGCGTTGCAGGAACATCATCCCGCCGTAGTGATATTGGAACTGGGCGCGAACGACGGACTGCGCGGTGGCAGTGTCGCCGAGACCGAAAAGAACCTGCACCAGATCATTTTGCAGATTCAAAAATCCAAGGCCAAAGTGTTGCTGCTCGGCATCCAGTTGCCGCCCAACTACGGGCTGGATTACGCCAAACAATTCCGCGCGCTGTATCCCAAGCTGGCGAAAAAACACAAAGTCGCTCTGCTACCGTTCATGCTGCAAGACATTCCGCCCGAGCAATTCCAGGCCGACAACCTGCATCCCAATGCGGCAGCGCAGCCGCTGATCATGCACAACGTGCTGCACTCATTGCTGCCGTTGCTACGCTGATGGCCAACCACCTCGTCGGCGAAACCAGCCCTTACCTGTTGCAGCATGCAGACAATCCGGTGGACTGGCATCCGTGGAACGCCGCGACTTTGCAGCTCGCGCGCGATCTGGACAAACCCATTCTGCTGTCCATCGGTTATTCCGCCTGCCACTGGTGTCACGTGATGGCGCACGAATCGTTCGAGGATGAAGCCGTTGCGGCGCTGATGAACGAACATTTCATCAACATCAAAGTGGACCGGGAAGAACGTCCAGACCTCGACCAGATTTACCAGAACGCGCATCAACTGCTGGCGCAACGCGGCGGCGGCTGGCCGCTGACCATGTTCCTCGCGCCGGATGGCACACCGTTTTACAGCGGCACGTATTTCCCCAAACAGGCGCGCTATGGCTTGCCCGGCTTCTCCGGCTTGCTGCTGAACATCGCCAACACCTTCAAGGAAAAACGCGGAGAAATCGCGGCGCAAAACTCGCAAATTCTCGCTGCCCTCGCCGCGTGGCAACCGCAAACCAGCGGCGACCATTTCGAACTGGATGCAACACCCATCACCCTCGCCGTGCAACAACTCAAACATGATTTTGATTCTGTGCATGGCGGATTCGGCGGCGCACCCAAGTTTTTGCACCCCGCAGAACTCGACCTGCTACTGCGCCATGCGCAGGCACAACATGATGAAGAAGCCCGTCATTCCTCGTTGTACAGCCTGCAACAAATGGCCATGGGCGGACTGTACGACCAGCTCGGCGGCGGCTTCTGCCGTTACAGCGTGGATGCGCAATGGGACATCCCGCATTTCGAAAAGATGCTGTACGACAACGGCTTGTTGCTCGGCGTGTATTGCGACGCATGGTTGAGCAGCGGCGACCCGTTCTTCGCGCGCGTGGTAGAACAAACCGCCGCTTGGGTGATGCGCGAAATGCAATCCGAACGCGGCGGATATTTCTCATCATTGGATGCCGATTCGGAACATGAAGAAGGCAAGTTCTATGTGTGGCAACGCGATGAAATTCGCGCACTGTTGAGCGAAGTCGAATACGCGCTGGTCTCACCTTTTTACGGCTTGGGCAGCGCGCCGAATTTTGAAGATCACGTCTGGAATTTGCGCGTGACACAGCCGTTGAGCGAGCTTGCGCGCCAATTGCATCTCAGTGAAGATCAAGCATACACGCGGCTTGCGGGGGCGCAGGCCAAATTATTTGCGGCGCGCGAACAACGCATCCGCCCCGGACGCGACGAAAAAATACTCGGCAGTTGGAACGGGCTGATGATCGCCGGCATGGCGAAAGCGGCTCGAATATTTCAGCGCGATGACTGGTTGCACTCGGCACAGCAGGCGATGGATTTTGTGCGCGGCACGCTGTGGCAAGACGGCAAGTTATTCGCCACGTACAAAGACGGCAAAACCCATCTGAACGCTTATCTGGACGACCACGCCTTCCTGTTGGATGCCGCGCTGGAATTGCTGCAAACCGAATTTCGTTCCACCGATTCCAATTTTGCGGTGCTGCTCGGCGATGCTTTACTGGCGCGCTTCGAGGACAAAATCAACGGCGGATTTTTCTTCACCAGCCACGACCACGAGACGCTGATCCAGCGCAACAAAACCGGACAAGACAACGCCACACCCAGCGGCAACGGCATCGCCGCGCAGGGCCTGTTGCGGCTCAGTGTGTTAAGCGGAGATGCGCGCTACGCTGAAGCGGCGGAGCGCTGTTTGAAATTGTTCTACCCCTCCATGCAACAGGCCGCCAGCCAGTTCAGCAGCTTGTGCACCGCGCTGGATAGCGCTTTGCAAGCGCCGTCGCTGCTGGTACTGCGTGGAACTGAAAATGAAACAGCCGCCTGGCGGGCGGCTGTTTCAGCAAAGTATTTGCCGGAGTTGATGGTCGTTGCATTGAGCGGCGACGAAACTGAATTGCCGCAGCCGCTGGCTAAACCGCGCACCTCAAAAACAACTGCTTGGTTATGTCGCGGCACGCAATGTCTGCCGCCTATCAGCGGGCTGGATGAGTTGCTCGCTGAACTCGCCTAGAGCATTGTAGGTCGGGTTTCAACCCGACATGTCGGGCTAAAGCCCGACCTACAAAATCTAGCGCAACACCACCCCGCCCGTCTGCGCGCCGAATCCCGGGAACATGCTCGCCGCACCTGCGCCGAACTTTTTCGCCAGCCGGTCCGCAAAGCCTTCGCGCGTAGTGAAATCGACAACGTTCTCTTCTTTGATGATGTCGCGCGCCACAGAATCCAGACTGCCGATGTCATCTGCCAGTCCCATCTGAATAGCTTTGTCGCCCGTCCAGAACAGGCCGCTAAACATCTCCGGCGTTTCCTTCAAACGTTTGCCGCGCCCCTGCTTCACCACGTCAATGAACTGATGATGAATATCCGCAAGCAGCGCTTTGGTGAATTCATCATGTTTGGGATTGCGCGGCGAGAACGGATCCATGAAACCTTTGTTCTCGCCCGCCGTCATCAGGCGGCGTTCCACGCCCAGCTTCTGCATGGTGCCGGTGAAGCCGAAGCCGTCCATCAACACGCCGATGGAACCGACGATGCTGGCTTTGTTCACGTAGATTTTGTCCGCCGCCGCCGCGATGTAATAACCGCCGGAGGCGCACATATCTTCCACCACCACATATAGCGGTATCGCGGGATACAAAGCGCGCAGACGGCGCATCTCGTCGTTCACCAGCCCGGCCTGCACCGGACTGCCGCCGGGGCTGTTGCAGCGCAACACGATACCTGCCGTGTTTTTATCCTTGAACGCTTCCTGCAAACTGCTGATCAGGCTATCGGCATTCGCGCTGCTTTCCGATGAGATCACGCCGCTCAAATCGATCAGCGCCGTGTGTTTGCCGGAAAGCGAACCGTCAACCTTGTCGCCCGCCCACCCCAAAATCAGGAACAACAGGAAGAACAGATAAGCGAAGGTCAGCGCTTTAAAAAAGATGCCCCAACGCCGCGCGCGACGCTGTTCCTGCACGGCGGACAGCGCCAGTTTTTCCAGTACGCCGCGTTCCCAGTTGTTGGTGTTTTCTTCTGACATTTTGATACTCCTTAAACGTTGCTTTTGTAGGTGCGAATTTATTCGCACATGTTTTTAAAATCGTGCGAATAAATTCGCACCTACACAAAATCAAGCGTGAGCCTTGAGCCACGCCCTCAACTCGATAAAATCATCCAGCAGCGCAACCGGGTTTAGCTCACGCAACTGGTCTTCAGGATGCGCGCCATGTGTTACGCCCAGCGCATCCACTCCTGCGTTAATTGCCATCTGCAAATCGTGCGTGGTGTCGCCAATCATCAGCGTGCGCTGCGGCGGTACGTCCAGCTCATCCATAATCTCCAGCAGCATCGCCGGATGCGGTTTGGAAAAAGTGCGGTCGGCGGTGCGCGTGGAATGAAAATATTTTCCCATGTCGGTAGATTGCAACGCCCTATCCAGACCGGCTCTGTTCTTGCCCGTAGCCACTGCCAGTTGGTAGCCCGCATCATGCAACTCGGCGATGGTTTCGCGCGCCTGATCGAACAGCGGGATCGTGTCGTGCTGCGACAAAAAATGGTGACGGTAACGCTGCGTCAACGGCTCGTACATTTCCTGCGGCGCATCGGGCACCGCGTGTTGCAAGGCTTGCAGCAGCCCCAGCCCGATCACGTGGCGCGCCGTGTCATCGTCCGGCACGGTCAAGTTCAAATCGCGGCAAGCCGCCTGTATCGACGCGGCGATAATCGCCGTGGAATCCATCACCGTGCCGTCCCAGTCGAACACGATCAAGTCATAACGTTTTGCCATAATCACCGCCAAAAATGAGGGGCGGATTCTACCACTGGCCTCGTATAATGCGCGCCCATCCCGCTAAACCTGCCATGAGCCTGATCTACCTCCTCGACCTTTCTGCCGTTGCCGTGTGCGCCATCACCGCCACGCTGGAAGCGCACCGGCGCGAGTTGGATATGTTCGGCGTGGCGGTGATCGCCGTCATCGCGGGCATAGGCGGCGGCACGGTGCGCGACATTTTGCTGGGGCGGCTGCCGGTGTATTGGGTGCATGATCCGATCTATGTGGTGGTCGGCATCACCGCCGCCATCGGCACGTTTTATCTGGGGCGCAAACTGGCGTTGCCGAAAAATTTCTTCCTGCTGCCCGATGCTATCGGCCTCGCCCTGTTCACCGTAATCGGCACCAGCGTCGCCATGAGCCTGCAAGTGCACTGGTTCATCGCCGCGCTGATGGGCGTAATCACCGGCGTGTTCGGCGGCGTAATCCGCGACATCTTGTGCAACGAAGTACCGCTGATTTTTCGCACCGACATTTACGCCACTGCTTCGCTGATCGGCGCGCTGTTGTTTATCGCGCTGGACAATCTGGGCATGGCGCACAATGCGGCCATGATTTTGGCGATGTTCGTAACCGTACTCATCCGTCTGGCGGCCATCCGCTGGCATATCCACTTACCGCGCTTGCGCGCCAATGAATAAATGAAGGCAACCTTATGGACAACACTTTACCTTCCTGGCTGATCTACTGCCGCCCCGGTTTTGAAAACGATTGCGTGGAAGAAACGCAAGCCAAACCCATCGAAACTGAAAAAGATTCCGGCTTTGTCGTGCTGCAAGGCAAGCCGCGCTTGGCCTATCAACAACTAACTTTCGCGCGCCAACTGCTGCGCCTGCATGCCGAGGTGAACGACTTGCAAGAACGCGACCGCCTCACGCCGCTGATGGAAGCGCTTCCCGCCACGCCCGAGAAATTCAGCGCGTTGTATCTGGAAGTGCCGGACACCAACGAGGGCAAAACGCTGTCGGGTTTCACGCGGCGGTTTCAGCCGTTGCTGGAAGAGGCGCTGCGCACCTCTTCGCGTCTGGCGGACGACCCGACCTTGCCGCGCCTGCATATTTTCTTCCCCGACCAATCTCGCGCGCTGATCGCCATCGGCGACCCGCACAACAGCAGCGCCGCGCATAACGGCATTCAGCGCGTGAGCATGAACGGCGATGCGCCCAGCCGCTCTTATCTCAAATTGGCGGAAGCGTTCGAGGTGTTTCTCGATAGCAAAGAACAAGCGCAATTTTTGAAACCGAACATGACGGCGGTTGACCTGGGCGCTGCGCCCGGCGGCTGGACATGGCAACTGGCGCAGCGCGGTTTGAAAGTCAGCGCGGTGGACAACGGCCCGCTCAAAGGCGCGGCGGCGATACATCCCAACATCAAACATCTGCGTCAGGACGGTTTTAAATTCCGCCCGCAACGCCCGGTCGATTGGCTGGTGTGCGACATGGTGGAACAACCACAACGCGTGGCCGAACTGATGACAGAATGGTTCGTCGGCGGGCTGACCATGCACGCGATTTTTAACCTCAAACTGCCGATGAAAAAACGCGTCGCCGCCTTGCAGGAAGCGCTCAACCGCATCCGCACCGCGCTCAACAACAAAGGTGTGCGCTACACCCTTCAAGCCAAACAGCTTTACCACGACCGGGAAGAAGTGACGGTGTATTTGACGCGTGTGAAGAAGTAAATCACCAACCCATGAACCTCACGCTTTTGTAGGTCGGGATTTATCCCGACGCTGTTCTCGGTTAAAAAAAACGTCGGGATAAATCCCGACCTACAAGTATCTCGTCATTCCGGCGTAGGCCGGAATCCAGTCATTAGAAAATCCCTTGCGCAGCAAGGACAAACACCAAAGGCATGTTGAATAAAACCGCTGGATTCCGGCCTACACCGGAATGACGCTTCCCTACTTCGGCACCACATCCGGCAAATTCGGATGCGCGTCATGCATCACCACGCGCGACACGTACCACATCGCCAGCAGGTTAGCTGCGATGGCGATGTAGCCGACGTTTTGGTAGCCGACCACATGACCCGCCGCATCTTGCGTGATGATGAAGCCGCTGAGGGTCGCGGCCAGTCCCATCGCCAGCGATTGTATGGTGCCGTTGAGCGACATGAATGTGCCGCGCAGCCGGGGTTGTGCGGCGGAGGTGATGATGGCCATGGCCGGAATGAAGCGCCCCGACACCAGCACGAAAAACAAAGTGGTACACACCAGCCACAATCCCAGCGACGCGCTTTGAATCTGCGTGATCGCCAGCAGCGGCAACATCGCCGCGAACGCGATGATGCGATACACCTTGACCTTGCCGTGTCTGTCCGCCCAGCGACCGATGAGGCGCGCGGTGAACAGCGTCGCCGCGCCGCCCACCAGATAAATGTAGGCGATGTCGTGCTGGCTGATGAGGATGTTGTTCACTGCATACACCGTGATGTAGGGGATCACCGTGAAGCCGGAAAAAATAATCATCGCCGACATGGTCATGGCGCGCCAATGGTTGGCATCGCGCATCACCGCGAACAGCGCGGAGAACGGATGCGCGAGTTTTTCATGGCTCATATGATGGCGCAGCTCCGGCAACACGCGCCAGGCGACCACGATAAAAATCGCCACCAACACCACGATAAAAATGAACGGCGCGCGCCACTGAAAATAACTCGCCAGCCACAGCGACAGCGGCACGCCCGCCACGGTGGAAACCGAAAACGCCGAGGACACGATGCCGCTGGCTTGGGCGCGGCGTGCGAACGGGATGGTGTCGCCTATGATGGTTTGCACCAGCGCGCCCAGCACGCCGCCGAACGCCCCCGCCAGCCCGCGCGCAATCATCAACGTGGCATAACCGGGTGCCAAGCCGCACGCCAGCGTCGCCACGCCGAACAGCACGAACATCACCAGCAACAACCGCTTGCGTTCAAAGCGATCCACAAACGTCGCCGCCAGCAAACCCGACAACGCCGCACTGAAACTGTACGAAGCCACCAGCAGCCCGAACTCGTGCGTGGTGATGCCCAGCTCGCGCATCAGCATCGGGCCCAGCGGCATCATAATCATGAAGTCGAGAATGTGGCTGAACTGGACACCGGCCAGCGTGAGCAGCAAAGCGCGTTCGGAATAAGCGGGAGCGGCGGTGGAAACTTTTTTGGTCATGAAGAAAAAAAATTATTGAATTGTTACGGCTAGGCAGCGAATCATAGAGAAAGTTCACCAGCGGCGTAGATCGCCTATTGACGGGCGTTCCCGCGTAGGATGCGTTAACGCACCCAATTTTCAACCAGAATAATCCATTAGAACCAAACCCGCTCCTTCTCCCTTGCAGGGGGAAGGTTGTACCCACAAGGGGGAGGGAACGTGATGGCGAGTTCAAACCATTCTGTCGCCCACTTGCGCCACCGCGTACCACGCATTCAATTCCGCCGCGCTTTTGCCTTGGCTCCACGCCGCGACATCCGCTTCGGCAATCGGCGCATACGGGCCGTGCTTCACTTCAAAAATGACTGCGCCGACATGGCGCGATAACACGGCGTGCCAGCCGCCGACGGGGATTTCGACCACGCTGGTGTGTTCACCCAACTCTTCGCGTTCGAGAACAACTCCCGCGTCGTCAAACACCAGCACGGTGAAGCGTCCGCGCAAGGCGGTCAGCACTTCCCAGGTGTGCGGGTGGCGGTGCGGCAAGATCAAGGTGTCGGGTTCCATGGCGATGGCGAGGCGCTGGATGGGGTCGGCGAGTTCGCGGTGCAGGTTGGTGTTGGCGCGCAGGCGCGGTGAATGCTGGGCTTGCTGACCGAGGTTGGTCAGATCAGTGGCGGTTATTTTCTTCAAAATGGTTCTCCTGTGAGGGCGGCATTTTCTCACGGGAAGCCGCGCGATTTCTTTTTTCACTTTTGCTTTTTATGCAGGCGACATACAGATAGAATCCCGTCCCATGCCCAGCTTGTCCTTCCAGGCGCGTGTGCGCCCTCTTCTGCTTGTTGCCATTGCTTGTGGCATGACGCTGCTCCTCTCCGCTTCGGTTCAAGCCCAGGAAGAAGTCACCGCAGCGAAGCCGGAGCTGTTGTACGAGTGGGACCCTTACTATTCGGATGTGAGCTACAACATTCCGCTCACCCAAAAACCCGTCCCCACCATCACCTCGCGCAGCGAAAGCGTGTTCCTGCGCGAACTGCTGCACGAATCGCTGGTTCCGCAATATATGCTGGTCGAAGCCAGCGTGTATCCGATGCCGATAATGGGAACGTATCTCAAAACGCACCAGACCGGGTTTTACAACAGTGGCAATGTCGGCAGCGATTTCAACATCATCGAATCGCTCACCGCCGGATTTCAGGAACCGTGGGCAGTCTCGATGTTCTTCGGTAATGTGGCCAAACTCCAACGCCCCGGCGACAAGGGGGAATCCAATAACTACGGCTATACCGGCTACCTGTTCAGCGCGGGCACCAAGCACATCAAAAACAACACGATGGTGGATGACGACTGGGGCGAGTTTGAGTGGAAGATCAAAGGCAAGATCGACCGCCCGGACGAGAAGCTGGCATGGAGCTTCCGCGTCGGTGCCAAGTTCAACAAGAACCCCGAAGTGAACAACGTCACCTACGTCAAACTGCACCGCAGCAACACCGATTTTGCCGCGAACTATCTGGCCTGGCTGGAAAATTCCAACTTCGATTTCAGCCTGCATTTTTTGCAGCATACCGGCAAGCTGGTGCGCTCGGAATTGATCGTGGGCAAGAAAATGCCGTTGCTGGGAAGGAGCTACATCCCGACTTTCAGCTTCGGTTTTATCTGGACCAGCCCGCAGGAATATTCGGGCGCGCTGATGACTGAAACTGCCAACAAAATGCTACTGGTGATTCGTCCGTCTATCGAATTTTAAGTTTGGAAACCGCACTTGGGGGCGGGCTATAGGGAGAAATTATGAGCGCCAAAACCGATGTCATTTCGCCGGATGTTGCCGTCACGCTGGACGGTTTATTCCACGAGCGCGCGCGCCGCACGCCACACAATCCCGCCTACCGCTATTTCGACGATCACCGCTGCGAATGGCTGGAACTGAGCTGGCAGGAGATGGAGCACGAGATCGCACGCTGGCAGGCGGCGATGGCGCACGAGGGGCTGCAAGCGGGCGACCGCGTGGCGGTCATGCTGAAGAACACGCCGCAATGGGTGGTGTTCGATCAGGCCGCGCTGGGCTTGGGCTTGGTCACCGTGCCGCTGTATGTGGCCGACCGCCCGGAAAACGTGGCGCACGTGTTGCAGGATTCCGGCGCGAAGATGTTGCTGATCGACAACGCTTCTCACTGGCATCCGCTGCACGAGGCCTGCTCCGGCATCGACACGCTCACCCGCATCGTCACCTTGCGCGCACCGCCCGAAGGCGACACCGACGAGCGCCTGCGCAGCGTGGATGAATGGGTGCCGGAAATTCACGACGGTTTCCGCCACGTGGTCAGCGATGCCGACCGGCTCGCCACCATCGTCTATACCTCGGGCACCACGGGCAAATCCAAGGGCGTGATGTTGAGTCACCGCAATCTGTTGAGCAACGCGCAAGGCGCGCTGCAATGTTTCGAGGTTTATCCCTCCGACGTGTTCCTTTCTTTCCTGCCGCTATCGCACGCGCTGGAACGCATGGCCGGTTATTACGTGCCGGTGATGGCGGGCGCGAAAGTGGCTTACGCACGCTCGGTGCAGCAGTTGCAGGAAGATCTGGCGCTGGTGCGCCCCACCGTGCTCATCACTGTGCCGCGCATCTTCGAGCGCATCCAGTCCGGCATACGCAGCAAGTTGGACAAAGGCCCGGCCTCGACACGCCGCCTGTTCGAGCTGGCGGTCAATGTCGGCAACCACCATTTTGAGCACACGCAAGGACGCGCCGCGTGGCATCCAAAATTGCTGCTGTGGCCGCTGTTGAAAAAACTGGTCGCGGACAAATTGCTCGCGCGCTTGGGCGGCAGATTGCGTCTGGCCTTGTCCGGCGGCGCGGCACTTTCGCCCGACAACGCGCGCACGTTCATCGGCCTCGGCCTGCACATCCTGCAAGGCTACGGCTTGTCCGAAACCAGCCCGGTGATCGGGGTCAACCGCATAGACAACAATTTGCCGAGCAGCATAGGCCAGCCGCTGCCGAATCTGGAAGTGCGGCTGGGCGAACACAACGCGCTGGAAGTGCGCGGCCCCAACGTAATGATGGGCTACTGGAACAACGAACTGGCCACCCAGGCCATGTTCACCGCCGATGGCTGGCTCAACACCGGCGACGTGGCCAGCATAGGCGCACAAGGCCACATCACCATCACCGGGCGCATCAAGGAAATCATCGTGCTGTCCAACGGCGAGAAAGTGCCGCCCAGCGACATGGAAGCCGCCATCCTCGCCGATCCTTTATTTGAACAAGTGATGGTGGTGGGCGAAGGACGCGCCTATCTCGGCTTGCTGGCCGTGGTCAACCGCGAACGCTGGAACGCCGCCATGCAGGAACGCGGCCTGCCCGCCGACTGGCCGGAAAGCCTGCACAATTCACAAGCCAAAGCCTATGCGTTGCAGCGCGTCACCCAGCAAATTCAAGCCTTCCCCGGCTACGCCCGCATCCGCCGCATCGCGCTGCTGAACGAAGCCTGGAGCACCGACAACGGCCTGCTCACGCCCACGCTAAAAGTCAAACGCGCCAAGGTGCTGGATTACTATCAGAAAGATTTTGCGGGGTTGTACGACGGGTATTGAAAGACAAAAACATTTGCCCGCAGATTACGCAGATTCACGCAGATTAAAAAAACAAACATCTATTGATAACAGTGACGAGCCCCTCGCCCGCTGGCGGGATAACCAGCGACTTGGCTGCGGTTTTTGCAGCCTAGTCGAATGGCTAGAACGACTTCAAGCTTGCCGCCCGCCTCCGATATGCCCAGCAGGTTGGCGCGAGCCGTGACGGCAGCGATGAAGTCCTTGCGGGGCGTAGGACTTGAGTTTGGATTTGTTCATTCTTGTTAGAGCCGTTCGATATGCTGGTGGATGCGCGCGAGAATGTCGCTAAACGGGATTTGTCCGGTGTAGTACAGCGCAGCGGTTTTTTCATATTCCCGCTGATACAGAGCGCGGGTTTCGGGGGCGCTCAACAGAAATGCTTCGTTGCTGGCGATATGCTGATTGTCGGCATTGGGGAAGCGAGCTTGTTTGTGCGCGATGTAATCAGGCGTGCCAATAAATGCTTGTACTTCTGCAATGCCAAGCAGACAGTAAATGTCGTAGTAGATCGGAAGAGCGTCGTGTAGGGAAAGAGTGTAGATCTCGGTGGTCGCCGTATCATTAAAAAAAAA
>FZPU01000085.1_pt1 | contig 24646 bp, 20 predicted proteins | sample 1534781 | NCBI WGS metagenome assembly FZPU01 (sample SAMEA104161949, study PRJEB21768) | metagenome | isolation source: underground water
GCCCTCCCAATTCGATTGAACACCACGTCAGCACTCAGTTTGAAGCAAGTCGGCTAACGTCAACAGAGGAAAATAGGATTATTTGATTTCATAATGTAGCGCCGCATTTCCAGGTGCGAATAAATTCACCTCTGCAAAACCATCAACTGCTTTTCCATGAATAATAAGCCCCGCAGTTTTATCTGCTGCAACCAACCTATCGGAAATCCCAACGATAGCCAGCGTAGAAGAATTTGCGGCGTGTTTTGTCGTCCAGAGTTGCACTGCTGGTATGGTTGGCTTCAATCCCTCCCTCGCCCTCGAAAGTGATCGAGTCGTTCAGGCGGTAATTCAACTTGAGACTGGGTATGAACTTCGTTTGACGTGTTCCAACATTATCTTTTTGGTTATAAAGCAGCAGCGACAGATCCAGTCGCCAGTACTGGCGGAACGTCTCGACCTGGTTAAATGCCAATGACTGGGCCTTATAGCTCTGGGCTTGAATATAACTGGCACCCACTACGCCCAGATCGTTTTCGAAAAACAAATTATTGCCTGTCGCCTGCAGTGAATAGTTATAGATATTCCCTGTGCCAGATGTATTGGAAACGCGAACATCGCCGCCCAGCCGCACTTTCGGTGAATAGATGCGGTTCATTCCGGCCATGAGCATGTTGGAGTTTGCGCTTTGCGCTTTGGCGCCAGCACGCAGGGTGTCCATTGAATTTCCAGGCTGCCCTAACAATTCTGCCAGGGTCTGCGCGGTCTGGCCCGACAATGCGTTGGCAAGTTCCAGGGATGGCGATTTCCGGTGGTCTGCAATCATGAAGTAGTTATCACCCGCTTCCGTCATCCAGTTTCCCTGAAACATCCCGATGTTCACCACCTTGAATAGTGCATCGTATTCAAGCTGGCTGATGTAATTGCGTTTTGCATCAAAATAATGCGCTTCCACTCCGATGGCTCTGCGATCCTCGAACGCGCCCGCGCGCTGTTCTATGAAATAACCGCTGCCACTCCATTGTTCGGGTAGCCGGATAAGATCAGCGCTCACGCCAGCAAACCTTTTGCTTTCGCCGACGCCGCTGGTAAATTCCACAGGTATGCCCATCGCACCATTGACGCGCCAGGTGGGATTAAGGCTATAGCCCGCCACTGCGCCGTCGAAGCGGCCCGGCACCCCACCTGAAGATCCCGACTGGCGGCCCAGGCGATACATGTAGCTCTTGTCGCGCGCACTCTGTTCGACAAAGGCGGCGCTGACCCGATTGACCCTGGGTTTTCCGGGCAGGTTATTGGCATTGTAGCTGTCGCGGAACACCATACGCGTATCAGTGGTTTCGCTGCGTTTCCGCCCTGTAATATCAAACGACGAAATCAGCATGGACTGGTCAATCAATGACGATGAAGATGAAACTGGGGTCACTGCAGTAGTGTCCGTAGTGTCCGTGTGTGCAATGCCCTTGTAATAATATTGGGCAAAGCTGCCGAAAACGGTCATGTTCTCGTCGGCTACAAATTTCTTGGGTGTACGGGTGGTCACCACCTTGACGGGCTTGGCCGTTTCCAGCGCGGATAAACCCGACAGCCGATCTTTCACTTCTTTTACATCCGTGGCATTCGGGTAAAGCTTGAGATAAGTCTCATACTCCACACGCGCCTTGGCATATTCTCCGTTTTTCTCACGCGCTTCACCGATCAGTTTTTGCGCCGTCTGAGATTGCTTGTTAGGTGGCAACTCAAGCAGCCGGTTTAATGATCCGATCGCCATTTCGGTACGGTCATTCAGCAGCGCATTTTGCGAGCTTCCGATCAATCTCATCGCTTCCTGTTCATTTTCCTCCGGAGTGCGTGGCTTCACCGGCGGAGCACCCGCAACCTCGGGGGTACGTACTGCCTCAGTCGCAACAGAAGGCAAGGGCGCTTTTTCGCTTGGAGCACTTACCGGGGGAACGATTACCGGGAGCGCTACGGGGGGAGCGCTTACTGCGGGAACTTTTACCGGGGACACTACGGGGGGAGCGCTTGTGGGAACTTTTACCGGGGGCGCTACGGGGGAAACGCTTACTGCGGGTACAGCTACCGAAGGCACCGCTGCCGGGGGAGAAATTACTGGTGGCGCCGTTACAATAACCGCTGCTGGCGGCTTGGGTGAAGGCTCGCCTTTAGTCTTGATCACGGGAGTAATAATGCTGAGGCTGCGCCCATCATTACCGGGACGAACCTTGTAATTCCACATCTTGACCTTGCCAAATCTCAAGGCAAGCGATCCATCGAGTTCGGGGTAGGTAATGGTAAAAGGAGGGACAATATCCGACTGGGGAGACTTCTTGGTTTCCGGAACCAGGCGGGGATCCAATGCGTCAACATCCCGAAGGTTAAAGTAAAGGCGTATATCCCCATTTTTGAGCGGTGTCTGGCGCAAAAACTGTATCCGAGAAATGAATTGGATCTGGATTTCGGCCTCATCCCCAGCTTGATTGATCTCAATGCTATCTATCACCTGAGCATGGGCAGGCGAAACGGTAAACGCCACCAGAAACAAAGTAACCGCCAGCAAGGCGACAGAACGGACAAGATTTCGTATGGCTCGCAAAACGCTACTGGCTTTCAACATCCACCCCTTTTTTTCTAACGCGGTATTGCCCCGCCCGTTGAAACGCAATAATACCAAAAGACCGCCAGCATTTTATTGTTATCTGCCAGAAAAAGGGAGCGGCACAGTCATTCTGATTGGAATGGCTGTGCCGCTTGATCCTTTTGTTTGTTCTGACTATCCACAAACTCTCTCGTTGTTAAAGCTTGTGCGGCTTGTGCCAGTCATCAGCGCGAACACCACGGTTTATCTGATCAAACCTGGCACTGCCAGCGGTGGTGCCCGGGCAATGCCTTCCAGATATAGCTGTCTTTAATTCCAATTTACGTACGTAGTCCCCTTGGTTCCCAACGGTTTGTGGCATCCTGACTTGGAACAATCAGTAGAACCCGACTTGTCGTGGGTCACAGATTTCTTGTCCATGCTACCCAAGTAATTAGTCCCGGAAGCATGGCAGCCTATGCACCATCCGGAGCCGTTACCCAGGCTGTTGTTGTGATTCATCTTTTGGGAAGGCCAGTTTGCCGTGCTCAGGTGGCACGCATCACAGGCCATCGTCGTGCCGTTGAGTAACTGCGCGGCGTAGGGAATGTGATTGGTCGGCTTGCCCGTCTTAATCGTGCCGTTGTGGCATGTCGCGCAACTTCCCGTTGCAACCACAACCGAAGAGTGCAGCCTGGCGCCAACGAAACTGGTGGTTGACTTGTGGCAAGAATCGCAGAACCACGAAGCGGTAGGCACATGATTGCTTGGCAAGCCCTTCGCCGTTGTGCCGTTGTGGCAGTTCACACATGAACCCGGCACGACACCCGTGTGGCTGACAATTGCTCCCGTCCAGGTCGTATTGTTCTTGTGGCAAGTGTCGCATGACGCTGTAGTGTCAGGGTGTGGATTCGGCTTGCACGTCGCTATCGAACAGTTGTCGTGGCAAGTTTTGCATGTGCCCGGTGCAATAACAACCGAGGTGTGCAGCCTGGCGCCAACAAAGCTGGTCGTTGACTTATGACAGGTATCGCATGCGGGCCACGACGCTGTGGGCACGTGGGTAGTGCTCGGCTTGCCTATCGCCTTGGTGCCGTTGTGGCAAGACGCACAGGTGCCCGCTGCAACACCCGTATGGTTGAAGGCCGCCCCGGCCCAGGTCGTGTTGCTCTTGTGGCAACTGTCGCATTGCGCCGTGTTGTGCCCAATCGGGGGGGTGTGGCAAGTTGAGCAACTGCCCGCCGCAACCACGACCGATGAATGCAACTTGGCGCCGACGAAGCTGGTAGTTGATTTGTGGCAGGTATCACATGCAGGCCACAAGGTCGTGGGTATGTGAGGGGGGCTCGTTTTGCCCAACGCCATCGTGCCGTTGTGGCAAGTCGCGCAACTGCCCGCCGCAACCACGACCGATGAATGCAACTTGGCGCCGACGAAACTGGTGGTTGATTTGTGGCAGGTATCGCACGCGGGCCACGACGCTGTGGGCACGTGGGTAGTGCTCGGCTTGCCTATCGCCTTGGTGCCGTTGTGGCAAGACGCACAGGTGCCCGCTGCAACACCCGTATGGTTGAAGGCCGCCCCGGCCCAGGTCGTGTTGCTCTTGTGGCAACTGTCGCATTGCGCAGTAGTGGAAGTGTGCCCGCTCGATTTGCCTGTCGCCATCGTGCCGTTGTGGCAAGTCGCGCAACTGCCCGCCGCAACCACGACCGATGAATGCAACTTGGCGCCGACGAAACTGGTGGTTGTCTTGTGGCAGGAATCGCATGCGGGCCACGAGGTCGTAGGCAAGTGGGTGCTCGTCTTGCCCTTCGCCTTAGTGCCATCGTGGCAAGTCGTGCAGCTTCCCGCCGCAACAACAACCGAGGAGTGCAGCATGGCGCCGACAAAGCTGGTGGTTGTCTTGTGGCAGGAATCGCATGCGGGCCATGAGGTCGTGGGCAAGTGTGTGCTCGTCTTGCCCTTCGCCCTGGTGCCGTTGTGGCAAGTCGCGCAGGTGCCCGGCGTAACGCCCGAATGGTTGAAGGCGGCTCCCGCAAATGAGGTGGTGTTCTTATGGCAACTGTCGCATGAATCGGTAGTGGAAACATGCAATAACGGTTTGCCCGTCGCCTTCGTGCCGTTATGGCAAGTCAAGCAGGCGCCCGGTGCGACGCCCTTGTGGTCATAACCCGCTCCCGCCCAAGCCGTGTTGCTCTTATGGCACGTGTCGCACGAATCAGCAGTGGAAACGTGGCCGATCGTTTTGCCCGTTGCCAGCTTGCCGTTGTGGCAGGTCGAGCAGGTGCCCGGCACGACTCCCATGTGTTTAAACGTCGCCGGCGTCCATGCCGAGTCGAGATGGCAATTCCCGCACGGAGCATCGGTAGGGATGTGCAAGCCCGGTTTTGCCATTGCTCCCATGCGGCTGCCGGGTTTATGGCAACTTGCACAATCCCGTGGCGTTCCCTTGAACACGTTTTGGATATGGCAGGATCCGCACTTGGCCTGCGTGTGGGCGCCTGTAAGTTTAAATCCTGTTTTGACATGGTCGAATTTAGCGTCAGGCGCCTGCGCCAAAGCAAAGTGAGCCATGGCCAGCAGGGGCAACAAAAACATCATTCCAATCCGGCGCGGCGAGCTCAAGATATGAAACAACTGAATTATTCCAGGCTCTTTTTTATTACTGTTCATTTTGCTGCTCCTTTCAAGGAAGGGGTTGCATGTGGCAACTCTTGAATTCATTTTGAGGTGCCATTAATGTCAAGTGCCTGTTTCAGATTGGTCGCAATAATAGCAAAGAGTCAATGCCACTCAAACTCCGCTCATCCAGTAAGAACATCGGGACAAATGGCGAAACCCATCAGACAACTGGTCGAAATATTGGAATGAGCGGTAAAGGGATTGGTTTTTAGAAGCGCGCTTCCGCCATGCCATGGTGGCAAAATAGCTCTCGCCAACCAATCTCCCCCCACTGCATAATCAGTTAACGCCGTTGTGACCCGCTCCCCATGAGAAGAGTACGGAAATCACGGGTCACATGGCAGCGCTCGCATAGCTGGCCAAATTCACCCTGATGCACGTCTTCATCCTCATGACAGCCAACGCAAGTACGCGGGACAATAAAGCGGTCGCTCACTTCTTTTTTGTGGCAAGCATAGCAATTTGGTTTCTTATGGGCTCCATCGAGCATGAATTTTGTAAGCTTATCGTGATCGAAATCCCATGTTTTCCACGAGCGCGCGTTGTGGCATGACTCACATTTTTTACCCAGCCGGCGCTTATGAGTATCGGCATCGTCTTTCTTGTGACAGCTAAAGCAATCGGACGGTGAATCACGATAAAGCTGCGTCAGGTGGCATTTTTTGCATTCCACTTTTATATGCAGACCAAGCAGGGGAAAGCGGGATAGGCCATGATCGAACAGTGCTTCCTTCCAGCTTTTTTCATCATGGCAGGATTCACATTTCTTGCCTAGCTTGAACTTATGCACTTTCTCGTCGTCTTTTTTATGGCAGGAATAGCAATCCTTGGCCAATTTTTCCTCATAAACCTTGCCCTTATGACAGGTCTCGCATTTCACCTTGATGTGTTTATCCTTCAGTGGGTATTTCGTATCTTTGTCATGATCAAAAATAAGCGTCTTCCAATCTTTTTCCTTGTGGCAAGACTCGCACTTAGCGCCAAAATTACTCTTATGCTTGTCATCAATCTTGTGACAACCGATACAGGTGGTTGCAATCTTTTCTTTTTGCCCGGGCAATTTTAGCGCGGGCGTATGACACGCATCGCACTTGGTCGTAATGTGCTTGCCTTTCAGGAGATATTTCGTATCTTTGTCGTGATCAAAAATAATCGTTTTCCAATCTTTTTCCTTGTGGCAAGACTCGCACTTTATACCGAACTCCCCCTTATGTTTGTCATCGACTTTATGACATCCGTTACAAGTAAGGGCAATTTTTTCTTTTTGCCCGGGCAATTTTAGCGCGGGTATGTGGCAAGCCTCGCACTTGGTCGTAATGTGTTTACCCAGCAACGAGTATTTGGTGTCCTTATCATGATCGAACTTGGATATTTTCCATTTTTCCTCGTCGTGGCAACTCTCACATTTTTCACCCAATCCAGCCTTATGCACATCGTCCTTGCGGTGGCACGCGTAACACTTGGTTGGAGTTTTATCCTTATAAAGAATGCCCTTATGGCAACTAACGCATTTTGTTGTTTTGTGTTTCCCCAGCAACTCATACTTTGTTGATTTCAGATCATGGATAAATTCAATTTTCTTCCAGTCTTTTTCTGTATGGCAGTCCTCGCATTTCTTGCCGTATTGATCCTTGTGCTTGTCGTCCTTGCGATGGCAACCCAAACAATCATGGGGCGCTTCCTTGTAACGGCTCGGATCGGCATGGCATTTCTTACACTTCACGTCAATGTGCTTGCCTGATAGTTCATACTTGGTTTTGCTGTGATCGAACTTGGCTTCCTTCCAATCACGTTCGTTATGACACTTGCCGCAATCGGCGCCCAGGGTGTTCTTGTGCTTGTCGTCCTTGCGATGGCAGTCATTGCATGGCAAAGGCGCTTCGCTATACTTTTTCTTCGGGTCGTGACAGTCCTTGCATTTGACTTTTTCTTGCTTCTGATGGGCGCCAGCCAAGGGGAAATCGGTCTTCTCGTGGTCGAATTTCTCCTTGTCCCATATCACGATTTTCGCATCGCGCCCTTTATGGTCGGTATGGCAGGTGCGGCATACCTTTTCTTCCAACCTGCCATGGAATCCCTTGTGGCTTTGGACATCTGCCCCCACTTCCTTGTGGCAGCCCATGCATAATTTGTCTTGCGCATCCTGGTCAAATTTGACGTGGCATTCCTTGCATTTTTCTTCGAGCTTGACGTGGCCTTGGATCACCTCTCCGGGCATCAGCAAGGTATCCACATCCGCCCAGGCGCCACAGGAGCAAGACAAAGACAGGATTAGGAAAACGAGGCGTAGCAGCATCTGGCAACAATCAATACATGTTGATGGCTATGACATGGACAAAACCGCTGATGGCCAGCAGCCAAACGATGGGCGTATGCAAAATATGCCACAAGCGGAACAACCGCTCGTAGGCTGCAAACTGGGTAACTTGCTGCACGGCGTCAAGATAATCGCTCACGCCCGACGCAACCAGTTGAAACTGCCGGTTCTGCTGTTGCTTGTCCCAACCCTGAGTGTTAGCCAGGAGAGCAACTGCCCGCTGCAATTCCTGGCGGCAAGTCTTCACCAGTTTGCGGCGGCGCCAGCCCAAGGCCATAAATTTCCACATACGAATGGAGAGTGCGCTTTCTTTAGCAAAAGCCATATCCCGGAACTGGATCAGCTTTTCGCCAACTCCGGTTGCTTCAATCAGAACCGCGCTCACTTTGCCCACCTTCTCCTGTATGGAATCCACAGACTTCTGCAATTCCCCCAGGTTCGACTGCCGCCCATATAATCCATGGTGAACGCGCTTATAGATAAAGCGCCCTATTACACCGCTCACCGCCACCAGCAACATGGAATAAAGCGCAACGGCGGCATTCAATGACTTCACATGGAAAGTTGAATGGAACAAGACTAACGTCGGCCCACCGATCCCAAATACCATATGCATCATGAACCAGTAGCGTAAAGGCCCCCAGCCGCGCGCCCATGCCGCATGCTTGCGTATCGGATAAAGCAGCATCAGCAACATCATTACGCCGCCGACATAGCCAAAGTAATAACCCACGCCGGATCCGGCCTTAAGAACCTTGCCCTGGTAAACCGGCCATGCCGCCAATACCAGACAAATAACGGCAAACAATGTTATCCCGCGACCGACACCAACACCGTGAACTTTGCCGGCAACTTTATCGGTGGAACGCGAGCCGCCAAATATCTTGACTTCTAAGGGGTGCTGTTCAGTTCGACGCTCTGCTGTGCCGCTGGCGCGATGTTCGGTAGTGTGGTCGCTACCGCCCGCCGCTACTGAGGTATTTTTTTCACGGGTAAACTCAGACGACATACTTTCCCACCTATTGACCAACCTCAACTAGAGTAATAATACAATGATACCATGCGCCGAAATCAGCTACCGCTTCACCCTTTTCGCTATGCGCCACTGATGCCTCACCTAACGGGCATGGCGGCAGTTTCACCACAAAAAATGAGTTCTACCGCACCCTCTCCCCACAACAAGGAAGAATGTGGCGTCGCTTTGCAGCGCTCGCGTTAAAAATCTGAGCCAGGCATTAATCGTTATTTCTCCGCTGCCTTGAATTTCTCCAGTCACATGAGTAGACTTCGCCCATGATGCATGTTTTCTCTTCACAAATATTGACAGCACAAACTTGTTGCCGATATTTCCGGTGTTCCGGTATGCGTTCTGTTTGCAGGCGCATTCTTGAACCTGCTGAATTATTCCCTGTAAGAAATTTGACAAGTATCATATTTACATCGGCAGGCCAGATACCACCATGAGCGATCAGACCATCATTTACTTGCTGTACGTGCTGCCCTTGGCACTGGGCATGTTTTTCTACCTGCTCCGGCAATACCGCCGCCATCAGGTTCATAAAAAAGTCTGGCATGAGGCGGTGGAATCCGGGCTGACCGAGCCCGCAACTCTCCACCCGGTGTTCGACCCAAATATTTGCATCGCCTCGGGTGGCTGCATCAAAGCCTGCCCCGAACATGCGATTGGCATCATAAATGGCAAAGGCATACTCATCAGCCCCGCCCACTGCATAGGCCACGGAGCGTGCGCCTTTTCCTGCCCGGTCGGCGCAATCAAGCTGGTATTCGGCACCGCCACGCGGGGGGTGGATATCCCGCAACTCAAGCCGAATTTCGAGACCAATGTTCCCGGCATCTTCATCGCCGGAGAACTGGGGGGGATGGGTTTGATCAGAAAAGCTGTGGCTCAGGGGCGCCAGGCCATGGATTCCATTTTGAAGCGCGGCCGTGCCAGCACGCCGCATGATGTGGTTATCATCGGCGCCGGCCCCGCCGGCATTGCCTCTACACTTGCCGCAAAACATCATGGCCTGCGCTATGTCACCCTCGAGCAGGAAACCACTTTCGGTGGCACCACACTGCATTACCCGCGTGGCAAAATCGTCATGACCGCACCCATGGATCTTCCCATCATCGGCAAAATAAATATAAAGGAAATAAGCAAAGAATCACTGATGGAACTCTGGGAGGATGTGGTCAGCAGGGCCGGCATCAAGATTAATTTCGGCGAGCGTATGGAACGCATCGAGCGCCAAGGTGACACTTTCAATGTGGTCACCAACCGCGGCAGCTACCTCACCGGTAGCGTGCTTCTGTCTATCGGTCGTCGCGGCACGCCGCGCAAACTCGATGTGCCAGGCGAAGAGCAAAGTAAAGTGGTATATCGCCTGACTGATCCGGAACAATATCGCGGAAAACACGTGCTGGTGGTTGGCGGCGGCGATGCGGCGCTGGAAGCGGCAGTATCTATTTCCAGGGAGCCGGGCACTACGGTCACTCTCAGCTACCGCAGCAAAGCCTTCAGCCGCGTAAAACCTAAAAACCGGGAGCTTACCGATGAAGCGAAAAACTCCGGGCAGCTCTCCGTGTTGCTCGAATCGACCATCAAGGAAATCAAGACAGCCACCGTTCTGCTCGAACAAAATGGCAAATCAATAGAGCTGCCCAACGATGCAGTCATCGCCTGCGCGGGGGGAATATTGCCCACGCCGCTGCTCAAGGAAATCGGGATAATAATCGAGACCCGCCACGGCGAAGCCTAGTGTCATGCTCCCCGACCTCAACGCGGTCTGGTAAACCGGTCAGGAAAAATGGTCGCTTGCTCAAACTCGATTTTTTATTTAAACGCATAGCCAAGTCGCAAACTGGCTTGCGAGCAGCCATGCAGTTATGACTCTGTTGATAATTGCGTTACTAAGAATTTGGGGTTGCGGGGGCAGGATTTGAACCTACGACCTTCGGGTTATGAGCCCGACGAGCTGCCAGACTGCTCCACCCCGCGTCAGCGAAGGAGTGCGACTATAGCGAATACGCATGATCACGTCAAGAAGAATTAATTTCAAAATTAAACTCTCAATAAGCAACTGACTGAATCGCCTTTACAGCTTACTCCCCTCTAACGTAAATTTCGCGCCATGAAAAAGTTACTTGCCTTATCTTTCGCGATTCTTTTAAGCGCTTGCGGATCTAGCCCCCAGCGCACAGCATCAGATTCATCATTAGATGAAAAATTGAACGATGCTGTTATGTACGCCATGAGCCTAACGGACACACCTTACCGTTATGGCGGGAACTCCCCCGATGAGGGTTTTGATTGCAGCGGCTTTGTCGGGCACGTTTTCCAACACTCGCTGGGAATTACCCTTCCCCGAACAAGCCGCGAAATTAGCCAAGTCGGCATCTCACTCCACTCTAACCAATTGCGCCCCGGCGACTTAGTATTTTTCAATACCAGACGCCGTTCGTTTTCACATGTTGGAATATATGTAGGAGACGGTAAATTTGTGCACGCCCCCAAAAGTGGGAGCACCATTCGAGTGGAGAATCTAAACGAGGGATACTGGGCCAACCACTACAACGGCGCCCGTCGAATCAGGAGCTAGAGCTTACTTTTGCTGCACGCAAAGCAGAGGCCAACTGAAACACCGACATCGCGTAAAAATTACTATTGTTGTATAGCGTAATCACACGAAAATTATTGTAAGTCAGCCAATATTCCTTACCCGCCTCGACGGTAAAGTCCAAAAGCCAAGCCGGAGGCGTAGCTCCTTGTAGTTTTTCCACTGGCGCCACTCCAGCCTCTTGCCAGGCAGCAAGCGTGCGCGAGTCGGGACTAATCACCGGAACGACTCCTTCACTCACTTGCGTCAGCTGCGCGACCGGCTCTCCAGTTTTCCAGCCGTACTGCTTTAAATAATTTGCGACACTGCCGATCGCATCTTCCGGCTCATGCAAAATATCCACTTTGCCGTTGCCGTTAAAGTCCACCGCATACTTACGGTAACTGCTCGGCATAAACTGGGGTATCCCCAGCGCGCCAGCATAAGAGGCTTGTATTGCGAACAGATCAAATGACTGCTCGCGCGCCAGCAACAGATACTGCGCCAACTCGTTACGGAAAAACTCGGCGCGGCGCGGATAATCAAACGCCAGAGTGGTCAGTGCATCCAGCGTACGGAACTTCCCCGCCCTGCGACCGTATAAAGTTTCCACACCGATCACAGCGATAATAATTTCCTGCGGCACGCCATATTGCTGCTCTGCGCGCTGTAGCGTTGCGGCGTATTGCTTCCAGAACTCCACCCCGCCATTAATCCGCACTGGATTAATAAAGCCAGCCCGATAATCAACCCAAGGCTTGATCGTCGCAGGAGCAGAAATTGCCGCAATCACATCGGCACGGTACTCCACTCGCTGAAATGTCTGCACCAACTCTTCGCGGTTGAATTGATGTTTCTCCACCATTTCATCAATGAATTGCGGAATACCCGGCAAATCGGCAGAAAACACTGCCGTTGAACAGGACAATAATACGAGGGATATAAATAGGCGTCTCATCATAGTGCGCGCATTTTACTCGACAGCCGCAGCTCGCACTGATAAATTTCGCCCCACTTTTGCAACCTCATATCGAAAGCCTTCCCATGGAAAAAGCTACCCAGCATCACCGCCTCGTCATCTTGGGTTCCGGCCCCGCCGGTTATACCGCCGCCGTGTATGCCGCGCGCGCTAACCTCAAGCCCGTGCTCATCACAGGACTGGCGCAAGGCGGGCAACTGATGACCACCACTGAAGTGGACAACTGGCCGGCCGAAGCCAACGGTATTCAGGGGCCGGAACTGATGCAACGCTTCCAGCAACACGCCGAGCGCTTCAACACCCAAATCATCTTCGACCACATCCACACCGCCAAGCTGCAACAAAAGCCTTTCGTGCTCATCGGCGATGCGGGCAGCTACACCTGCGACGCGCTCATCATCTGCACCGGCGCGTCGGCGCAATACATCGGCCTGCCCTCCGAAGAAGCCTTCATGGGTAAGGGCGTTTCCGGCTGCGCCACCTGCGACGGATTCTTCTACCGCAACAAACCGGTCGCTGTCATCGGCGGAGGCAACACCGCCGTCGAAGAAGCCCTGTATCTTGCCAACATCGCCAGCCACGTCACGCTGGTGCACCGCCGCGACAGTTTCCGCGCCGAGCGCATCATGATCGACCACCTGATGGAAAAGGTAAAAGAAGGCAAGATCACCCTGCAACTCAACCAGACGCTGGACGAAGTGCTGGGCGACGACAGCGGCGTAACTGGCGCGCGCCTGAAACAGGTGCAAGGCGGCGCAACTCAGGACATCAAGGTGGACGGCGTATTCATCGCCATCGGCCATAAGCCCAACACCGACATCTTCGCTGGACAACTGGAAATGGATAACGGCTACATCACCACGCGCGGCGGCAACAAAGGCAATGCCACCGCCACCAGCATCTCCGGCGTTTTTGCGGCGGGCGACGTACAGGATCAAATCTACCGCCAAGCCTGCACCAGCGCGGCCACCGGCTGCATGGCCGCACTTGATGCCGACAAATACCTCGCATCGCTGGGTTAAATCTTGAAAGAAAAACCGGAGCAGGACACCGACTTGTTCCGGCAGTCGCTGGAAGGCGTGACACCGCTCAAACCTTCCGGCCGCATCAACCCGGTACGCGCACCGCGCAGCCTCGTCCCCCGCTTCAACTCCTCCGCAACCGTCATCCCTGACACCTTGTCCGATCACGGCGCAAGCGAAGAACCCGCCAGCGAATTTCTGAGCAACGGCCTGAATCGTATGACGCTGCGCAAACTGCGGCGCGGTACTTGGCCGCCGCAAGACAGCATCGACCTGCACGGCCTCAACAGCGACGAAGCTAGAAAATTACTGGTGGAGTTTTTACATCACTCGACGCAATGCGGGCTGCGCTGCGTTAACGTGATACACGGCAAAGGCTGGCGCAGCGAAGGCCGCGAGGGAATACTGAAAGTTCACACCCGTCACTGGCTGATGCAACACCTGCTAGTGCTGGCATTCTGCGAAGCACCGCAAAATGCGGGCGGAGGTGGCGCGGTGTGGGTGTTGCTGAAAAGCGTGCCCTAAGAATCCGCCCACGCCTTTTGCAAGGCATCCGCGAACACCTCAACCGCTTGCGCCCCCGAGATACCGACCTTCTCGTCAATCACAAAAAACGGCACTCCAGTGATACCAAACTTGGCCGCCCGTGCTTCGTCGGCACGCACCTCACTGGAATAGGCATCACTCGCCAGCATTGCCATCGCCTCGCTTTCGGCAATGCCGAATTTCGCTGCGAGTTGCGCCAATTCAGCCCGATCGCCCACAGCGAGCGACTCGGAAAAATAAGCGTGCATGATGCGTTCGGTCGCTTGATCGCCAAGATTCCGCGAGGCGGCGAAATGCAGTAAGCGGTGCGCATCGAAAGTGTTGCCGGGACGCGCCTCGCTCAAGCGATAATCCAACCCGATTTCTTTCGCGATTGCCGTGACGCGCGCATTCATCGCGGCAGCCTCATCAGAGCTGACACCATATTTACGCGCCAGCGTGACCTCCAGCGAATCGGGATACTGCGGCGGAGATTTCGGATCAAGCTCAAAGCTGCGCCAGACTACCTTGACGCTTTCTTTGTGCGCGAAGTTGGCGAGCGCCATTTCAAAACGGCGCTTGCCGATGTAACACCAAGGGCAGATGACATCCGACCAGATTTCAATTTGCATAGCGACTCCTTGCAATTACCGACATAACGCAAGACAGACGCGAGCCTGTCTTGCGTTGATGCTTAATAGTCGGTGTAGCCCTTCTCTCCCGGCGTGTAGAACGTGCTGAAATCCGGCGCGGTCAGTGCCGCGCCGCTTTGCAGTTTCTGCACCAAGTCGGGATTGGAGATAAACGGACGACCGAAGGCCACGAGGTCGCCTTGCTTCGCATCGAGATCAGCATTCGCGCGCGCAGCATCGTAACCGCCGGAGAGGATGTACGCCCCCTTGAAGTTGGCGCGAATCTTGGCCTTCAACGCGGGACTGACTTCCGGTGCGCCCATCGAGCTGTGATCGACCACGTGGATGTAAACCAGGCCGAGATTATTCAGTTCGGCGATCAGGCGCTCATACAGCACATCCATTTCGGCATCGGCAGCCGTACCGTTGAACGCACCGTAAGGCGAAATACGCATACCGACGCGGTCGGCACCAATGGCGGCAGTGACCGCCTTGGCGATTTCCACGGCAAAGCGAATGCGGTTTTCCACGCTGCCGCCCCAACGATCCGTGCGCTGGTTGGACGCGGTGTTGAGGAATTGGTCGATCAGATAGCCGTTCGCACCGTGCAACTCCACACCGTCGAATCCACCAGCGATAGCATTCTTCGCGCCCGTAACAAATTCTGCGATGGCTTGCTTGATGTCATCCTCAGTCATTGCGGCGGGTACGGGGTATGGCTGCATCCCGCTGCTGTCCGTCCACATTTCACCCGGCGCGGCGATTGCGGATGGCGCGACCACCTTGGCGCCCGCCAGCATATTGGCCGGATGGCTGACACGTCCGTCGTGCATCAGTTGCACGAAAATTTTTCCGCCTGCGGCATGCACACCGTCGTTCACGCGCTTCCAGCCTTGTACTTGCGCATCGGTGAACAAACCGGGTTGGCGGGCATAGCCCAAGCCGTTCGCGGAAGGAGCAACACCTTCGGCGATGATGAGTCCGGCGCTGGCGCGTTGTGCATAATACTTTTCCATCAACTCGTTCGGCGTGTTGTTGGTCGCACGGCAGCGCGTCATCGGTGCCATCACGACGCGGTTTTTCAGTTGCAGCTTGCCGAGTGTGGCTGGGGTGAACAGGGTTTGGGGCATACGGTACTCCTTGAAATCAAAACAATCCGATAGGTAGGAGGACACGTTTTTGTGTCCCCCTACGCCTAGAGTTACTGCTTGACCGACTCAACCGGAATCGTCAGCGTCACTTCGTCGCCCACATAAGGCGCGTACTTGCCCATGTTGAAATCGGAGCGTTTAACTTTGGTGGTTGCAGTCGCACCGCAGGCATCTTTCTTCATCATCGGATGCGGCATGCACAGGAAGGAATTGACGGTCAGCGTCACCGGCTTGGTGATGCCTTTAACGGTCAGGTCGCCATCCACGGAAGCCACTTTATCGCCGTCGAACTTCACCTTGTTCGACTTGAATGTGATGGCTGGATATTTGGCGGTGTCGAAAAAGTCTTCGCCCTGAATATGGCCGTTGAACAAAGTGGAGCCGGTGTTGACTGACTTCGCATCAATCGTCACATCTACCGAGCCGGACTTGGCGGCGCGATCAATGGTGATTTTGCCGGAAACCGTATCGAAACGGCTGAGTTGCAAAGAATAGCCGAAGTGGCTGTACTCGAAGCGCGGCATCGAATGCGAAGGCTCGATCATATAAGTTTCGGGAGCGGCGTAAGCGGCTGAAGACAGTGTGGCGGCAATCAGCATGGCAGCGAATTTGTTCATGGTGTTCTCCTGAGTGGTTGGTTAAAAGTAAAACTACTTCTTGCTGGGTGCTGCATTTACGACAAGGTGAAACTTGATTTGAATTTCGTTGGCGACTGTGCCGACATCAGTCCACTCGCCCTCGCCTATCGCGTAGTCGAGGCGTTTGATGGTAAAGCCGCCGTCGAATGTGCCGCGGTTACCTGCGGATTGAAAAGTGACGGGAGCCTTCACCTCCAGCGTGCGGCCTTTGATGCTGAGTTTGCCCGTGGCTTCATAACGGTTTCCGCCCAAGGCTTTCAGTCCGGTGGAAACAAAGCTCGCCGCAGGAAAAGTTTTCGCGTTAAACCATAACTTGCCGACCACCTCATCGTTCGCTTCACCGGAGCCGGTGTCGATGCTGGCCACGTCGATGTCGATGCGCGCCTGTGCATTGGCGATCTTGGCCGGATCGAATGAAACCTGCGCGGCAAACTTGTTGAATTTTCCATCCAGCGGCACGCCCATTTGCTTGTAGCCGAACGTCACCGAACTCTCGTTTGCCAACACTTGTTTAAACTCGACTGCCTGAGCCTGCACGCATAGCAACAGTCCACCGGCCAACAACATATGGAGTAACTTCTTCATGTGCGATCTCCTTTCCATGACATGCGCGACATCACACTATCTTTATCGACAAAGTGATGCTTAAGCGCGGCGGCAACATGCAACACCACCAGCGCCAGCAACAGATAATTCAAACTCGTATGCACGTTAGCGAGCAACTCGCCCAGCGCCTTATCCTTGCCGACCAGATCAGGCAGCGGCAACACGCCGAACCACACCGTTTTAAAACCTTTGGCCGAACTCATTAACCAGCCGGACAGCGGTACCAAAAAGAGCAGCACATACAGCAATTGGTGCGTGGCATGGCTGGCAATTTTCTGCCAGCTCGGCATGTTGTCGGGCAGTGCCGGGGGCGTGTGTGTTGCGCGCCATACCACCCGCAACACCGCCAGCAACAGCACCGTGATACCCAGCCATTTGTGATAGCTGTAGAGCTGCAATTTGGTCGGCGACAATGATAAATCGTGCATATACACGCCCAGCGGAAATGCGGCAAAGATCAGCAATGCCACCAGCCAGTGCAGCGCGATGGCGGTGTTGGTATAACGAGAAAGGATAGTGTTCATTACTTTCCCCTTTATTACGCGAAACGTCCGCTGCGAAAATCATCCAGCGCCCGATGTATTTCTTCCTGCGTGTTCATCACAAACGGCCCGTATTGCACGATGGGCTCATTGAGCGGTTTGCCCGCGATCAAAATCAAGCGAGCATCTTCCTTGGCGGTGAGCGCCACGCCATCGGCTCCGTGCGTGTTACTCAAAATCCCCATACGCTGCGCATCGACCTGCACACCGCCCACCTCCACCGCGCCGCGATATACATAGATAAAGGCGTTATGCGTAGCCGCTATCGCCGTCGAAAACGAAGCACCCGCAGGCACATGAATATCCAGATACAACGGCTCGGTGATTTCGCGCGAGACCACGCCCGCCACGCCGTTGCTGCTGCCCGCAATCACGCGCACGGTGACACCGTTCGCGGTGACGTATTCGGGAATCGACTCGCTGGCGAAGTCCTGATACCACGGCTCGGCCATTTTGTTTTTGGCGGGCAGGTTGAGCCACAGTTGAAAGCCTTCCATCACGCCATCTTCCTGCTCGGGAATTTCCGAGTGAATCACGCCGCGCCCGGCGATCATCCATTGCACCCCGCCGTCGCCCAGCAAGCCCTCGTGCCCCGCGCTGTCGCGATGGCGCATACGGCCGGCCAGCATATAGGTCACCGTCTCAAAGCCGCGATGCGGATGATCGGGAAAGCCCGCGATGTAATCGTCCGGGTCGTCGCTGCCGAACGCATCCAGCATCAGAAAAGGATCAAGACGGCGTTGCAGCTTGTTGGTCAGCACGCGGGTCAGGCTCACGCCCGCGCCGTCCGAGGTGGCAACACCTTCGATCAGATGGTCAATCGTGCGCGATTGATGCAGCGTTGTTTGAGTTACGGCATTCATGGTTTGCTCCTGAGTGGAGAGAAAGTGAGCGCATGGTAGGCGTTCCGAAAAAATAGATAAAGCCGTAAATTCGAGATAGACTGTTCCAATTATGGAACAAACCAACATCTCCGCCGACGACCTTATTCTGTTCGCCACCATCGTTGAACAGGAAAGCCTCGTCCGTGCCGCCGAACATCTGGGCATGCCCAAAGCCACCGTCTCGCGCCGCCTGAGCAACCTTGAAGAACTGCTCGGCCAGCGGCTATTGCTGCGCACCACGCGCCGCTTAACACTCACCGATTTCGGGCAGGAATTTCTCGACCATAGCCGCCGCGTGGCCGAAGAAGTCGCCACCGTACAGGACTTCGTGCGCAGCCGGGATGTGCAGCCACGCGGCAGGTTGCGTGTCTCCATGCCCGAAGATTATGCGAGACGCACCCTGTCGCGCGCACTGGCCACCTTCATCGAGATGTATCCCGAAATCGAACTCGAACTTGATCTGAGCTCGCGGCTGGTTGACCTGATCGGAGAACGCTTCGACCTCGCCATCCGCATGGGCGTACTAGCGAACGACTCGACTCTGGTCGCACGCAAATTGGACGAACAACATCTCGGGCTCTATGCCAGCCCGATTTATCTCGGCCTCCATCCCGCCCCGCAACACCCCGACGAATTAAAACAGCATATCGCCGTGCGCTTACTCTCTGATCTCGGACAACCGCTGCCTTGGCGCTTATTACGCGACAACGAAGTCTGGGAAAGTGTGCCGCCGGGACGCATGGGGTTGAATTCGCTCAGTGTCATCCATCAATTACTGCTGGACGGTGCGGGTATCGGCATGCTGCCCGTACCATTTGCCGAAGAAGATGTGCGAAAAAAAAGGCTGGTGCGGATATTGCCGGAATGGTGCTTCCCTTCGGTAACGGCTTGGGCTGTCATGCCCATGCGCCGTTTCCTGCCTTCCAAAACACGCGCATTTCTGGAACACATCGAGCGTTACTTGGCGCAGAATAGCTAGGCGTGCCATGCAACGGAATTTGTGCGAGCACCTTTTCCTTGCCTCCGCATTGAACGCTGGCAGAATAACCACACGATAACCATCGAGGAGAACTGTATGAAAGCACCTATCCGCGTAGCAATCACCGGCGCCGCCGGACAAATCGGTTACAGCATGCTGTTCCGCATCGCCAACGGCGACATGCTCGGAAAAGAACAGCCCATCATCCTGCAACTCCTCGACATCACGCCCGCCCAGCAAGCCTTGCGCGGCGTGGCGATGGAACTGGAAGACTGCGCCTTCCCCAACTTGCAGCAAGTCATCATCACCGACGATCCGCGCGTGGCTTTCCGCGATGCCGAAGTGGTGCTGATGGTCGGCGCGCGTCCGCGCAGCAAAGGCATGGAACGCAAAGACCTGCTCGAAGCCAACGGCGCGATTTTCTCCGAGCAAGGCCGCATCCTCAACGAAGTAGCCGCGCGCCACGTGAAGGTGCTGGTAGTGGGCAACCCGGCCAACACCAACGCGCTGATCGCCATGAAAAACGCACCCGACCTCGACCCGCGCAACTTCAGCGCCATGATGCGCCTCGACCACAACCGCGCCATCACCCAGGTTGCGCTGAAACTGTTCCAGCCGATTCAGGACATCAAAAAAATGGTGATCTGGGGCAACCATTCCGGCACGCAATTCCCCGATTTGTCCCACGCCGAAATTCGCGGGCGCAAAGTGAGCGACATCCTGCGCCAGAACGGCTGGGAAGACTGGAGCGAAAACGAATTCATTCCCACCGTGCAAAAGCGCGGCGCGGCGGTGATCGAAGCGCGCGGACTCTCCAGCGCCGCCAGCGCCGCCAACGCCGCCATCGGCCATGTGCACGACTGGCTGCTGCACTCGCACCACAACGACTGGGTCACCATGAGCGTGCCGTCCGACGGCAGCTACGGCATCCCCGAAGGTGTGCTGTACGGCTTCCCCGTCACTTGCCGCAACGGCCATTACACCATCGTGAAAGACCTGCCCATCAGCGAACTGGGGCGCAAGCACATGATGGACAGCCACAAGGAATTGCTCGAAGAGCGCGAGCATGTGAAACATTTGCTGGGATAGTCGAAAATTACGGGAAGCGAGGGCATATCCGCCCCGCTTCCACCGCTATCTATATACCGCCCCAATATCTAGACCTTCAACTATATTGTTCATTGCGGCGATAGCGCGCAAAATCATCCTCTTTCTAATGATCCGGCAGCGATTTTTAATGTCCTCGGCAGCACCTCTAACAAAGTTGATTATTCTTGCGGCATGCCTGTGCTTTGGCGGCACAGCATCCGCACTCGAAAACGTCACGCTGCAGCTCAAATGGTCGCATGCGTTCCAGTTTGCCGGATACTATGCAGCCAAGGAGCATGGCTTTTACCGCGAAGCCGGTTTAGATGTCAGCATTAAGGAAGCGGCCCCCGATAGCGACCCCGTTGCCAGCGTACTGAATGGACAGGCGCAATTTGGTATCGGCACCAGTAGCTTGTTGCTGGCACGCAATGCCGGCAAACCCGTGGTGGTGCTGGCCGTCATCTTTCAGCATTCCCCTTATGTTTTTTTCACGCCCCAAAACACTGGCATCGCAAGTTTGCGCGACTTGGCAGGCAAGCGCGTTATGCTGGAACCCCAGTCGGACGAGCTGATCGCGTATCTCAAAAAGGAAAACGTCGAACTTGAGCGTATCAAACAGGCTCGGCACAGCTTTAATCCGCAGGATCTGATTGATGGAAAGGTCGATGCAATAGCGGGCTATATCTCCAACCAGCCCTACTATTTCAACCATGCGGGATTCACCTACAAAACATTCAGTCCGCGCATGGCGGGAATCGATTTTTACGGCGACAACCTGTTCACCTCGGAACAGGAATTGCAGGATCACCCGGATCGTGCGCGTGCTTTCCGCGAGGCAAGCCTGCGCGGCTGGCGCTACGCAAAAGAACATCGCGACGAGATCATCGAACTGATTTTAAAAAAATACACCAAACAGCACAGCCGTGACTATCTGGGATTTGAGTCGGAACAAATGATCCCCTTGCTGCAGCCCGACCTGATCGAAATCGGCTATTCCAATCCCTTACGCTGGCAGCATATCGCCGATGTTTATACCGGAGTGGGCATGCTCCCGCACGGTTTTACACTGGAAGGTTTTCTCTACGAAGAGCAGTCCCAGCACAATTTGGTCTGGCTGTATCGCGCACTCGGAATCGGCTTGCTGCTGTTCATACTGCTCGGCGCGGTAGCCGGGTACATTTACCGGGTCAACCGCAAACTTGAACTCAGCATCGCTGCGCTTGAAAATTTCAACCAGCGCGAGCAAGCGCGCAGCCACGTACTGGAACTGCTCTCCGCCGGTGCTCCGCTATCGAAAATTCTGAATGAAGTCGTGCACAGTATCGAAATTCAGAACAGCGATATTTTGTGCGGCATCCTGTTGATGGATGCCGAAGGCCTGCACCTCAATGTGGGCGCGGCCCCCAGCCTCCCCGACTTTTACAGCGCCGCAATCAACGGCCTGCCGGTCGGCCCCAATGTGGGCTCATGCGGCAGCACAGCCTATAGCGGCAAACGCACCATCGTCGAGAATATCCTGACCCACCCGAGCTGGACGGAATACAAAGAACTTGCCGCCAAAGCCGGACTGGGTTCCTGTTGGTCTGAACCGATCTTGTCTTCGTCCGGAAAAGTGCTCGGCACATTTTCCATTTACCACCGCCACGCCCAAATGCCGGACGAGGCCGACATCAAACTGATTGAACAAGCCGCACATTTGGCCAGTGTGGTCATTGAAAAGATTCAGGATGCACAGGCACTGCAACAAAGCCATGACTTGCTCACCAAAATTTCCGCCGAGGTACCCGGCATTATTTTTCAGTTCCGGCTGTATCCCGACGGTCGTTGCAGCTTCCCGTTTATCAGCGAAGCCGTGCGCAAAATGTACGGTCTCACGCCCGAAGCGTTGAGCAAAGACGCCACACCTTTTTTTGGTTTTCGCCACCCGGAGGATGCCAGCCGGCTGGAAGAGTCGGTACATGAATCAGCCCGCACACTGAGCCGCTGGCATATCGAATATCGGCTGATACTGCCTGGACAGGGCACGCGCTGGAGACTGGGCGATGCGCAACCCGAACGACTGGCGGACGGCAGCACCACTTGGCACGGATTTATTACCGACATTACCGAGCGCAAGAACGTGGAAGAGCGGATCCGGCGCATGGCCCAGTACGACACACTGACTGACTTGCCCAACCGCGCGCTGCTCAGTGACCGCCTGCAACTCGCGCTGGCATCTGCCAAACGCGACGGGACGCGCCTCGCCCTGCTGTTTCTGGATTTCGATAAATTTAAACCGATCAACGACTCGCTCGGGCATGCCGTCGGCGACGTGCTGCTGAAGCAGGCTGCGGTGCGCATGCAGCGTTGCGTGCGGGAATCCGATACGATCGCCCGCATCGGCGGCGACGAATTCATCGTGCTGCTCCCCCACATTGAGACATCGAAAGATGCCGAGATCGTCGCGGAGAAAATTCGCCGCTCCATTGCCGAACCGTTCAACACGGAAGGCCACAAACTCGAAATTTCGGCCAGCATCGGTATCGCCATTTACCCGGAAGACGGCGAGGATGAAATCGAACTAACGCAGAATGCCGACCTTGCGATGTACTACTCGAAACAAGGAGGTCGAAATATTGTGATGAACTATCACCGCGACATGAAGGTGATCGGCCAGTAAGCGCAACGCCTACACCACCCGCACCACGGCAAACCCGCCGCCCGTCGTTCTGAAATTGGTCGTCTGCCCCTGATATAAACGCGCGGCCAACAACTGAATTTTTCCATCGTAAACATAGCAGCGCACATCATATTTCAGTGCCGCCTCTTCGCCATTCACACTGACGCGGCACTCGCTCGGCAATGCCAGACTTTGCGCCACATAACCACCCGCCAGAATTTCATCGAACACTCGCTTGGTAATTTTGTCGCCGCGATAAGCGCCTTTTGCGCCGTAACCGCTGACAGGCTTGAAGAACCATTGCTTGCGCTCATTCCACCATTGCTCCGCGTCCGCGGCTGCCACCCTGCGCGTTTGCGGAATGCCGTGTTGCAATACCCGAATAGACTCATCATCCGCCCCTAGCGACGCCAACAGAGCGGCATCGGTTAGCCGGGTCAGATTGCCCTTATCGGCATAGCGCGCATAGGCTTGCGGGTGAGGTGTAATCACAACCTGTCTGTTGCGGTAGGCTGACGACAAGGCCGGATATTTTTCCAGCGAAAAATCGGTGAGCCGGTTGTAGATGAGTGCAATTTTTTGCTCGCCCAGATACAGGCCGTCCGACTTGGCCACCAACTCCACCGGATCGGCAATCACCGCGCGTATGCCCGCCTTTTCAAACAGTTGCTGCGCCAATAGGAACTCGGGATAAAGATATTGTTCTGCCGGATGCTCATCCACAATGGCAATCGCGCCCAGCGGCGCATTGCCGCGCTCAAGACGCCATTCATGGCGAAACATTTCGATGAAATTTTGCTCCGGGTTTTCCACGGCTGTCGTTCTACCGGGAAAAGAAGCGTTGGCCTGGCTTTTCAGCAGCAACGCATTCAGAAACGCGCCGCCCGCATTGGTATTGATTTCGATCAGATGCGCGCCGTTTTCATTCAGATGAAAATCGTATCCGAAAAACACGCCGCGACATTTCGTCTCGGCGGCTTCGCTCATCCAGCCCGGCAACTTCACCACCCGTTCCACCGCGGCAATCACCGCCTCCATTTGTGCCAACTGTTCAGACGAAATATTTACCTGCGTATCGGCAAACAAGTTTGCATGGCGTGCGGTGATACTGCTGTAAAACTTGGAGCCCTGCTGCCGTATGGACAACTCCAGCGCGAGCCGATTAATTGAAGCCGGGAGCATCACGTTATTTTGCATTGGCAGGCAACCCCAGCAACCTGTCCTTCAAATCGAGTTGCGCGGGCTGCTTGCCCAGCCACACCAACAAGAACGCGCGCATAAACTCGGCATCGGCAATACTTCCGAGCGCCTTGCCGTTCATACTCACCCGCATCCCTTTACCGGGTTGATAATCCACAGAGAGCTGATCCCCGTTTTGAAACTCTTTAACACTGTCAAACAGTGCGGCAAATTGCTTCCAGCTCGCATCCAGCTTTTTCAACTCCTCGGCCGCCATATTTTCCGACATCAACTTGCTCGTGGCATCGAGCAACTGCTCACTGGTAGCCTTCACGCCCAGCGGAGCCAAAAACCATATCGTGACATTTCTGTTTTTCTCTTCCGCCAAAATCTCCGCGACCGAGTGCCGGGGTTCGGGCAGATACAAACCGATCACATAAACATGAAACACCCCGGCCATAAAGCGTGAGCCCGCGCCGTTCAACACCAGCGACTGCCCTCCCGACTGCATTTTCTCCGGCACTTTGACGCCGGCCACTTCCAGGGCACGCGCATTGAAACTCAGCGTCGCCAGCAAAACCAACAAAAAAATTCGTTTCATTTACT
>FZPU01000020.1_pt1 | contig 22505 bp, 28 predicted proteins | sample 1534781 | NCBI WGS metagenome assembly FZPU01 (sample SAMEA104161949, study PRJEB21768) | metagenome | isolation source: underground water
TTTTTTTTTAATGATACGGCGACCACCGAGATCTACACTCTTTCCCTACACGACGCTCTTCCGATCTATTCGGGCGTTCGGATACGCGCAAAAAATTGCGCGGATTCTTTGAGGTGGACAGACACTACGTCGCCATCGCCGCCTTGAAAGCGCTGGCGGACGAAGGCACGATTGCCGCAAGTGAAGTGAGCAAGGCGATCAAGCTCTACCAGATCAACCCCGACAAACCGAACCCGACCACGGTGTAAACAGAACGATTGATTCGGCACGAATAAAGCATGAAGTCGCTGAAAGCCCCTCTCCCGCAGGCGGGAGAGGGGTTGGGGTGAGGGACGTTGAGTTTCCTCCAGAGTTGTTGTGTAGCACAAACCCTCATCCCCAACCCTTCCCCCGCCTGCGGGGGAAGGGAGTGTGAAAACTATTAAAGCTGAGAATGAAACATCATTTGTGCCAAATAAATAGCGAGCTGTTTGGCGTATTGCAAGGAGAACAAATTGGCTGAAATCAAAAATGTAGTGGTGCCGGACATCGGCAATTTCAAGGATGTGGCGATCATCGAAGTCGCGGTAAAGGTGGGCGATGTGGTTGCCGCCGAGCAATCGCTGATTTCGCTGGAAACCGACAAGGCGACCATTGACGTGCCTGCGCCGTTTGCGGGGGTGGTGAAGGAAGTGAAGGTCAAGGTGGGCGACAAGGTTTCGGAAGGGGCTTTGATCGTGACGATTGAGGCGAGTGGGGAGGCGGCAGTGCCAGTTGCCGTAGCACCTGCACCCGTCGCCGAAACTGCGCCAGTTGTCGCCGAACCAGTCGTTGCCTCTGCGCCAGTTGCTCAAACTGCAAACCCCTCCCAGCCTCCCCTTGTCAGGGGAGGAGCGACTGCTCCCTCCCCTGACAAGGGGAGGGCTGGGGAGGGGTTTAGTTCTTCCGCCCACGCCAGCCCCTCTATCCGCCGCTTCGCGCGCGAGTTGGGCGTGAACTTGGCCGGAGTCAAAGGCAGCGGCGAGAAAGGCCGCGTGACCAAAGACGATGTGCAGAATTTCGTCAAACAATCGCTGGCTAAACCGGCCAGTGGCGGCGGCTTGCAAGTCGCGGAAATGCCCGTCATTGATTTTGCCAAATATGGCGTGATCGAAAGCAAACCGCTGTCGCGCATCAAAAAAATCTCCGGCGCGAATTTGCACCGCAACTGGCTCTCCATCCCGCACGTCACGCAATTCGAAGAAGCCGACATCAGCGAGTTGGAATCTTTTCGCAAAGAGCTGGGCACGGAATACGCCAAACAGGACATCAAGATTTCGCCGCTGGCGTTCATCCTCAAGGCTTGCGCCATCACGCTGAAACATTTCCCCGATTTCAATGCGTCGCTGGATGCCAGCGGCGAAAATCTGATCCTGAAAAAATACATCCACATCGGCGTGGCGGTGGATACGCCAGACGGTTTGGTGGTGCCGGTGATACGCGATGTGGACCAAAAAGGCATCGTGCAGTTGGCGAAAGAGTTGGGCGAAATCAGCGCGCGGGCGCGCGAGAAAAAAATCTCTGCCGCCGACATGCAAGGCGGCTGTTTCACCATTTCCAGTTTGGGCGGCATCGGCGGCACGTCGTTCGTGCCGATTATCAACGCGCCGGAAGTCGCCATTCTCGGCGTGTCGCGCTCCGCCATGAAACCGGTATGGAAAGACGGCGAATTTGTGCCGCGTTTGATGCTGCCGCTGTCGCTGTCCTACGACCACCGCGTAATCGACGGCGCGGCGGGCGCGCGTTTCACCACCTATCTCGCGCACGTGTTGTCCGACATGCGCAGGCTGGCGCTGTAAACCCAAAAATCCTTAGCCTCGGATGAACACGGATGTTCACGGATAAACCCGCCATTCGTGCGACAATCATCCGTGAATATCTGTGTTTATCCGTGGCTAATTTTTGTTTTTTATGAACCCTTCACCCATCGGCATTTTCGGCGGCACGTTCGATCCCATTCATCACGGGCATTTGCGCATTGCGCAGGAAGCGTTGGAGCAATGCGACTTGGCGCAGGTGCGTTTTGTCCCCAGCGGCACGCCGCCACATCGCGCAACACCCCGCGCTTCGGCGCAGCAGCGTCTGCAAATGGTGCTGCTGGCGTTGCATGGGCATCCGCATTTTGTGGTGGATGCGCGCGAAGTGGTGCGCACCGTCCCCTGTTACACCGTGGATACACTGACCGCACTGCGCACTGAACTGGGCGATCAACAGCCGCTGTGCCTGATCCTTGGCGGCGACGCTTTTCTGCAACTGCACACCTGGCACGAGTGGCAACGTTTGTTTGCGCTGGCGCATATCGTTGTGTTACAACGCGCCGGCGGTTTGCCGCTGGGCAATGCGATGAACAACGCCGATGCCGCGCTGAAGGCCGAATACCGCGCCCGTCTGGCACCCGGCGCGCAGGCATTGCATGAAGCCCCAAGCGGCGCGATCTTCGTGGCCGACATGCCCGCGCTGGAAATTTCCGCTACCGACATCCGCCGCCGTTGTGCGGAAGGAAAAAGCATCAGATACTTGATCCCGGATGCCGTCACCCATTTCATCAACTCCAACCAACTCTACCGTTCATGCTAAGCACACAAGAAATTACCCAAGCCGTTATCGCCGCCCTCGAAGATGTCAAAGCGCAAGACATCGAAATCATCAACACCAGCAAACAGAGTCCGCTGTTCGAATGCATGATTATCGCCAGCGCACAATCCACGCGCCAAACCAAGGCGCTGGCCGACAACGTGGAAAAGAAATTGAATGAGCTGGGCGAAGACCCGCTCAGCGTGGAAGGCCAGCAAAGCGGCGAATGGATCTTGCTCGACTTCGGCGAAGTGCTGGTTCACGTGATGCAACCGGCAGTGCGCGCGTATTACAACCTGGAAGAGCTGTGGGGCGCAAAGCCCAAGGCGCGGGTTGCTGCTGAAAAATGAGATTAAAACCCGTAGTTGTAGGTGCGAATTCATTCGCACGAATTAAGATTTCCGTGCGAATGAATTCGCACCTACAGCAACTGTTGCCGAGTTTTTCAAAATGAAGCTTCTCATCCTCGCGGTGGGCAACAAGATGCCATCCTGGATCAGCGAGGGCTTCAACGAATACACCAAGCGTATGCCGCGCGAAGCCAGCATCACGCTGGTCGAGATCAAGCCGGAAGCGCGCAATAGCGGCAAAACTGCCGCGCAGATCATGGAAGCCGAAGCGGTTCGCATCAAAGCCGCGTTGCCCAGCGGCGCTTTGTGCATCGCGCTGGATGAACGCGGCGCAACCCCCACCACCAAACAACTCGCGCAGCAAATGCAGGACTGGATGCGTCTGGGCTGCGATGTAGCGTTCATTATTGGCGGCGCGGACGGTCTGCACGAATCGGTCAAACAGCAGGCCAAACAGCTGATGGCCTTGTCCACCCTCACCCTGCCGCACGGCATGGTGCGCGTATTGCTCGCAGAACAGTTGTATCGGGCGCATAGCCTGATGCACAATCACCCCTATCACAGGGAATAAAACCTTTGCCCGCAGATTACACAGATTCGCACAGATTAAATTCGGTTCGGTTTTATTCTGCGTAAGCTGCGGATAGTTTTATCAGGATTGACCGCAAGCCAATAGATTCGGGCATCTTCATGCGACACTGCCTGTAGATCGCCATTCGGCGCGGCTTGCGGGGCAGTTGCTCGAAGCATTTATTGTTTTCAATTTGAAAGTTAATCATGCCAATTACACATCACCACATCTATCTCGCCTCGCAAAGTCTGCGCCGCCGCGAACTGCTCAAGCAGATCCGCGTGCATTTCGAGGTGCTGCTGTTGCGCAACAACCCGCGCCGCAAGGTGGATGTGGATGAAGCGCCGCTCGAAAGCGAACTGCCTGCGGACTATGTGCAGCGCGTGTGCCGCGACAAAGCCTTCGCCGCCTGGAAGTCGCTGGTGTTGCGCAACCAGCCGCTGTTCCCGATATTGGCGGCGGATACCACGGTCACGCTGGACGGCAAAATTATCGGCAAGCCGGACAACAACCAGCATGCCGCCGAAATCTTGCGCACGCTTTCCGGCAAAAAGCATCAGGTGCTTACCGCCGTGGCGATGGTGTTTGAAGACCGGCTGGAAATGCGCCTCTCGACCACCACCATCACGTTCGACACCCTGAGCGAAGAGCGCATCCAGCAATATCTGCTCACCGGCGAAGCGCACGACAAAGCGGGCGCTTACGGCATTCAAGGCCACGCCGGCGCGTTTGTGAAACACATCGACGGCAGCTATAGCGGAGTCATGGGACTGCCGCTGTACGAGACGGTGGAATTGCTAAAACTGTTTGGATACGCCGCTCCATGACCGAAGAGATTTTGATTAACGTCACCCCGCAGGAAACGCGGGTGGCGGTGATGTTGCAAGGCGTGGTGCAAGAACTTCACATCGAGCGCGGTAGCCAGCGCGGTCTGGTGAGCAACGTGTATGTGGGCAAAGTAAAGCGCGTGTTGCCCGGCATGCAGTCGGCATTTATCGACATCGGGCTGGAGCGTTCGGCTTTTCTGCACGTGGCCGACATCTGGGGCAACAACAATAACGGCGACGTGGCCAAGCCCATCGAAAAAGTGCTGTTTGAAGGCCAGAGCATTCTGGTGCAAGTCATCAAAGACCCCATCGGCACCAAAGGCGCGCGCCTTTCCACACAGCTGAGTTTTGCCGGGCGCATGCTGGTGTATCTGCCGCAGGAATCGCACATCGGCGTGTCGCAACGCATCGAAAGCGAAGAAGAACGCGAGGCGTTGCGCACCCAGTTACAACAACTGATCCCCTCCGACCACAAAGGCGGCTACATCATCCGCACCATGGCGGAAGCGGCTTGCGATACCGAGCTGTGCGCCGACGTGGGCTATCTCGACAAGCTGTGGAACAAGCTGCAACAGCAGTCGCAGCGGGTAGGGCCGCCCGCGCTGCTGTACAAAGAACTGGACATCAGCCTGCGTGTGCTGCGCGATTGCGTGCATGCCGACACCGCGCGCATCCTCGTCGATTCGCGCGAAACCTACGACCGCATGCAGGCGTTCGCCAACGATTACATCGCCACCGCCGTGCCCAAACTGGACCACTACGTCGGCACGCGTCCGCTGTTCGACCTGTACAACGTGGAAGAAGAAATCGAGCGCGCCTTGTCGCGCCGCGTCGATCTGAAATCCGGCGGCTACCTCATCATCGACCAGACCGAAGCGATGACCACCGTCGATGTGAACACCGGCGGCTTCGTCGGCGGACGCAACTTCGACGACACCATTTTCAAAACCAACCTCGAAGCCGCGCAAGTCATCGCGCGCCAACTGCGCCTGCGCAATCTGGGCGGCATCATCATCTGCGACTTCATCGACATGGACAGCGCCGAACACCGCGAGGCCGTACTGGACGAATTCAACAAAATGCTGGCGCACGACCGCACGCGCATCAGCGTCCACGGCTTCTCCGCGCTGGGGCTGGTGGAGATGACGCGCAAACGCACGCGCGAAAGTCTGGCGCACGTGCTGTGCGAACCCTGCCCCACCTGTCAGGGGCGCGGCGAAGTAAAAACCGCGCAGACCGTGTGTTACCAGATCCTGCGCGAAATCGTGCGCGAAGCCCGCCAGTTCAACGCCCGCGAATACCGCATCCTCGGCTCGCAACAAGTCATCGACCTGTTCCTCGACGAAGAATCGCAAAGCCTCGCGCAGGTTTCCGACTTCATCGGCAAACCGGTTTCACTGCAAGTGGAAACGCTGTATTCGCAGGAACAGTACGATGTGATTTTGATGTAGGGGTGGGGTGCGCTGTTCGGTGTGCGTGCATCAAGAGTGTGTTGCATAGTAGGCACTGGAACCGGCCAGTAGCAGTCATTCAACTAACAGTTCTACGGTTCATCTAAATGAAGATGATTGAAAATATTAAGACGACAGTCTTACTGATTATTCTCGGCGCTATTCTTGGATGTGCCTCAGTATATATTTGGGGCTCAAATCCAAATATGGAACCGACTGAGAACGCAGCTCTTAGTCTTCTTATCTCATCCGATGCAAAACAAATAAATTTGTTAAAAAACGTCATTGATCATTTGGAGGAGAGAACTTCGGAACAATCCAATAAAGAAATATGTTTATTGATGCAGTTAAATATTGCGGGCATGAAGATGTTTGGCTACAACGACAAACTGCCACTCTCATCTGATGTATTAAAAACTCTTTCTGATCACATATCCAATGCCGAGCATGTCTTTCAAATATATCAATGCAAGCTTGAAAATTTGAATTCATCTGCTAACGCCGAAAAAAATGGCCATGAATTATGAGCAAAATGCGAATTTTCACTTTGGTACTACTTGGCATCCTTCTTGGAGGTATTACTTGCTTTATGTGGTTAAGGCATTACAACGCAGAAAAACTCAATCGCTCATTTATCACTAAATTGACAGCTATTGAAACTGGCGATGTAACGCAATTAGGCAAGATCGCATTAAGTATTGAGAAAAGAGATCACTCAGAATCAATTAGGGAAATTTGTAAGCTAATGCAACAGCAGGCAAACAGAATGAGAATGACAATGAATGACGTTGAGCCAATATATAAAGAACTAGCAAAAAAAGATGAAGCAACAAATAGGGGAATGCAAATAGTGCTAGATAATTTCAAGTGGGAAGTATCCAGTTCCGAAAAAATTGCGCACTCAGCTCAATGCACCTCAAATTGACAAGTGACCTATTAGATCAACTCTGTAAATCGTCCGCTTTGGAGACGTAGCAATGTCTGCTTCGGGTTATTAGCAGCAGTTCATCTGGCTTCGCTGTGTATCACCCACAATCGGATCATCTTTTCGCAAACAATTGAGAGTCGCATTTTCTGACCAGTTCTATTACCAACAAATATTTTATTTATGAGTGGCCCAACTACCGCATTTATCGTCGCCGATCCCATCACCGTGATGCTTTCGGCAGTGGCTATTCGCGCGGCGCAGGCGATTGCCGAGGGTTATGCGGATGCCGCGCGTTTGCGCGGGGAGCATGAAGGTCGGCGCGAGCACTTGCGCGGCGAGTTGGGCAACGCAGCGAGCAAAGGGCGCGAAGCACTGTTGCAGCAGGTGCAAGCAGCGGATGCGGAATTTGAAACGCTGGCGAAGCTGGCCGCGCGTTACGCGAGCGCCGACAAAATTGCGGCTACGCGACCGGCGCAACCGGGCAACAACAGCGAGTTTGAACTGGCCGCGTATGTGCGTGCCATGCAAGCGCTGACCGATGAATTGCGCTCCATCCTACTCACAGAATCCGCGCTGCGCATGGACGATCTGGGGCAGGAAGCGACGCTGGACAAAGCCATCGCCGAAGCCACCGGCCCAACCGCCGTGCAGCGCCTGCTGGCGCGCATCGCGCATCTGGGCGAAGTGCCGCAGGACATTGCCGATGTGGCAAAAGAAATTTCCGATGCGCCGTTTGCCGATGGCGAACGCGTGCAATTGCTCACCAGCGAATTGCGTTTGCGCATCCAGCAGCGCGTCGAGTCGGTGCAGAAGCAAGCAGTGCAGGAAGCTTCTGCGCTGGTGTTGCAACAGTCGCTGAAAGACTTGGGCTATCAGGTGGAAGATGTGTCCAGCACCTTGTTTGTCGAAGGCGGCGTGGTGCATTTCCGCCGCCAAGGCTGGGACAATTACATGGTGCGTATGCGCGTCGATGCCAAGTCTGGCACAACCAATTTCAACGTGATCCGAGCGGTGGATGCCGCGAACAACGAGCGCAGCGTGCTCGATCATCTGGCCGAAGACCGCTGGTGCGCGGAGTTCCCCGCATTGCTGCAAGCGCTGGATGTGCGCGGCATTCACCTGAATGTGTCGCGCAGATTGGAAGCGGGAGAATTGCCGGTGCAACTGGTGTTGAAAGATAAGTTGCCGAGGTTTTCCGAGGAAGAAGAATCCAACCGCGATAACAAATTGCAGGAACGGAATATTCCCTCACCCGCTGGCGGGAGAGGGTTAGGGTGAGGGTCGCTGAGTACCAAATAGTTTTGCTTCAACTCACAGACCCTCATCCCCAGCCCTTCTCCCGCCTGCGGGAGAAGGGAGTAAATTCAGCAATCCAAATTGAATTGGAAATCACATGACTCTACCCGCATCGCGTTGGCTCACCGACCTTGAGCGCCTGCTCGCTATCCGTTCGCAGTTCGTGGTGTCGGGCGCAATCCACGACAGCTTTCTCGCGCCACTTCCCGGCGGCCCGGCACTGGTGCCGTTGATACGCGCGGTGTGGGAAACGTTGAAGGCAAAAAATTATCGCTTCCTGCTGGTTTACGACCCGGCGGACGGTTTGCGCGTTTACCCGGACGAGGTTGCCGTGCGCGAGCAGGCCGAGAAATTGTTCGACCTGAAACTGAAATCCGGCAGCCAGATGGTGAGTCTGGAAACGCTGGCAAACATAATGAAGACGTTGGTGTCGCTTCGTGAAGCGCGCTGTGCGCTGGTGATGGATTTCGCCTCGCGCATCACGCGCCAAGCCGATCATCTGGCCGAAGGCGAACACCGCTTTTTTATCTCATCCGAGAAGCTGGCGTTGCACGCCGCGCCCATTGTTCCATTGAAAGACGGCGTTCCCGTACCAGGTGAGAAACCCATGTACAACCCGGTGTTGTGGCTGGTCAACCGCGCGCAGGATTTGCCTTCTTGGTTCACGCTGGACAGCGAGCGCGTCGCCAATTTGATTATCGGCAAGCCGGATTACGAAATGCGCCAAGCCGCCGCGCTGCAATTGGCTCCGCTATTTGTCGGCCACACCGAAGCGACCGAACCGACACGCGAAAAATTCGTGAAGCGTTTTGCCGAGAGCACCGAAGGCATGTCGCTGACCGCGCTGGCGGACATCACCGAGCTGGCCGACCGCAGCGGACTGGCCATGGGCGACATCGACGATGCGGTGCGCTGTTACAAAGTGGGCGCTCTGGATAACCCGTGGCGCAAAGATTATCTGCGCGAAAAAATCCGCGACGCGCAGAGTTTCATCGAAGACCGCGTCAAAGGCCAACATCCCGCCGTGGTGAAAACGTTGGATATTCTCAAACGTTCGGTGATGGGCATGACCGGGGCGCAGGCGCGCGCGGGCGGCAGCCGTCCGCGCGGCGTGTTATTTTTTGCCGGGCCCACCGGGGTCGGCAAAACCGAGCTGGCGAAAACGCTGACGCAACTGGTGTTCGGCGACGAAAAAGCTTATCTGCGTTTCGACATGAGCGAGTTCGCCGAAGAACACAGCGGCGCGCGGTTGCTGGGCGCGCCGCCGGGTTATGTCGGCTTCGACGCGGGCGGCGAGCTGACCAACGCGGTGCGCGAAAAACCGTTTTCGGTGGTGCTGTTCGACGAAATCGAAAAAGCGCACCCGCGCATCCTGGATAAGTTTTTGCAGATTCTGGAAGACGGCAGACTGACCGACGGGCGCGGCGACACCGCGTATTTTTCCGAAACCATTCTGGTGTTCACCTCCAACCTCGGCATCTTCGTCGAAGACAAACTGGGCAACCGCGTGCAACACGTGAAGCCGGGCGATGCCTACGAGACCGTGGAAAAAAATGTGCGCGAAGAAATCGGCAACTACTTCAAATACAAACTGTCGCGCCCCGAGCTGCTCAACCGCATCGGCGACAACATCGTGGTGTTCAACTTCATCCGCCCCGAAGTCGCCGCGCTGATTTTTGACGGCATGTTAAACAACGTAGCGCGGCGCTTGGCCGAAGAATTCAAACTCAAACTCGCGCTCACACCGCAGGTTCACGAACAACTGTTAAAACGCTGCACCGAAGACATGAGCAACGGCGGGCGCGGCATCGGCAACCAACTCGAATCCGCCTTCATCAACCCCCTCTCGCGCGCCATGTTTGAAACCGACCTGGAAGGCAAAACGCGGCTGCTGGTGAGCGGTTTGAGCGAGCAGGACAAGGTGGTTACGCTGGCGTTGCAAAGCTCGTGAACCAAAGCGTCGCTGCTTTTGTAGGTGCGAATTTATTCGCACATCGCTAAAAGGCGTGCGAATAAATTCGCACCTACAAACCCCTTAAACCACATATTCGTGATGAACATCAGCATCAACAAAGCCCACTACCCCGTCACCGTATTAGGCCACGGCAAACGCCTAGGCATCTGGCTGCAAGGTTGCAGCATCCGCTGCAAACATTGCGTGTCGCAAGACACATGGCCGCGCGACCCGGGGCGCGACATGCCGCTGGCGCAACTGTTAGACTGGTGCCGCCAAACAGCGACAAACGGAATGGATGGCATCACCATTTCCGGCGGCGAACCGTTCGACCAACCGCAAGCCTTGGAGGCCTTGCTCGACGGCCTCCTCCATTGGCGCACGAAAGCCAAACTCGATTTCGACCTCCTCTGCTACAGCGGCTACCCGCTGGCGACGCTGCAAAAAAATCACGCGGCCATCCTGTCCAAACTGGATGCCCTAATCCCCGAACCCTACGTGGATTCCAAGCCACTGGCGCATGTATGGCGCGGCTCGTCCAACCAGCCGCTGCTGCCGCTGTCGGAACGCGGCCATAAAGTCTATGCGCCATACAAAAACGCCCCGGCAGACCCCGCCGCCAAACGCATCCAAACCATGCTCGACGGCGGACGTATCTGGTACGTCGGCATCCCCAATCGCGGCGACATGGCCGCGCTGGAAGGCGGCTGCAAAGCGCGCGGGGTGGAGTTGAGCGGGGTTTCGTGGAGGTTGTAAAGGAAAGCGGATCTCGGTTGCTTTTCTGGGGGGATACTGTGATGCTTCATCCTGAATAATGTCGCGGATTTGTTTGAGAGGTTTGGGCGGGTTGGCAGGAGCGGTATAGTGAAATTCACAATTTAAAAACCGTGTCCAAAATTAATTAACCCGTCAAGCAGGGCTGCGCAAAAGCGGCCGCTTAACTCCACATAGGGCATCCAAACGCACCATGTCTAGCCACCTCTCGAATCCTTGGACAAACGCAGTTACCTACCTAGAGTTGAAATTTGGCAATCAGTGCCTCGCCAAAGGTAGTGGGTTCTTTTGGGCAAGTGGCGAACAAACCTTTCTTGTCACGAACTGGCACAATCTATCCGGTCGTGACCCAAGCGATCATTCCCCTCTGTCTTCCCATGGAGGACTTCCTGACCGCGTTACTTTTACCGTGTATCGCCGCACTTCCGAGCCTGACGCGAATGGATACTTCTCGCTCGAAGTCAGGATAATCACAGTTCCTCTCTGCGACAACGACCTCTCTAATCCACGCTGGTTCCAACATCCATCCTTTGGCTCAAAAGTTGATGTTGCAGTTATCGACGTAACCAATGCTCTTCGCTTTGATGGTGCATACTTCAACCATGTCAACGTCTTGGAGGGCGATGCGAATGTCGAACCTTTCGTTTCACAGGACGTATTCATTGTCGGCTATCCGCTTGGGCTAGTTACAGGCGTGCCCATCCCTGTCCAAATAATAGGGGACACAAATACAAATAATAGGGGACAGACCACGGTTTCCCACAAATCAATAAGATCGCTTCCGATTGAACCACCTGTCCGCGCCCAAACGCCCCAGCAATGGGGCGTTTTGTTTGATTCAGACATACCATCGCCCGCAGATGCCCGCCAATAGGCGATCTGCAACGCGCGGTTGATGGAGATGCCCGAATTCAGGGCGTTGCGGCGCAGGTGTTCAATCCGCTTTTATTCCATTTTCCTCATTTCCTTCATGCGCCCGCCCGTTTGCCGATGCATGGGGCTGCGCATATACTCGCGCCATGTTTAGGTTTACAAGGAGTCTGAAATGTCTGCGCTATTGGATCGGATCACGATTAACCCGGCAGTACGGAGCGGTAAGCCCGTCATTAACGGGACACGCATCACGGTTTCCGATGTGCTGGAATATTTGGCCAGCGGCATGACCGAGGAGGAAATCCTCGCCGACTTCCCCGATCTGGCACACGAAGATATTTTGGCTACGCTGGCCTTTGCGGCGCAGCGAGAACAAAGGTTGTTCTCGGCTTCATGAAACTGCTGTTCATTGCATCGGAGAAAGGAATACAGCCATGACGACAATCACATTGGACGAGAAAGTGGTCAATGAAATCATTGCGGTCGGGCATTACCGGGACGCGCAGGAGGCGGTGGTCGATATTTTGACGGACTACGTGCGCCAGCATAAGAAAGAGCCGTCTTTATTTGACCAGCTCCGTTTGAGCGCTGATGCCGCCGATGACCAGTTTGCCGCGTTGTTCGAGCGTAATAAAGACACGGGCAGGAATATCGAGTTATGAGCTATTTGATTGATACCTGCGTGTTGTCCGAGCTTGTCAAAAAGATGCCGAGCGAAGCGGTGGTGCAATGGTTCAATCAGCGGCAACCCGAAGAATTGTTTCTCAGCAGTATCTCAATCGCAGAAATCAGAAAAGGGCTCTATAAAATTCGTTCTGTTCAACCGGAACGTTTTCAAACACTCGTGCAGTGGCTACGCAAACTGGAAATAAAATTTGCCGGACGTGTGTTGCCGATCACGGATGAAGTGCTGGAAGAATGGGCAGAAATTTCGGCGCTCGCAGAATTGCAGGGGCGGAAATTGGCGGTGATGGACAGTTTGATCGCGGCTACTGCACAGCAACATAAACTGGCGTTGGTCACACGCAACGTCGCAGATTTCAAATCAACTTCGCTCGAAATAATCAATCCATACTTGGCAAATTGAGTATGCCGCTGCAATCAAGTATGAACGCCGAACTAATCCGTCCCTGCCCCAGTTGCGGCACCGAAAATATCCCGTCGGCGATGCGTTGCGTTTGCGGCAAGATTTTGGCGGGGGTGGATATTGTGCGCAGGCAGGCCGCGTCTGTCGTGGACGAAAATCCCGTAGCTGAAACTCCCGCCGCGCCGCAAGAAGCCGCGACGCTTTGTGCGCACGAGGACTGCGGCCAGTCCAATCCGCCCGGCTCTTCCATTTGTCTGTATTGCAACCGCCCGCTCGCGGAAACTTCGGCGCTGACCAGTTCGGAAACGTTGCAAAGTCTGGTCAATTTGCCGTCCGCGCTGAAAGGGGATTACCGCATCGTGAAGCCAATGCCGACGCGCGGGGCGGAGGCGGAATTGTTAATCGTGCAGGCGTTGTCCGGCGGGCCGAATCTCGTCGCCAAGATTTACCGCCACGGCATTTTGCCTAAACGCGAGGTGCAGGAACGCATCGCCAAAATTCCGCTGGCGCACCGCGTCAATATGTTGGAAGAAGGCGTGTCGGACGGCTACGCATTCGAGTTGATGGAGCTGTGCGAACACGGTTCGTTGCGCCAGGTGATGGACGGCGGCGCGCTGGATTCCGCGCTGTTGCACACGGTGATAGCCGAGCTGGCGACGGCGCTGCGCGATGTGCATGCGGTGGGGTTGGTTCACCGCGATTTGAAGCCGGAAAATATTTTGCTGCGCAGCCGCGATCCGCTGGATTTGGTGCTCACCGATTTCAGCGTTTCCTCGATTCTCGATGTCACGCAACGTTTCACCGGTGTGGCGCGCACCTTGCCTTACGCGTCGCCGGAAAGTTTGTCCGGGGTGATCGACTTCAAGTCGGATTTTTGGGCGATGGGCATGATCGTGCTGGAAGCTGCGACGGGCAGCCATCCGTTCGCCGGGTTGTCGGAAGCGGTGGTGATGCACCATTTGACCACGCGCAATATCGACTTGTCGGGCGTAACGGAGCGCAAGGTTCACACGCTGTTGCGCGGACTGTTGCAGCGCGACCCGCAGTTGCGCTGGGGTGCGGACGAGGTCGGGCGCTGGCTGCAAAACGACACGGCGTTGCCCGAACCCGCCGCGCACGGCAATGTGGGCGGTTTTAACGAGCCGTATCATTTGGGCAGCGAGCTTTGTTACCAGCCGGATCAGCTCGCCACCGCGCTGTCGCGCAACTGGAAAGCGGGCGTGGCGGACATTTCCAACGGGCTGCTGCTGTCGTGGTTCAACAACGTGCAGAAAGACCAGAACGTGGTGCGCCTGTTGATCGAGATGCGCGGGCAAAGCGGCCTGTCGCTGGATTTGCAATTGCTCAAGCTGATTTTGCATCTCGCGCCCGGCATTCCGCCGGTGTGGCGCGGCGAAACCATCGAGCTTTCGCGCATTTTGACTTACGCCAATCAGGCGCTCAAAGGCGACCAAGATGCCGCGTATTGGCTGGACAATTTATACCGCACGCGCGTGCTGGAAGTGTATGCCGACGCGGGCAACCGCCAGGCCGCCGATCTGGTCAAACGCTGGCATCGCGCGCTGGATTTGTTCGAGCAGGCTTGGAAAACCAAGCTCGAAATCATCCGCGCCAAAAGCGCGGCGCGCGACCCCGACACCGTGGCCGATATCGACCAGCTCATGTATGGCCGCGACGACTTGCACCGCCCCAACTTGCTCAACATGCACGCCCGTTTGCTGGCCATGTCTTACGACAATTCGTGGTCGGAGCGGCTGCGCGGGCGCTTGCTGGCCGAAGTGTTGAAGCTGGCGGCACAGTGCGCGTGGATAACCGACTTGGGCGACCCGCAACAAATGGATGCCGCCTCGCTGCTGGTGCTGGAAGCGCTGCTGCCGGAAGCGCAAAAATCGGTGGCGCACCAGGTTTCAAAAATCGAACGCAAGCGCAAAGAAACGGAACAGGAATTTGCCGAGTTACGCGACGACATGCGCCGCCTGCTGACTTTCATCCGCACCACGTCCAGCACGCGCCTGCCCATGCCCGACATCGCCGCCGAGTTGCAAAATTATCTGAACCAATATCAGGAACACATCGTCGCCATCCGCGCCTCGGCGCGCAGCGACGCGGAATGGACGGACTTCAAACGGCAAGCCCTGCGCGCGCAAGTCCACGCGAACATGATGATGGACAAGCTGGCGCAACTGGAACAGCACCGCGCCGTATCGGGCGGCTGGCTCAACTCGGCCGGAATCGGGCTGGTTCTGCTGCCGTTCATCCTTTTCTCCTTCACCTATCCCGCCGTCGGTTTCTGGTTAGCGGCATTCCTCGTTTCCGTTGCGGTCTGGCGGCTGCTGCCCGATTACCTAATGATGAAATCCATACAAAGTTTGGGCGAGACGTTTCCGCTGATGGCGGGCAAACGCTAAACTGCAATCACGTGCAGATCGCCTATTGACGGGCATCTGCAATGGGTTTGTTGCAGATATAATCTTTGTAACTTCTGCCTGTTGATCGTTAGCAACCATGACTCATCTTCCATCCCGAACCGAAATCATCAACCTGCGCGGATTGCGCTACAGCATCCGCCACTGGGGCGCGCCCGATGCGCCTAAAATTTTCTTTCTGCATGGCCGCATGGACTCGTCGGCGACGTTTCAGTTCGTGGTGGATGCGCTGCAAAAATCGTGGCACGTCATCGCGCCCGACTGGCGCGGCTATGGCGCGTCGGAATGGCTATCGCGGCCTTACTGGTTTCACGATTACTACGCCGACCTCGATCATCTGTTGGAACATTTCTGCGGCGACGAACCGGCGCGCATCGTCGGCCACAGCATGGGGGCCAACATCGGCAGCGTGTATGCGGGCGTTCGGCCTGAACGTATTGCGCAGATAGTGATGTTGGATTTCCTCGGCCTCAAGCCGGACAAAACCGAAGCTCCGGTGGCGCTCGGCAACTGGCTGACCGAGATTCGGGAACAGCCGAAACTGCGCAGCTATCCCGACCACGCCGCATTAACCAAGCGTTTGCTGGCGAGCAATCCCCGCCTCGATGAGCACAAGGCGGCATTTCTGTCGCGCGCCACCAGCCGCATTCGCGCCGACGGTCAGATCGAAATGGCCTGCGATCCCTGGCACAAGATTCCGTCGCCGCTGCCGTATCGCGCGGAGGATGCCAAAGCGGTGTGGCGAAAAATCGAAGCGCCGGTGTTGATGCTGGTTGCCGACCACGGTTATGTGCAGCAGCGCTTCGGCAACGACCCCGACGAATATCGCAGCCGCATCGAAAGCTTCGCCGACGCGCGCGTCGTCACCATCGCGAATTCGGGGCACAACGTGCAGCACGATCAGCCGCAACAGATCGCGGCGGCGCTGGAGGAATTTTTCGAACACGCGAGCGGAGAATAAGATGACTTCAAACTCAAAGAATAAAATGAATCTTGCCGGTGTGGTCGCCAAACACTGGCAGGATGTGCCGCGCAAGGAACTGGTTCATCCGGGGTTTAGCACTCGGCTTTTATGGTCTGCGCCGGATGGTAGGAAAGCGCTGATGTTCGAGATTGCGCCTGGCGCGGTTTATCCCGAGCTTGACGTTCACGCGCCCGGTGCCGAGGAAGTGTTTGTAGTTTCCGGCACATTCTGCGACGGGCAGAATTCGTATCCCGCCGGAACATTTATCCATCATCCCGCCGGCTCATCGCACATCCCGCAATCGACCGAGGGCTGTGTGCTGTTTGTATTTTTCCCGGAGGGGTGAACGAATGATAGGCCAGTGTCTGTGCGGCGAAATTGCCTTTGAAGTTGTCGGGCCGCTTCCCAATATCTACCAGTGCCACTGTTCGCAATGCCGGAAAGTCACCGGCTCATCCTCCAATTCGTCCCTTCTGGTTGCGCAGGAACAATTCAACTGGTTGCGCGGCAGCGAACGCATCACTTCATACGTTGATCCATCCGGTTACCGTTCGGATTTCTGCCCCCGCTGCGGAATCCCGGTGCCCAACCCGTTCCATGGCAAGCCGCTGTTCTGGGTGCCCGCCGGTCTGCTGGAGAGCGATGCTCGCATCGAAATTGCGGCGCATATTTTCGTGGGTTCAAAAGCGTCCTGGGATTCCATTTCGGCCAACGGAGTCCAATTTCAGGAAATGCCTGTATTTGAAAATCTGCTGGAAATTCTGCGCCCGAAATGATGGTCATCTGATCCACACATTGGAGTATGTTCGCAAGCGCACAGTGCGCACGCTTGGCTAAGGTGTAAATGTACGACGTGTATTTTTATTCGAGGAGATATTCATGCTAGTGACATTTACCACCTCGGCTTATGCCGACATCACCATGTTCGGCGACGACGGACTGGCCATGCTGAAAATGATGGGGCACAGCGCGAGCGTGCCCGGCGCGATCCGGGCGGAAGATGTTGCGCAGGCGCTGAGCCGGTTGACCGCCGCTGTCGAAGCGGAAAAAAGATCTCCGCCGCCAGCGGATAAAAATTCGGATGAGCCGGTGGTGAGCACGGCGCACCGCGCGCTGCCGCTGATGAATCTGCTGGCTGCCGCAGTCAAGGAAAAAACCTTTGTGTCGTGGAAGTGATTTGAACCTCGTCGCACCGGCGAAGGCCGGTGTCCAGTTGATTACAAATTCCCCGCGCAGCGGGTCAACATCGTTGTTGTCCGCTTCGCGGAGTATAAATTTTTGCTGGATTCCGGCCTTCACCCGCAAGGGGTACGCCGTGGTTGTAAGGGGCTAAAGCCCCAACAACACACGCAGCGCCGGAATGACGGGTTAAGGGATATTTTGAATAAAGGAGACATCATGAAAAAAATGGAACAGCTTGAATTGGATGCGCACCGCGATGCCATCGCGTCGGATATGCGCGGCCTGCTGGAAAAATATCGCACGATTTTCGGTTGGGATATTCCCGAGATCGATCAGACTGCCGCAGACAAGCTCATTCTGGCGGCGATGCATAAAGCGCTGGATGGCATTTCGGTGTGAAATGAAAAGTGCAATTTGCAGCCAGCAAGGCGCTGCTGGCAAAAAATAATGCGTGCGCCTACACTGTGCCGAGGCTAGATAAGCGGGAGCAATTTTGGAAGACAAAACGAACCACGGCACGGTTGTCTCGATACGCGGCAGCGTGGTGGATATTCGCTTTGAAAACCGCTTGCCGCCCATCTATTCCCTGCTGCATACCGGCAGCAACAATCAAATCGCCATCGAAGTTTTGTCACAGCTCGACGCGCACCGCGTGCGCGGCATCGCGCTGACTCCCACGCAGGGGTTGGCGCGCGGTACGCTGGTCACCGATTCCGGCGGGCCGTTAAAAGCGCCAGTGGGGAAAGCCATCCTGTCGCGCATGTTCGATGTGTTCGGCAATGCCATTGATCGCCAACCCGCGCCGACTGCCGTCGAATGGCGCAGCGTGCATAACGCGCCGCCGCCGCTGGCGCGGCGTTCCACCCAATCCGAAGTGTTTGAAACCGGCATCAAAGTGATCGACGTGCTGTCTCCGCTGGAGCGCGGCGGCAAGGCGGGTCTGTTCGGCGGTGCGGGCGTGGGCAAGACAGTGTTGCTCACCGAGATGATCCACAACATGGTCGGCCATCAGGAAGGCGTGAGCATTTTTTGCGGCATCGGCGAACGCTGCCGCGAAGGCGAGGAGCTGTACCGCGACATGACGGAGGCGGGCGTGCTGCCGAACATGGTGATGGTGTTCGGCCAGATGAATGAACCGCCGGGCAGCCGCTTCCGCGTGGGACATGCGGCGCTGACCATGGCCGAATATTTCCGCGACGACGAACACCGCGATGTGCTGCTGCTGATGGACAATATCTTTCGCTTCATTCAGGCCGGTATGGAAGTGTCCGGCTTGATGGGACAGATGCCGTCGCGTCTGGGTTATCAGCCGACCATGGGCACCGAGCTGTCGCAACTGGAAGAGCGCATCTCCAACACCGACACCGGCGCGATCACGTCGATTCAGGCGGTGTATGTGCCCGCCGACGACTTCACCGATCCGGCGGCGGTGCATGTGTTCTCGCACCTTTCCGCATCCATCGTGCTGTCGCGCAAACGCGCGAGCGAAGGATTGTTCCCGGCCATCGACCCGCTGCAATCCAGTTCCAAAATGGCCACGCCCGGCATCGTCGGCGAACGCCATTACGCGCTGGCGCAGGAGATCCGCCGCACGTTGGCGCAATACGCGGAACTCAAAGACATCATCGCCATGCTCGGGCTGGAACAGCTGTCACCGGAAGACCGCAACGTAGTCGGACGCGCGCGACGGCTGGAACGTTTTTTGACCCAGCCGTTTTTTACCACTGAACAATTTTCCGGTTACAAAGGAAAACTCGTCTCGCTCGAAGATTCTTTGGACGGTTGCGAACGGATTTTGAATGACGAATTCAAGGACTATCCTGAAAGTGCGCTGTATATGATCGGCAAGATAGACGAGGCGGTGAAGCCGAAGAAAACCGAGGCGGAACATGAAGCCGCTTAATGTAGGTGCGAATTCATTCGCACATTGCCCGTTATTCGTGCGAATGAATTCGCACCTACAAAAACATCATCCACAATTTTTATGATGAACCTTAAAGTCCTCCTGCCCTTCAAAGTCTTTGCCGAGAAGCTCAACGTAAAGCGCATCGTAGCGCGCGGCAGTGCGGGTTCGTTCGGCTTGTTGCCGCGCCGTCTCGACTGCGTGGCGGCGCTGGTGCCGGGGATTCTGGTTTACGAGACTGATGCAGAGGGCGAGGTCTATATTGCCGTGGATGAAGGCGTGCTGGTCAAAAGCGGCGCGGATGTGCTGGTCTCGGTGCGCAATGCGATTGGTGGCACGGATTTGACTAAACTGCACGAAGCGGTGGAACAGGAATTCATGAATCTGGACGCGCAGGAAAAAAGTGTGCGCTCGGTGCTGGCAAAACTGGAAAGCGGATTTATTCACCGCTTCGCGGAGTTTCACCATGAGTGACAAACCGGAAACAAAATACAGCCAACAAGTCGGCGAGATGGCGGCGCTCAAACTCAAGGCGCAGCGCCACGCCACGCAAACCGTGTGGGCCGGTCTCGGCATGATGGGGCTGGTCGGCTGGTCGGTGGCAATTCCCACACTGCTCGGCGCTGCGCTGGGCATCTGGATCGACAAACATTATCCGGGCACCCACTCGTGGACACTCGCGCTGCTGGCCGTCGGTTTGGGTGTCGGCTGCGCCAATGCGTGGCACTGGGTGTCCAAAGAGGAACGCGCCATTCACCAAGAAGGGGACGAGAATGAGTGAGGCTCTTATGCTAGCTCCGGCGCTGGCCGCAGGCATGTTGCTAGGCGCGTTCTTCTTCGGCGGTTTGTGGTGGACGGTACGCCGTGGCATCGCATCCAAACACGCGGCGCTGTGGTTCATCAGCAGCATGCTGCTGCGCACCGCCGTGGTGATGCTCGGTTTCTATTGGGTGATGGGCGACAGTTGGCAAAGATTGTTGGCAGCGCTGCTCGGCTTCGTCATCGCGCGCATCATGGTGACGCGGCTCACAAAAACTCGTAGGTTGGGTTAGCGGCCTTATCGCGTAACCCAACGGCTTTTAAATATCATGTTGGGTTACGCGGTGAAACTGCTAACCCAACCTACGAAAACGGCGATCATTTTGGCAAAATTTTTTGATTCAATCAGCAGACGAGGCAGATCATGCACCTTAGTCCCGACGAAATTATTTTTTGGCAGTATGGGTTTTTCAAACTCAACGCCACCATCGCCTACACCTGGGGATTGATGTGCGTGCTAGTGATCGGCTCGATACTGGTCACGCGCAAGTTGTCGATGGGATTGCAACGCACGCGCTGGCAGAACCTGCTGGAAATCGTGGTCTCCGGCATCGCAAAACAGATCGAAGAAGTGGGGCTGCGGCAGCCGCAAAAATATCTCGGCTTTTTGGGTACGCTGTTTCTGTTCGTGGCAAGTGCCGCCTTGTTCACCATCGTGCCCGGCTACGAGCCGCCCACCGGTTCGCTCTCCACCACCGCCGCGCTGGCCATCTGCGTGTTCGTCGCCGTGCCGCTGTTTGGCATTGCAGAAAGCGGGGCTGTCGAGTACTTCAGCGAGTATTTGCAGCCGACAGTAATCATGTTGCCGTTCAACATCATCGGCGAACTGTCGCGCACACTTGCATTAGCCGTGCGCCTGTTCGGCAACATGATGAGCGGCACCATGATCCTCGCCATTCTGCTGACCATCACACCGTACATATTCCCGATCGCCTTGAGTGTGCTGGGCCTGTTGACCGGCATGGTGCAGGCTTACATCTTCAGCATTCTCGCGACCGTTTACATCGCGGCCGCAGCAAATTCGCACAAACCGAAACCTGAATCCGGGACAACTCAAACATGAATCTGTTTAACGAAAGGAAATGCCATGGATAGTATGACCATCATCGCAATCGCTTCTATCTTCACCTCCGGGCTGACCATCGCCATCGGCAGCATAGGCCCCGCGCTGGGCGAAGGACGCGCGCTGGCCACGGCGCTGACTTCGCTGGCGCAACAGCCCGATGCCGCCGCGACCATCACGCGCACGTTGTTCGTCGGTCTGGCGATGGTCGAGTCGATTGCGATCTACTGCTTTGTGGTCGCGATGATCCTTATATTCGCCAATCCGTTCTGGAATCATGTTATTGCGCAGGCAGCGGGAAAGTGAGCATGCACCGCAAGTCTCCTCCCCTGATAAGGGGAGGCCGGGAGGGGTTGGGGTTTTGCGAAAGACCAACCCCCTCTAGCTCCCCCTTGTCAGGGGGAGAACGGTATCGCTCCTATTTTCAAGGAACTGAACATAGTCACGAAGCCACGTATTGGAACTGGAAAGTGCCATGCTAATCGACTGGTTTACTGTCGTCGCACAAGTCATCAACTTCCTCATTCTGGTGTGGTTGTTGAAACGCTTTTTGTACAAACCTATCCTCGACGCAATTGACGCGCGCGAAAAACGCATCGCCAAGGAACTGGCCGCCGCCGCCGCGAAGATGGTAGAAGCGCAGCAACAACGCGATGAGTTTGAGCGCAAGAACGAAGAGTTCGAGCAGCAGCGCACAGCACTCCTGAGTAAGGCGACGGACGAGGCGCACGCTGAGCGGTCGCGGCTGCTGGACGAGGCGCGGCAGGCGGCCAATGTCTTGCTGTCCAAGCGCCAGGAGGCGTTGCGCAACGATGCGCAGAATCTGCAGCAGGAGATCAGCCGTCTGACGCAACAGGAAGTCTTTGCCATCGCGCGCAAGGCACTGGCCAATCTCACCGATGCCAGTCTGGAACAACGCATGGTCGAGGCATTCATACGCCGTTTGCGCGAGATGGACGAGCAAGCGAAAGCCGGTCTCGCCCAAGCCTTGAAGACAACAGCCGAACCCGCGCTCGTGCGCAGTGCGTTCGACCTACCCGAGCCGCAGCGTGCGGCGATTCAGCAAACGCTCAATGAAACATTTTCAGCGCAAGTGAATCTGCGATTTGAAACCGCGCCAAACCTGATCAGCGGCATCGAGCTGATTGCGAACGGACAAAAAGTGGCGTGGAGCATCGCCGATTATCTGACCTCGCTGGATAAAGCCGTTGACGATCTCTTGAAGCAGCAAAAAGACAAGGCCGACGCTGCCACCCAAGCCAGCGCAAAATCCGATTTGAATTCGCAGATCGGCAAACGCGCTTACGAAATCTACGAGAAGCAAGGCCACAAGGACGGTCAGGCTGCCGACAATTGGGAGGAGGCGGAGCGCGAGATTAGATCGGAAGAGCGTCGTGTAGGGAAAGAGTGTAGATCTCGGTGGTCGCCGTATCATTAAAAAAAAA
>FZPU01000066.1_pt1 | contig 22038 bp, 13 predicted proteins | sample 1534781 | NCBI WGS metagenome assembly FZPU01 (sample SAMEA104161949, study PRJEB21768) | metagenome | isolation source: underground water
TCTCGAAACAAAATTACTCATAAAAATTTCCAAACCCGTCATTCCGGCGTAGGCCGGAATCCAGCGCATTTATCGAAATGCAGTTTGGTGTTGTCCCGCTGCGCGGGATTGTTTAATCAACTGGATTCCGGCCTGCGCCGGAATGACGGCAAATTCACTCATGCTCAATAAACCATTTCTGCGCATTTTCAACATCCAACGCGATCTGCCGCGTCAATTCTTCCAGCCCATCAAACTTCATTTCGTCGCGCAACTTCTGCAAGAACTCCACGCGCAAATGTTTGCCGTAAATCTGCTGCGCGAACTCGAACAAGTGAACTTCCAGCACGTACTTGGCATCGTGTTTCACCGTCGGACGTATGCCCAGACTGGCCACGCCTTGCAACACGCCCAAGCCTTCGGCATGCGCCAGCACCACGTAGATTCCTTTGAGCGGCGGCAGGTTGTGTTTCAACTGCACATTCGCCGTGGGATAGCCCAGTTTGCGTCCGGTGGCATCGCCGTGCACCACGCGCCCGCTGATGCTGTACGGCCTGCCCAGATACTCGCGCGCCAAACGCATCTGTCCTTCCGCCAACGCCGCGCGTATCGCCGTGCTGGAAATGCGCACGCCGCCGTGCAACACGCTGTGCACCGAACTCACCGCAAAGTCATGCAGCGCGCCTATCTTTTGCATCTGCGCGAAATCGCCGCTGCGCCCGCTGCCGAAACGGAAGTCGTCGCCGATCAGCACATATTTCGCGTGCAATTTTTCATGCAGCGCATGGATGAAATCCGTCGCCGTCTTCTGCGCGAACAACGCGTTGAAGCGGCACACATGCACTCTATCCACGCCCATGGTGCGGAACAGTTCCAGCTTCTCGCGCAGGCTGGTGAGCCGCGCCGGTGCCTGTTGCGGAGAAAAAAACTCGCGCGGATGCGGCTCGAAAATCACCACCGCCGTTTGCAGCCCGCGCGCTTTTGCCACCGCGCGCAGTTCGCCCAGCAAAGCCTGATGGCCGAGATGCACACCATCGAAGTTGCCGATAGTGACCGCCACAGCTTGAGAATCAGAAGAATAGAGACCGCGAAGAATTTTCATAGGGCGCGGATTATACCGTGAGATACTCAGCCGAGAGCCACCCTAGATAAGGAATAACCATGCTGGACTACCCGCAAGTCGTACTCGATTTCATGAACCGCGACCACGCCGAATTCGTCGTCCTGCGCGAAGAACTGCTTGCATTGCTGACCCAAGAATCCCCCGTCGCCGAGGTGGATACCCTGCTGGAAAAATTACAGGAACACACCCGCCTGCACTTCGCCGAAGAAGAACGGCTGATGCTGGAAACCCAATTCCCGCCCTACCCCGTGCACAAAGGCGAACACGAAAAAGTGCTGACCGATATAGCCGGTCACATCGAAAACTGGAAAGCAAAACGGGATGCGGTTGCGCTGCGCGAATGGCTGGAGAAACCCATAGCCGAATGGCTGGTCGATCACATCAGCACCATGGATCACGTCACGGCGGGGTTTATCAGGATGAATCAGTAGCCGTCATTCCGGCGCAGGCCGGAATCCAGATGATGAACAAATCCCCACGCAGTGGGACAGCATCATGGTCTTGTCTGCTTCGCAGTGTTTTGTATTGACTGGATTCCGGCCTGCGCCGGAATGACGTTGTTTTTTGAATTACCGCAAATGCCACGCCCCGCTCTTCGGATGCTCCGTCACCTGGCAGGCGCGGCGATAAGCCAATAAAGTTTTCTGCGCATAACCCAGCACGCTGTCGTGCGGATAATTGCCCGCATCGTCCGCCACACCGGCGGACATTCCAGTGAGCAATTCAATACCTTCGCTCACCTGCTCTGCCGTGTAAACATGGAATAGCCCCCGCTCCACCGCTTCGACCACATTGCGCGCCAACATCAGGTGACGGCGGTTGCGTTGCGGGATTAACACGCCGTGGCTACCGTCCAGTCCCGCTTGTACGCAGACCTGAAAGTAACCTTCGATCTTTTCGTTGAGTCCGCCCACCGGCAACACGATGCCATGCTGGTTGACCGCGCCGGTGACCGCGATGCCTTGTTTCAGCGGCACGCCGGACAGCGACGACAGCAGCGCATACAGCTCGGCGCAGGAAGCTGAGTCGCCTTCCACGCCGTGATATTCCTGCTCGAACACGATGGAAGCGTTGAACGCCAGCGGCGTGTTGTGAACGAACAAACCGGACAAATAATTGTGCAAGATGAACACGCCCTTGTCGTGGATGGGCCCGGACATTTCCACTTCGCGTTCGATGTTGACCAAGCCATCTTCACCGGCAAACGTGCGCGCGGTGACATGCACCGGAAAGCCGAAACGGAAATCGCCCATATCCATCTGCGTCAGGCCGTTGAGCTGGCCGACTTTTTCGCCCTGCACATCAATCAGCAAATCGCCCTCGGCGAAAGCTTCCTGCAAGCGCTGCTCGGGGTAATCGTGGCGCTGGATGCGCGCGATCAATGCCGCTTCGACATCCGCCGCCTCGACCATTTTTGCGCCACGTCTGCGACACAGCGCGGCGCTCTCCATCACCAGCGCCGCCGTTCGCGCCAGCACCGCGCTTTGCCGCGCCTGGTCATCAACGCTGCGGTGGCCTTCTTCCAGCAAACGCGCCATCGCTGCCGCCAAGAAATGCGCCAGCCCCTGCTGTTGGCAAGTGTGTGCGACGAAGATCGCCATCGCGCGGTGCGTGTTGGCGTTGGCGGAAAAACTTTCGGCGAAATCCACCTTCACGCTGAAGTGGCGCGCGAATTCAGGGTCTTCTTCCTGCAACTGGTAATACTGTTCGCGCGAACCGATCAGCACAATTTTCACATCCACATCCACCGCCTCCGGTTCCAGCGAAACCGTGGTGATGGACGAGAACGCCGTGCCCGGCTCTTCGATCTGCAACCTGCCACTGCGCAGCCAGCGCCGCAGCTTTTCCCACACCAGACCATCCACCAGCAAGTCGCGCAGATGCAGCATCAGAAAACCGCCGTGCGCCTTGTGCAAACTGCCGCCCCGGATGCGCGAAAAATCCGTCACCAGCACGTCGTTTTCAGAGTGGTATTCGATGCTGCCGAACAGCGCGCGGAACAAGGGATTGTCTTCGACGATCACCGGCGCGCCGGTCAGCCCGTCGTTATCCACGATCAGATTGACGCGGTAGCGCGACAGCACTTTGCCCAGCGCCTCCTCGCGAATATCGTCTTCGCTGTCCAGCTCCTCGAACATTTCCAGATGGTCGAGCACATCATGCACAACCCGTTCCAGATACGTGCCGAGCTTGATCGCATCCTTGACCTGCTTCTTCAAGCCGGTGCGAATCAATTGCAATTCATGCTCCAGCAACGGCTTCACCACCTGCCTGCGCAACGCGGCCAGCGCCTCATCCTTCACGCGCCCCATGGCGGCAACCTTCTCGAAATAGCGGCTGATTTCCACGCGCAATTCCTGCTCGGCAAAATCAATCGCGGCGCGCTTCTCCTTGGGCAAAGCCAGCACCTCTTCTTCGGTCAGCGTGTGGCCTTTTGTGTTGCGATAAGTGAACACCAGATGCCCGCTTTCGCGGTGCAGCGTGAACTGGCGCGCCTCGGCAAACACGTCCAGCGCCGCGTAATCGCGCGCTTCATCCGCCTTGAAATTTTTCTCGATGCGCTCGCTTTCGGCCTTGAATTCCTGGCTGTCCAAACGTTGTGGGATGGCGGTCTGCAACGACTTCAACATCTGCGCCATGAGCTGGCGCAACAGCTTCCCTTGCCCTGCTGGCAAACGCAACGCCAGCGGCCTTTCCGGCGCATCGAAGTTGTGCAGATAACACAAATCGGGCGGCACCGGACGACCGCTGGCGGCATCCCGCATCGCGCTCTTGAGCAGCGAAGAACGCCCGCTGCCCACCTCGCCCAGCACGAACAAGTTGTAGTCCGCTTGCTCCATAGACAAACCAAAGCGCGCCGCCTTTTCCGCGCGCTGCTGGCCTATCCACGGCAACGGAAATTCCAGCAACTCGGACGTGTCGCTAAAGCCAAGCGTGGCGGGATCAAAGGTGAGACGGAGTTCGGCGGGAGTCAGGTTCAGGATTGGCATTTGGTATGGCGTTCGGGATTGAATATGGTGGATGGAATTAAACGCTATATGGCGGGCTGCGGCAATCGTCGTCTGCCAGCGCCCTTCAATTCAACGGAATGATCTGGTATTTTGCAGGTCACGCCCAACTCGACAAACACCAGAAAGCCGCCATGCAGAATCAGCCAACCGCCCCGCAAAACGACCCCGCCTTATTCGACCACAACCAATTCATCCAGCTACGCGAACAACTGCTCGACCTGCTCGACCAGCACGCCGCAGACAACGCCGTCGATGCGCAGCTCGATGAAATACTGCAACACATGCGCACCCAGTTCGAGCGCGAAGAACAAGCCATGAAAGCCGCGCACTTCCCGCCCACCGCCGCCCACAAAGCCGACCACGACCGCGCCTACGCCGACTTCGCCAAACGCATCGCGCGCTGGAAACAACAGCGCGAACGCGAACCTCTACTGGATTTCATCGAAGCCGGATTGGCCGACTGGTTCGTCAAACACGTCAACACGCGCGACTACATCACCGCACGATTTTTAGCTGAAGGACATGCCTGACTTCATGGAAACGCCCGTCAATAGGCGATCTACGCATTGCACATGATACGGATGGCCGTATTTATGGGCTTGCGGGCAAGGTGGCATTCGGATTATTCGAATCGTAGCCCGGATGAAACGAAGTTGAATCCGGGGCTAGCGTTGAAAATCCCCGGCTTTCATTGCATTCCATCCGCGCTACTTTATGAGCCGCGCTCATCCATAACACTAGCGGAAAATTTAATACTTACAACCGCCGAACGCCCTCCAAGACATCTGAATTATTGAACCCTTTTTGGATACAGTCGAAGCGTTTTTTTACCCTCTTCCTTATATGAAGAAAGAATCCCCGTCTCTTTTAGCTTGCTAGCAAATACCTCATAGGTTGCATTGTTTTCTAGTGTTGGTTGCTGATTACTGGCTATTCCTGAAATTGGTTCGCCAATCAATGTAAGCAAGTTTGGTATTACTGAAACATCTAAATGGTCAACTTGGGTGTTAAACAATTTCACCTTTTCAATCGTCGGTATGTTTTGCTTAAGCAGTATTTCCTGTAATGCAATTTCAATCTGTGGGCATGGCTTCTGTTTAAGATAGAAGTTATAGATCGTGCGAGCTAGTTCTACTTCATCGTTGACAATAATGGCGTCGATACTTTTTAGTAAGGCGATTTTCTGAACATCAGAAATGGTTTTAGACTTCAATAGGTACTGCAAACCTACTTCATCTAATGAGTATTTATCTATGCCTTTCAAGAAGGCATCAATATTTTTTTCAACTAATAAGGCGTATTGATTGTTCGCGTGTTCCTTAAGCGTATTGAAGTTACCTTCTGTTAACTGCAATTTGCCATTTCTAATCATGATGCCGATTTTTGTATTGGTTACATTCTCAATCCCGGGAAGAGCCGAATACCAGTAGGGTATGCATTTAACTAAATTGTCGTAACTCTCATCTGACAAATCAGGGCACAGCAGTATCTGAATCGATATGAGCTTTATAAGCTCTTCTGGGAATTGATCGCTTTCCTTAAGTTTTATTTGGGTCAACGCAGCATAATTTTCGGGCCGACTCAAAAAATTGCTCATAGCTTCATCTAGGATTTTCTTCTCACCGAAATAGAGAAGCAAATTTTCCCAAGTGGCTTTTATTTTTGAAGCAGTAATGACTTTGTCCCAAAGTTCGTGGTCTTCAATATCCGACAAGTTGGGCAGTATCACCTTCTCTTTTTTCAGGATTGCTGTCTTATTTTCAGCAGTAATTTCCTCGTTGTTTAGCAGGCCTATTACAGTCTCTTCTGACTCATCAAAATTGCTCTCTAGCTTTAGCAATACCTTTTCAACATATTCGTTTATGTTGTCGTTAATATATTTAATCAGGCTCTTGCATTCCGATCTGAAAATCGTCGTGTAGTTACTCCTTCGTATCACGCCATCTTCAATGACGGCAGGATTGCAAAATCCAACAATCAACTCAACCATTCTTTCGTTGATCTCGTATAAGGAGTTCTCACATATAAAATCAAACAACTCCTTATTCGATTCAGTGCTTTCGAGAAAAACAAATTTAACTTTTAGTTTAGTGAGGACGTTTTTTAATTTCGCAATTTTTCCAATATCAGAAGTGAGGGCAAGAAAGTTTTCTTTCTTTGAAATGTATCTGCTCAACGATGATTCAATATTCACATTCAGAATATTATTCACTTCGACATAAAGAAGGATAATCTTCAAATAGCGATCAATCTTGTCGGTAGGGTAATCTGCATCATGTGCTATGCACTGCCAAAACCCATTCCATCTGCTGCAAAGCAGATTAATTAGCAGGCTGGCATCTGCTCGTTTTGCTAGATAGGTATCGACAAACTCAAGAGGGCGCTTCTGGCAGTTGCATAGTTGTGTTGCGAAGACTTCAAGACAATCACTGTGCGCGTCGCCCTGAAGTAGAGTGTCTAGCAAATCAAAATTTAGTGCTGCGCTTCTTTTGTAGTCAGTACGATTTAGTTTCTTTATAACCGCGTCAACCTTGTATAAAGGATGAGTGAACTCCAGTGGCTCCTGATTTTTTACACTTAACACAAACTCCATGTCATTTTTCGTTATGCTTCCCTCGTAGAAATACGAAATAAATGAGTAATACATTTCATCGATATACCCATTCCGAATCAAGTAAACCAGCAAGCTCTCTTTCTTTATTTCCCCATCAAACTGGCTTTCAGGTGGGAGCATATCAAGCAGCTCTTTCATGCTGTGCGATTTTATATCTCTGACTTGTTCGTTTAGTTCTGCAACTTTTTTCTTGATTTCTTCAATACGGCCATTTGTTTTGTTCGTAATCAGCGCTTCTCTTTGTGCATATGACGTACCGGGGTTAACTTCATCCTCAATTGCTTTAAATGTCATGCCGGAATTTCTTATACGGTTATTGCTATATGAATCATGATAAAAATATTGAATTTGTTGCTGTGCTCGAAGCTGCGCAAAATTATCATCCTGCAAAATGTCAGAAAGGTTTTGGCGTGCGCCATTAATCGAAAAGTTTGCTAAGTCAGTAAATTTCTCCAGTAGGGCGAACAAATATATTCTTCGCAATTCTTGAATGGAGACTAGTCTTTCCCGATTCAATTGTGTTAACTCGCTTTGTAGCTCAACGACTTCGGCCTCAATCGCTTTGGTTAATTTGCTAACCAAGGTTTTTTTGCCCAAAAAAACATCTGCAACCATTCCTTTTTCTGAGTTGAGTTTTGCAAAGTCTTCCGGGTATTTATTCTTGTACACAATAAAGCCAAGCAGCTTATCGAGTGGCAATTCGATTCCGCTACTGGCACTTAATTTTCCCTTGTACAAAATAAATTCGTTGTAGATGTTTTTTAACATCCGCATGTCTTCAATATAAAGCGTTATGTCGCTAATGAATGAGGGAGATATTCCACCTCCTGCGGCTGATTCTGAAAATTTCTTGAGCAGAATCTCACCCGAGTTGGACGAGTTGATGACTGGAATAATGGGAACAATAAAGTCAAAGAATTTCGTGCGATTAACATCCTTGAATACATCATCCCTGATAGCGTAGATAAAGACGATCTTTCTGCCGATTTGGTCAGAGTTGTTGATTAACGTATTCAGCTCTCTGAGCTTTACAAAAATATCTACCTCATCAAATCGATCCAAATCTTCAATTACAACTACATCAAATTCGGTTCTCTTAAAAAAGTAGAGAATCTCATCAAGATGTTTATTTAAGATTGAGTCGCCCCGTTTTTCGTCAAACTCAATATCCCCCTTTACAAGGTTTATTTTATTGAGCTTTGCGCGACTAAGTAGTTGGATGATCTCATTGATGATCAAGACTAAACCAACTGCGGTGAATACAACTGCGGCAAGTAAGTAGGTCTGTTTATCAACTGCATCTTTTCCGATTAGCGAATTAAAGATTTCGGCTTTTGGCTTGTATGCATAGCCTGCAATCGCAAGCCATATTGCAACAAAGGTTGACTTAAGTATGTAGCGAAAATAGTTCAGGTCTCTTATTCGCTGGAATCTGGAGTTGGGGATTGCCGACTCAGCTACCCGATAAAACATTTGCTGCAATACGCTTTTTTCAATTAGCGAGTTTCGATTTGTATCAGTGTCAGTATTTTCCAGGTCATCTTTGAATGCTCCCAGTGAAATATTCAAATATTTACATTCTTTATGTTCTTTTTCAAAAGTACGAAGAACACTGCTCTTCCCTGAGCCATATGGACCTGTAATCGCAATGTTTTTTACATTCTTGTTCTTCAAAGCCCATAAGATGGCCTCGGAATATTTCTTGTCTTCATCTGCCTTATCAATGGGCATTAAATCTTCATAATTATTGGGATTTCTTACGCCCTCATTTTTCGTTACGAAGTCATCTAGCGCGTGTAATTTTCTAATCGAAAATACAAGCCATTGGCTTAGATATTTATTCATAATGCCCATTGTGGTCACTTCCTAAAAAGTTACTGAAAAACGGTGTCTGAGATGGGGCGTTAGTCAGGGGCGACTTCGCCTTGTGGCGCTTGGCAAATGCGCTCTGCGGGTGATGAGACAAATGCATCCCCTTTGTCGAACAAGTTGTACGGCTGGCAATGCTTCCCGCTGTTGCGGGGTTCTTATCCTGCTCCAGCCTCACTGTTCTGGGAGTTCTGCTGTGAGCCTCGCACCGTTCGTGCGGTGCGATGTGCGTTTAGCAGATATGCAAGTGGGGCGAACTGTATTGAGTTGACTGGGCAGTGTCAATGCGAACGGAAAGGGACAGATTTCCCGCGAGCTCCAGCGCTTTGGAGGGTTGGTTGGAGCGGAAGAAAATCGGCTGCGACGGGTTGAGGCCGCTGAAAATTTTGCCTGTTTCCAATATCGCCAGGTCGTCCAGGCATCTCGGATGGCACGGCGTATTTGCACTGGCATTCTTCCACTATGCTTTCGTCCTGATAATCGAATTGAGCATGTGATTATCAAACTGAAAATCGCGTAGATGCCCGTCAATAGGCGATCTACGCATTGCACTTGTTGGAGAGTGGCGTATCTATTGGCTTACAGGCAAAGTGATAGTTGAAATATGCAACACGCAGCCCGAATGGAATGCAATGCCCTCTCTTCGTTTCACCTGCTCATCCGGGCAATAATTGTCCCGGTTTCCAGGTGGCGACGAAGTCATCGGCCTCCGCTAGTTCCGAGCTGCTCAATTGCTTGGCAAGTTCCTTACTTTTTTCCCTTGCCCAGAATGCGCCCTCCAATGAGGGATCGCGATCATTTTGCGCTGCGGCCAATAGCATAAACTTGTAGGCCGTTAACCGATTTGCAGAAACGCCAACCCCTTGGGCATAAAGCATCCCCAAGCCGAACAGGCCTCCGCCATGCCCTTGATCTGCCGCAGCGCGATACCACGTTATGGCCTGTGAAATATCTTTTGCGACTCCCCTGCCTCGCTCATAAAAAGACCCGATGAAATACTGCGAGTTGGAGTCGCCTTGATCGGCTGCCATTTGATACCACTTGAAAGTCTCTTCATCTGGATTGGCACCGCCTCCAAGATTATGTTTGTATATGTTGCCAAGCTCAATTTGCGCAAGCATCTCTCCTTGCTCAGCGGCTTTCTTGTACCAATATACTGATTTCTCGCGATCCGACGGCTGGCTTGCAGACGGGCCGCTCCAGTCCAAGGCATAGATGCGTCCAAGGTAATACTGGGCTTTTGAATCTCCCTCCATCGCCAAGTCCGTAAACTCCTTGGTGGCCTTTTGAAAATTATCCGCGTCATACGCCTTCTTGGCAGAATCAAATCTGTCGGAAATTGGCGCTACAGAATTAACCGGAGGCGCTTGCCTGGACTTCCAGAATCCGAAACCGGCAAGCAAAACGAGAAGCAACACGAGGGCGATTTTCTTGGTGCCGATTCCGCCATCCTCGGCGAGGTCAACATCCTCTTCATCAGCGGCAGCAGCCTCCATGCTCGAACTTCCCACTTTGTTGTAGGCGACACCGCATTTCGGACATTGCCAGTCAGGAGCGGTGTCTGATGCAACTCGCTGGTACTGGCATTTGGGGCAAGTCGTCATAATTCATCAACCTTTCCAGCATCAAAAATCATTTTCCCGCCACGGGGCGCAAGCTATTCACGAACTTGTCGATTTCGTCCTTTGATCCGCTATATTTTGGAGCGGCCAAAACCATTACGGAGTATTCCTTGTCAACATAAACACGGCTGGCTGCTTCGCCCATAGGCGTGCTCAATACATAATCCGTGGCACTTTTTCCTTCGATTGTGATTGGCTGGGAATTCTTGATTTTGCCATCCAGACACCGCGACCAGCCCATGACGAATGAGTCCGGGGTGTTTTCGCCCGAGTCCGGCTCGAAGTTAGCCGGATGTTGCCCGGTGACCATGAGGAACTTGGTGTTCTTTGACTCACCCTGGCACATCCTGACTTCCATTCCCTCAATACTCCCGGGAACATTGTAGTTATTGCAATCAGATGCATGTTGCAGCGTTGCGCAACTCATACTTACTTCCTCGGGCGGAACCACTGAATAGCTGCCGTTGCCAAGCAACGTGCTTCCCGGCTTTCCGCAAGCGGACAAAACGGCCCCCAGCAAAACGACCAAAGACAACGCAAACCAATTTCGCGGCATAAATGCCTCGGAAATATTTTTTCTTGATCGGATATTCAAACACGCTTGTGCTGGAGAGTTCATTCTTCTTTTTCCTTTCTTACGTTATCGGTTTATTCCGTGAAATGGAAATTAAGCGGTGCGGCATCGCGATAATATCTGAAATAAAATGGGGCGGGTTCGACTTGATCTTCAGCCCAAAGTTTGAAATACGGACGTAGAAACCATGTCCAGCCTTTGCTTGTTGCACTTGATGGAGAGTGGCGTATTTACTGGCTTGCGGGCAAGCGCTTGGTCATGGGGATGCACGCCAAAGACACGCCACTGGACGAGCAGTAACTTGAAACCGTATCGCCGACAAATCCGAGTGATCTGTAGAACGGTGCTGCGTTGAGCGTCGCATCCAGTTTGAGTTGCGCGAGACCGACCTTAATCGCCAGACGTTCCAAATGCGCCATCATCATGCGCCCTATGCCGCGCCGCATCAGCGACGGATGAACGAACACCGCATCGACTTGGCCTGACCCGAGATCAACCATGCCGCTGGCAACCACCTTGTCTCCGAGCGTAGCGACGTAAGCCTTGTCCTCTATCATCTGCACGAACTGCTGCGACCACTTCCATGTCGTCCACACCTCAAGATCGTGAGCCGGGTAATGCCCGGTGCATTGGCTGTTGATCGCCGCGATGCGGATGTAGAAGATGGCCTGCGCGTCGGCGGTGGTCGCCTTGCGGATTTGGGTTTCGGTCGTCATTCTTGAATTTATCTGCAAGCCGCGTCGGTGGGCTGGTGTAGGGTGAGCTCGCTTTTGTGTCCACGCGGTAAACGGAGTTTTTCAGCGTGAGCACAGAAACGTGCTTACCCAATTTGGCTGAGAGTTACTCCCATTTTTTCTTAACAATTACAACTCCTGCATCTGCGTTAAGTATGGCAACTTCGAATTCCCCAGAGCGTGCGGTCTTTAATACAAGAGTTGACTCGTCCAACCAATCATATCTCCAATTGCCCTCGAAAGAATTAATTGCCTTGCCGTCCACGACCAATTCCATGAGAGGAAAACGTGTAGCGCTTGTGCCAATACGATGTAAATACGATATTCTTTTTCCGCTGGGTGAAAATTTTGGAAATTGAAACTCTGTCCATCCCCCATCTTGAGTTAAAGCTGTAGATTTACCACTTGCAATATCCAGCCTAACCAATGCCGAATTTTTCATTCGACCGGAAGAGTCCACAGTAAAAACCATCTGAGTTTCGTCGCAAGAAACATCAACCTGCCATCCATTTAACCCAGAAAACGTGGGAGATAGCACTTTGGTTTTTTTGGTTGTTGGATCATATCGAGCAAATCGTCCTTTTTCGATAAAAATAAAATCTCCATTTGCCAACCATGCTGGCGCATCCCCACTTCTATCAGGAAAGGGAACCTGAGCATTACGCCCTGTCTGCAAATTAAATGTAAAGACTCCATATTCAGCCTGCCTTTCCTTGCGGTCTGGTTCATAACCCTCAGGATCTTCAGTTTCACCAGCACTTATCGAATAAAGAATATTATTACCGTCAGTTGACCAGCGCTTAATCCAAGCATTAACTGATGCAAATTGCTTGGTGTATGGCTTGCCGACATGTGTCACACGTGAAGTTGCTTTCTTGGTAACGTTGTACAGCCATATGTCGCCTTGAAAAACATATGCGATGAATTGCTGTGTTGGAGAAATATCAACCTGTGTAATTCCTTTCCGGTTTTGAAAAATTAATTCCGATGCTGGGGGGAAAACAGATTCAACTTTCCCATCAGAATAGACGCGAAATACTTTCCCGCGAGATTGATAATCAGATACCAATATTCCTTCGTCGCACCATGCAAGTGTTGAGACCAGAAAGGCAAAACCCACCAATAAAAGACTTGTGGAATTTTTCATGACACCTCCTACGCCGTGCCACCCACCGTCAACCCGTCAATCCTCACCGTCGGTTGTCCCACGCCCACCGGCACGCTCTGGCCTTCTTTGCCGCAGGTGCCGACACCGGGATCGAGCATTAAATCGTTGCCGACCATGCTCACGCGCATCAGGGCTTCGGGGCCGTTGCCGATGAGGGTTGCGCCTTTGACGGGGTAGGTGATTTTGCCGTTTTCGATCATGTAGGCTTCGGTGGTGGAGAACACAAATTTGCCGCTGGTGATGTCCACTTGTCCGCCGCCGAAGTTGGCCGCGTACAGGCCGTGTTTGACCGAGGCGATGATCTCGTCGCGGGTTTTATCGCCGTTGAGCATCATGGTGTTGGTCATACGCGGGATGGGCAGGTGGGCGAACGATTCGCGCCGCGCGTTGCCGGTCACCGCCACGCCCATCAGGCGCGCGTTCATGGTGTCTTGCAGGTAGCCGCGCAGGATGCCGTCTTCGATCAGCACGGTGCGCTGAGTGGGGTTGCCTTCGTCGTCCATGTTGAGCGAGCCGCGCCGGTCCTTGATCGTGCCGTCGTCCACCACGGTCACGCCTTTCGCCGCCACTTGTTGGCCGACACGACCGGAGAAGGCCGAACTGCCTTTGCGGTTGAAGTCGCCTTCCAGCCCGTGTCCCACCGCTTCGTGCAACAGGATGCCCGGCCAGCCGCTGCCCAGCACCACGGTCATATTGCCCGCCGGTGCAGGCCGCGCTTCCAGCGCCACGCTGGCCTGATGCACGGCTTCCTTGGCATAGCGTTGCAAAATTTCTTCGCTGAAATAATCGTAGCCGAAACGCCCGCCGCCGCCCGCCGAACCTTGTTCGCGGCGACCGTCGCTTTCCATGATGACTTGCAGCGACAGGCGCACCAGCGGGCGAATGTCGGCATTCAGCAGCCCGTCGCTGCGCGCCACCAGCACCACCTCGTATTCGCCCGCCAGCCCGGCCATCACTTGCGTGACGCGCGGGTCGAGCGCGCGCGCGATACGTTCCAAGCGTTCCAGCAGCGCGACTTTTTCTTCGGCTTTGAGGGTGGCGATGGGGTCGTGCGGCAAATACAGAGCGCTGGTTTTGCCCGCCTTCAACAGAGGCGCATGTTGTTTGCCGCCCTGGCGCGCGATGGCGCGCGTGGCTTCAGCCGCGCTTTCCAATGCGCCCATGCTGATGTCGTCGGAATACGCGAACGCGGTTTTCTCACCGCTCACCGCGCGCACGCCCACGCCCTGGTCGATGCTGAAGCTGCCGGATTTGACGATACCTTCTTCCAGCGACCAGCTCTCGGCACGGCTGTATTGGAAATACAGATCGGCGTAATCGAGGCGGTTCGCCATCATCTGCCCGAACACCTGCTGCAAGCCGGACGCGCTCAAACCATGGGCGGACAGCAACGCCTGCTGCGCCAACTGCATGGAGGTTTTGTTCATACCTTGTCGCAAGACAATGTGCGGTGCGACAGCGCGGGCAAGCTGGCGCGCAAGCTGGTTTGATAGTTCATATCCACATCGGCGATCACCACGCCCGAGCCGCGCTGCAATTCGTCCACGATGCGACCCCACGGATCGACGATCATGCTGTGACCGTGCGTCTCGCGTCCGCTCACGTGGTAGCCGCCTTGCGCTGCGGCAATGACGTAGGACAGATTTTCGATGGCGCGCGCGCGCACCAGCGGTTCCCAGTGCACTTTGCCGGTGGTGGCGGTGAACGCCGACGGCAGCACGATGAGGTTCACATCTTTCATGGCGCGGAAAATTTCGGGGAAGCGCAGGTCGTAACACACCGCCAGCCCGATGCGCCCGAACGGACTATCCACCACCACCACTTGGTTGCCCGCCTCGATGGTGTTGGCTTCGTTGTAATGCTCGTTGCCCAGCGTCAGACTGAACAGATGAATCTTGTCGTAGCGCGCGACCTGCTCGCCTTTGTCGTCAAACACCAGCAGGCTGTTGCGCACTTTGTTCGGCGTACTGGCCGCCAGCGGCAGCGAACCCATCAACCAGATTTTGTGGGTACGCGCCATTTCGCTCATGAAATTCTGGATCGCGCCCTGTCCCGGTTCTTCGCGCACTTGAACCATGTCCTGATTCTTCAAACTCATGATGGCGAAGAATTCCGGCAGCACCACCAGCTTTGCACCTTGCGCCACCGCATCCGCGATCAGGCGGCGCGCCTCGCTCAGGTTGCCCTCGACCTTGGGGCCGGAAGCCATCTGGATGGCGGCCACCTTGAAGTTGTTGAGTTTGGGGCCGCTGTACGCTTTGGTGTTTTCGAGTGAAGACATGATTCGCTGACTTTCGAGATTTCGTTAATCGGAGGTTACGTTAGTTTGCTGCAAATTTATTCGCCTGCACCTTTGGGCGCGGGTTGGCTTCGTCCGATTTTTTCCACTTTCGGGTCCGACCAACTGCCGCTGACATTGTAGTCAAACGACACCAGCTTATCGAGCGGATCGCTCAAAATTTTATTCGCCAGCAACACGCCCACCCCCACTGCCGGCGAGACGGCAAACGACAGCAGCGACACGTTGTCGCCTATAGTGGGCATGACGCGCACCTTAAGTTGCTGCGTTTCGCGTTCCAGATCGACCTGGCCGTTGAGCGTGATTTTGGCGGCCGCTCCGGTCATCTTGAAATCGGCATCCTTAATTAAGCCGTGCACGATCACGGCCTGCCCTTCGATGCTGTCAAATTCAAAGCCCGGACTCAGCACGTCGGTAAAGTCCAGCGAGATGCGCTTGGGTATGGATTGCAGGCTCAGCACGCCGAGCAATTTTGCCGCGCCCGCATTGACTTGCAGGAAGCGCCCCTTGCCGGTCTTCAGATTCAATGTTCCGTTCAAACTGCCGTAGTTGAATTCATCCGGCGCACCATCCCATTGCAGATCGCATTCCAGCTTGCCGCTGCCGTCCTTGAGGCTTTCCGGGTAACCGGAACGCGCCAGAATCTTGCCCGCGTCGGCGATCTCGATTTTCGCTTTGAGCTGCGTCTGTTGCGGCGCGGCACTCCATCTGCCGCTGGCACTGATCACGCCGTCCGGGTTGGTCAGGCGCAGATTATCCAGCAGCACGACACCGTCCGCGCTGTTGACCAGCATCTCCAGTTTGCCCAATTGGCGGCCTTTCCAGGTCAGCTTGTCGATCACCACATCGAGCGTGGGTATGGACATGTTGTCCGGCTTGTTTGCCACGGCAGCCGCCGCTGTTGGCTGCTGCGGCATTTCATTTTCGCCTTCGCCCAGCATGGCGTTCTTCAAGCGCACCAGCAGACGGCCTTCGTTTTGCGGTTGCCAGATCAAATCGCCATTCACTTCGCGCGAAGACATTCGCGTGCTGATCAGGCCGTTGCGCGCGCTGCCGCGAATATTCAGTTGGTGCACGGTGTTGCCGTAGCCGTGGACTTTGCCCAGCGTCACATTGATCCCGGCGATATTGGGCAACACGCCTTCGCCGCTGGGAAAATCGGACCAGCCGCTCCAGCCCTCCAGCGCCAACTGCGGCAGTTCGCCCGCTATCACAATGCCATCGACACTCGGTTTGGCATCGGCATTGCCCAGCATTACCGAGCCGCGTTTGATATTCCAGTTGCCTTGCGCATCGGCGACGCGCGTCAGTTCGGCACGCAGCAAATTTCCATATTGCAACTTCAGTTTGTCCTGCAACGAGGTCATATCCTTCTGCTCGAAGCGCACTTGTACGCGCTCGCTCGCGGTTTTGGCAAACGGCTGCGGCAGCGTGGATTGCAAGCCGCGCAAATCGGAGGTCACCCGCACATCGGCCATTTTGTTTTGCACCTTGACCTCGGCTGTCCAGTCCGTTTTTCCGTGCAAGCGCCGCAGCAACGGGTAGGTGTAATTGGCGGGCAAGTTGTCGGCATTCAGCGTGCCCGAGGCTTGCGTGAGCAAGGTGTCGTTTTCGCTGCGCAGCGTGATGCGCGCCGGGCCGCCCAGCACCTGCGCCTTGATGTCGTTCGCTTGCAGGGAATTGTTGGTGAACGACAGCGTGCCGCTGGCAAAACTGAGCAGCGGCACTTGCGCGGCCAGATCGACTTCGTTGTTGAAGAACTGGTAACTGCCCGCCACTTTGGCCGCTGTCTTGCCGCTTAGCGGCACATCCAGCTTCAGTCGCAACAGGCCGTCGCCGCGCGCATGGATACTATCGGTGTAGCCGTCCAGATAGCCGCGCACCGGGCTGTTGCGGATGTAATCCAGACTGCGTTGCGTGGCATCCGCCGCCTCGCCGCTAACCTGCATCACCAGTTCGTCGGCCAGCGTATCGGGCAATACCACGCTCACGTTTTGCAATGATGCACCCGCCGTCATCGCCGTCGCGGCATGCACTTCCAGACGCTTGCCATGTATCAGCAGATTCGCCGCCGCGCGCTCGATGCGCGGCCAGCCGCTGTCGAATTCGATTGCGACGTTATGGGCTTGCGCTTCGATCTTGAACAAACCGTTTTTGTCGTCGGCAAAGGGGAAGTCGCGCAAATCGCCGCGCACGCGCATCTTGAACGAACTCGCCATGCCGTCCTGCAACCCGGTTTGCAGCCAGCGAAACGTTGCGTCATCAAAAGCGTGCATCGGAATATAGCGCGCGGCATGCGTCACCGAGGCGCGCGTCAAGTCGATGGTGATGTCGGCCACGCCGGGGCCGTCGTTAATCTGGTAGCTGCCGTACACCGTGCCTTCCACATCGGCGTTGCGCACCTGCGCATTGTTCAGTTTCACATCCCAGCCGCGCCCGTTGCGCTGCCAGTCCAGCCGTCCCGACAGATGATTGAATTCCAATGCTTCCGCCAGAAAACCCGGTGCCTGCAAGCGCAGGCCGCGACTGTCGAGGCGCAACATGCCGTCGCTGTCGCTACCGTCCACCTCCCCGCTCAAACCGGAAAATCCGGGCTGCGTGCCCACCTGGCTTACGCCGACATTTTCAAAACGGGCGCGCACGCGGTACTGCGCCAGCCGCTCCGCATCGCCCTGCCAGCTCGCATGCAGATCGCTCACACGACCTTGCGGCGACAAAGCCAGCAGGCGTTTTTTCATCTCGGCTGCGAGCGGGAAATAGTCCAGCAGCGTGTTGATGTCGGCCAGCTCGATGGCGTTCGCGCGCACCTCGCCCGAGGCCGAACGATAATTTTGTTTGGGAGAAATGCGCAGCAACAAATCCGTCGGCTTGAGCGCGAAACCGTTGCGCATGCGCAAGGCCAGTTGCCGCGTCTCGATTTCAAAACCGTCTTCCGCCTGCCGCCAAGCCAGGCGGCCGCGCAGCCGGTTCAAATCCAGTTGCGGCAAATCGGCGGCCAACTGCGCGCGCACCTCGTGCAGATCGACATCCGCATCCGCTTCTCTGATCTGGCCGCGCCGCATATCCAGCCAGAACCGCACGCCACCCTGCCCGCTCTTGAACGCCTCGGGCAAGGTGAACCACTTGTTCCAGGCCACCACATCCAGTTGCCCGATTTGCGCGAACAACTCGCCGCGCCATGCCTCCGGCCGGGTAAAGCTCTCCCCGGTCAGATCGCCGCGCAGGTCGATGCGCGAAGACAGCGCGGACGGTGGTGAAGCGCGTAGCGCAAAACGGTGGCGGTCGCCGCGATTTTCGATGACCATTTCCACTTGCTCGAAAGTGATTGTCGGCGCGTTGCGCATGTCGTCCTGCCACACCACGCGCCCGTTGTGCACGGCGATGCGCGACTGGTGCAGCAGCCAGTCCGCGCCCGCCTCGTCCGATTGCATGCCGGTCTGCTCGCCGGACAATATCCCCGCCACAAAGCGCCGCCCTTCGGTATCGCGGCGTATCAGCAGATTCGGGCTTTCCAGGTCGAGGCTGTTAAAACGCAGCTCGCCCGCGAACAGCGAACTCCACGCGATGGTGTTGCGCAGTTGCGGAAATTCCAGCGCGGTTTGTCCGCGCTCGTCGAGAATCTTCACATCGGACAACAGCAGGCGCGGACGCAGCCCGTTCCAATCGGCTTCGATGTGCGCGATGGTGACCGCTCGCCCGACCGCCGCACTGGCCGCCATGGTGATGTCATCGTGGTAACGCTCGACATCCGGCAGCACCCGGTAACGCAAGGCCAGCATCAAGGCGATACCCATCGCCGCCACCACTAGAACGAAGAGCAGGGCGAGACGCAGCAGATGCTTGATACCGCGCTTGGTGTGACGGAGCGCGGGTTTCAGCATGGTGCTTGGGTGCGACAAAGATGCAGATGGAAAAACGGGCTAACGGGCATGTAGAATCTATAATGTGATGCACAAAACAAGTGCACGCATTTTAGCCCAGAAACAATCAAACTTCGCCACAACCTATGCCCAAACTCGACCGACTCCTGCCCCACACCCGCCATTGCAGCCGCTATCTCGCCCGCTTGCTGGATGCCGAACCGGAGTTGCTGCTCTGGTTGCGCGAGCATTACCTCACGCCGTGCGATGCAGAACTCATAGTGCGCTGGTTGGACGCGCTGCCCGCCGAGAATGAAGAGCAGTTGGCGCGCGCCCTGCGCCAGTTGCGCAAGCGCGTGATGCTGCATGTGCTGACGCGCGATTTGAACGGCCTGTCCGGTCTGGATGAAGTGATGCGCAGCATGACCGCGCTGGCGGAAATCGCCGTGCGCCGCGCGCAGCAGTTCGCCATGCACACGCTGGTCGAACAGTTCGGCCAGCCGGTGGGCGCGGACAGCGGCGCGGCGCAAGAATTGCTGGTGATTGGCATGGGCAAGCTGGGCGGCGGCGAGTTGAACGTGTCGTCCGACATCGACCTGATATTCGTGTATCCCGAGGACGGCGAGACCGACGGCGCGCGCACGCTGTCCAACCACGAGTTTTTCAACCGCCTCGGGCGCAAGATGATTTTGCTCATCAACGACCTCACCGCCGACGGCTATGTGTTCCGCGTCGATATGCGCTTGCGCCCCTACGGCGACAGCGGCCCGCTGAGCATGAGCTTCGCCGCGCTGGAGGAATATCTGATGGCGCAGGGGCGCGAATGGGAGCGCTATGCGTGGATTAAGGCGCGCGTCATTTCGCCCGAACACAGCGCGCACACAGCCGAACTGAGGAAACTGTCGCAACCGTTCGTGTTCCGCAAATATCTGGATTTCGGCGCGTTCGATTCCATGCGCAAACTGCACGCGCAAATCCGCGCCGAAGTCGCGCGCCGCGACCGCCACCACAACATCAAACTGGGACGCGGCGGCATCCGCGAAATCGAATTTATCGCGCAGGTTTTCCAACTGATACGCGGCGGGCGCGATGCCGCCTTGCGCATCCGCCCCACACAGCAGGTGTTGCGGCAACTGGCAGCAGTGGGCGAACTGGACGCTGCCGTGGTGGAAAAACTGGACAGCAGCTACATCTTCCTGCGCAATCTGGAACACCGCCTGCAATACCTGAACGACCAGCAAACGCAGGAACTGCCGGAGGACGTGGAACAGCAGGCAATCATCGCCAGCGCCATGGGCTTTGCCGACTTTGCCGCCTTGCTCGCCGCGCTGAATCCGCTGCGCGATTTCGTCAGCCAGCAATTTGAAACCGTGTTCGGTGAAAAACAGGAAGTGTCGGAAGGTTCGTGGTGGCACGAAGAAGCGAGCGCCGAAGACTTCGCCGCCGCCTTGAGCGCGCTGGGTTTTCACGATGCCGCCGGGTTGGGTGCGAATTTGTTCCAACTGCGCAGCGGCAGCCGCTACCGCAATTTGCCCGATACCAGCCGCCAACGGCTGGACACCTTGCTGCCCGCCCTCACCGCGTTATGCGCCAAAACGCCCAACAACGACGATGCCTTGCGCCGCACCTTGTCCATCCTCGAAGCCATCGCGCGCCGCTCGTCTTACCTCGCCTTTCTCGCCGAATATCCGCAAGCCTTACCGCGTCTGGTCAACTTGCTTTCCGCCAGCGCGTGGGCGGGCGATTTCCTCACGCAACACCCCATCCTGCTCGACGAATTGCTGGACACGCGCGAGCTGTATGTCGCGCCCGACTGGGTCGCACTGGATACGCAGCTCGCCGCGCAACTGACCACGCACAGCGGCGACATCGAACGCGAGATGGATGTGTTGCGCCAGTTCCAGCAAGCGCGCACTTTCCATCTGCTGGCCATGGATTTGCAAGGCCTGTTGCCGCTGGAAAAACTCAGCGATCATCTGTCCGATCTGGCCGACCTCATCCTGCGCCACGTGCTGCGTTTGTGCTGGCGCGATGCGCGCAAAAAACACCGCGACGACCCGCAGTTCGCCATCATCGCCTACGGCAAGCTGGGCGGGCGCGAACTGGGTTACGCCTCCGATCTCGATTTGATTTTTTTGTACGACGACGACCATGCCGACGCGGGCGAAATCTACGCGCGGCTGGGACAGCGCATCAACACCATGCTGTCCAGCTTCACCTCGTCCGGGCGACTATACGAAGTTGACTTGCGCCTGCGCCCCAACGGCGAAGGCGGCCTGCTGGTCAGCACGGTCGAAGCCTTCGACGACTACCAGCGCAACCATGCCTGGGTGTGGGAACATCAGGCGCTGACCCGCGCCCGTTTTTGCGCCGGAGATGCCAACGTCGGCGCGCAGTTTGAACGCATACGCAACGCCGTGCTCTGCCTGCCGCGCGACATCGAAAAGCTCAGAGTTGAAGTGGTCGAGATGCGCCAGAAAATGCACGACGGCCACCAAAACAAAACCGCGTTATTCGACATCAAACACGACAGCGGCGGCATGGTGGACATCGAATTCATGGTGCAATTCCTCGTGCTCGCGCACGCCGCGCAACACCCTGATCTCACCGCCAACAGCGGCAACATCGCGCTGCTAAACAAAGCCGCCGAACTGCAATTGATAGACCGCAATCTGAGCGACAAAGTGCGTGCGCTCTACCGCGAACTGCGCCACCTCCAGCACCAGATGCGCCTCAACAACCAGATTCACTGCCGCATCGAACAAGGCAGGCTGGACTGCTCGGCGGCATTGGCATTGTGGAAAACGCTGCTGGGCAAAACAGAATAAGACAACTTGGCCGTAAGCCAATAAAGACGGCAATCTCCATCAAGCGCACAATGCGGATCGCCTATTGGCGGGCGTTGCGGAGCCGTTGACTCTGCTCCTCCCCTGAGAAGGGGAGGCTGGGAGGGGTTGGTTTTGAAGCTTCGGCGGGTTAGCGATTTCATCGCGTAACCCGACATCTCTGATCTGAAAACGCATTCCACGCTTCGGAGAAGCTCGAATTTTGTCGGGTTCACCTTGGCTGGTACGAGATGCTGCGCTAACCAGAAGGGCTTGGCAAAACAGAAGTGGCCTCACAAATTCGGACAGTCCGTTAAGTGGTAGCCTTGCTCAACCCAAGCCGTACAGAGTACGGCAACC
>FZPU01000002.1_pt1 | contig 21791 bp, 24 predicted proteins | sample 1534781 | NCBI WGS metagenome assembly FZPU01 (sample SAMEA104161949, study PRJEB21768) | metagenome | isolation source: underground water
TTTTTTTTTAATGATACGGCGACCACCGAGATCTACACTCTTTCCCTACACGACGCTCTTCCGATCTGTGAAATCTGGACGGACAGCAAAGGCATGCAACCGTATTCCGCGCCCACCGCGATGAGCGATGACGACATCAAAGCAACCATCGCCGAGTATGCCAATGCCTGCAAACGTGCGATCGAAGCGGGCTTCGACGGAGTCGAACTGCATGGCGCGAACGGCTACCTGATCGACCAGTTCCTCAACACCGCCACCAACCAGCGCACCGACCGCTGGGGCGGCGGCATCGAGAACCGCATTCGCTTCGCGGTGGAAATTGCCAAGGCATCTGCCGCCGCCATCGGCGCGGAGCGCGTCGGCATGCGCATCTCGCCGTATGGCGCATTTAACGGCACGGCTCCCGATGCCAAGATGGATGCGATGTATCTGCGCCTGATCGAAGAATTGAACAGCATCGGACTGGTGTATATCCACGTCGTCGATCACAGTTCGATGGGCGCACCGGAAGTCAGCCCGGAATTGAAGGCGAACATTCGCGCCAACTTCAAAGGCAAATACATTCTCTCCGGCGGCTACGATGCCGAACGCGCCAACACCGATCTCGAACTGCACCACGGCGACCTGGTGGCCTTCGGTCGCCCGTTTATTTCCAATCCAAATCTGGTGGAGAAACTGCAAAACGGAATGGCATTGGTTCCGCCGGATTTCAGCACGTTCTACACGCCGGGCGAAAAGGGATACACCGACTATTGAATGTGTAGGGTGGGCACGTTTTTGTGCCCACGCGGACACATTTCCCAATAAACGCGTGGGCACACAAAACGTGCCCACCCTACAAATGCGGAAAAATCCAGAATGAAATTGCGCTTGTACGGTACGACTTTCTGTCACCTGTGCGAACAGGCGGCAGAAATTCTTCACGCGGCGAACGTGAGCGCCGAATACATCGACATCGTCGAAGACGATGTGCTGCTGGAAATATACGGCACGCGCATTCCAGTGTTGCGGCGCGATGACAATGGCGCAGAACTCGGCTGGCCGTTCGACGCGGCGGCGGTGAAGTCATTCATTTCAGAACGTCCTCCCAATTGAATTCATTCGGCAAAACAATCCGGCGCTGGAATATGCGCCGCATCCTGCACCGCGATCCGATCCCGCATCGGGTATGGCACAACGTGACACAGCGCATCGTCGTGTTGCGCGGATTGGATGCGGTGCAGATGGCGCATTTGCGCGAGTTGACGACGTGGTTTTTGCACAGCAAGGCGATCAACGGCGCGCAGGGATTGCACGTCACGTTGCCCATGCGCGTGGCGGTTGCGGCGCAAGCCTGTTTGCTGATTCTGAATCTGGACATTGATTATTTCGACAACTGGGTCGAAGTCATTCTCTATCCCGGCGCGTTCCGCGTGCAGCATGAGCAGACCGATGCCATCGGCTTGATCCATCACGACGCAAGCGATCTGTCCGGCGAAGCCTGGTTGCGCGGTCCGGTGATCTTGTCGTGGGACGACGTGCAGCGCGACAGCTATCACGCGCAGCCCGGACACAACGTGGTGCTGCACGAATTTGCGCACAAACTGGATGGTATAGATGGCGCAATGAACGGCCTGCCGCCCATGCGTCGCGGCATGAGCCGCAAAAATTGGTCTAATGCGTTGAGTGCGGCCTACGACGCGCAGTGCCGACAAGTGGCCGCTGGAGAATCAACCTCCATCAACCCCTACGCCGCCACCAGCCCCGCCGAATTCTTCGCGGTCATCAGCGAATATTTTTTTACCGCGCCGGATGTTTTGAAAAAATGTTGCCCCGAAGTGCATCAGCAACTGGCGCTGTTTTACCAGCAGCCGGTGTTGCGCTGAGTCGGCCGCAAAATAGTTTGTGGTGATGGTTTACGCTACGGGAATTGACGCGCCGATGGAAGCGAATGTCGGCATGGCCACGATCAGCGAGATCAGTGCCGCCACCGACCAACGTACCAGCCCGGCTACATATTCATAAATATTTTTCATTTGTTTGCTCCTGTGATTGAGTTGCGATGGGTGCAGTATAGGAAGCGCATCTTAGGGATTGCTTAACCTCAACATAAAATGTTCGAGCGGTCTTGATGGTAGGCGAGTGGTATGCTGCTGCCAGCCAATCGGCCATCGTAGCGGCAATACCTGACGGGCACGCCCGTCTCCCTCACCCCAACCCTCTCCCGGTGGGCGAGGGAGTAAACGAATCGCTGCGCGAGATTTGTTTTATAACTCGAAAGGATTGACCTGTGAGCAATGCAAAAACTGAAGAGCTTTTCGATACCCTGCGCGCCGCCTGTTCCCGCCAGTACGGTTTCAATCCGCGACGAGTCACCGAGGGCATGCGTTATATGGGCAAGGAGGGGCACGGCAAGGACATCGTCCACGTGTTCAAGGACTCAGGCACGCATTCGCAGATCGAGCTGAAAAATACCTTCGTCACCTTGCGCGAAAAACAGGGCGACAAACCGCACTGGACCGATGCTGAAAAAGCGCGCTACAAAAATTCCGATGCCGAGATCGACGCGGAGATCGCAGCGAAACGCGCCGAGATGGAATACATTCGCAACTCTCCGCTATATCAGGATCACCGTGCACAATTGCTGTCGCACTACAAAGATTGGCCGGGCTATCAGCCCAGCGAACACAACCCGCGCGAAGCGGCCAGAGCGCTGATCGACACGCTGACCTTGGCTAACGATGCGCGGCTGACGGCCTTCGCCGCACACGCGCAATCGAGCGATCCTGTACATCTTGCGCATTTGTTGTTGGTGCCTTGCCATCTGGAAATTGAGGCGAGCAAGGTTGCATCGTAGGTCGGGTTTCAACCCGACAAGTCGGGCTAAAGCCCGACCTACAAAAACCTCAACGCTGATCCAGCGGCTCATGCTGCTGCATCATCAAAAACGGATCCATCGTCACCGACTCGACCTTGTGCCCCAGCACAATCACCCGCCCTTCAATGCGCGAGTTTCCGGTCTCGCTGAACTCAAAACGATAGGTGCGACGAAACACTCTTCTGCCATATTCGTTGCGTACCAGTTGCAGCGAAATTCCGGCTACCGTGTCATCGAGAAATTGCACCTCCGCCTCCTGACACACCCGCTTCCCGGCCTTACGCGCCAGTTCCAAGTCGCCCAGACTGTCGATCCAGTACCAAACCAGCGCGGCCATCAACAGCAGAAAAAGCAAACTTAAAAAATCCATGGTCTGAAAAATCCTGAAAGGTTGGCGTGCATTTAGATTGAGCCAATATGCGCGGTTTCAAGAGAGTGTGTCAAACGCAAAGGCAATAAAGACGAGCATCTGCAACAGGAGATGCCTGTAGATCGCCTATTGACGCGGCTTGCGGGGCAGATGGGGGTGCAAAATTGACAACTATTTTTGAGGGTGAAGGCAGGAATTTCTGCCTATATGTTTTTTCTTTTGCAAAAGTAATAATTATTTCCATCGAAAGAAAATCATCTTGGCGTGAAACGCCCATTCAAAATTGGAGTCCTTTATGCGTTTGGATTCACAAGAAGTCGCTCGCCCGTTCGCGTTTTTTCAGGCTTTACTCGTCGCTATCACCGCATGTCTTTTGGCGGCGTGCGGTGGCGGAAAGCAGGATTCTCCGCTTTCAATTCCTCCCACTATCACCAGCTTTGCCGCTAGCCAGACCACCATCACATCCGGCGCTAGCAGCACCTTGAGTTGGAGTGTGAGCGATGCCACCAGCATCAGCATTCAAGGTCTTCCGACGCTCGCGGGCAACAGCGTCGATGTTAATCCGTCGGTCACCACAACCTACACCCTGACTGCTTCCAATGCGGCGGGCAGTCGCAGCGCCCAAGTCACGGTGGTGGTCGGTGGCGGCGGCGCAGCCAACCCGAACATCTGGGTGATGGGCTATTACGTGGGCTACCAGTCGGGACAACAGCCGCCAACTTCCGTGGACTACAGCGCCATGACCCACATCATGGTGGGCACGGTCGTGCCCCAGAGCGGAGGAACCTTCGATACCAATTTCTACATCGATCCCGTCAACGGCCCGCTGTGGGCGCAGGACACGGTACTGCGTGCGCATCAGGCCGGCATCAAGGCCATTCTCATGGTGGGTGGTGCCGGGACTACCACCATCGCCGCTTTCCGCGAAGTGGCGGATGCCACCGTCCGCGCCACCTTTGTGCAGAACCTCAAAACCATCGTGAACACTTACGGCTTCGACGGCGTGGATATTGATTGGGAACCTATCGAGATGACCACGCCCGACGACAGACCCGCATTGCTGGCGCTGTCGCAAGACCTGCGCGCGGCGATGCCCGGCAAGATCATGACCATTCCCGTCGGCTGGAACAGCTCCAATTTCAACAATATGGTGGATCCCTACTACGGCACGCTGGCGCAGTATTACGACCGCATCAGCATGATGAGTTACGGCATGGTCTGGACAGGGGCGGGTTACAGCTCGGCGCTGTACGGTGAAACTCCGAACACGCCGTCCTCGATCAATAACACTACGCAGGCGCTGATTAGCTCGGGCGTGCCCAAGGCAAAAATCGGCATCGGCATGGGCTTCTACGGTGTGGCCTACGAGAACGCCCACTGGGCCAACAACGCACTGGTGTATGCCACCAGCGGCTACGTGACCGCGCCCGGCCAGAACAGCGACAACACCGTGGTGCGCTTCAGCGACAACGACGTGAGTTACGCCAACATCATGCGGTATTACTACGAGCCGCAGGCATTGCAGTGGGACGACACTGCCAAGGCCAGCTACCTCAGTTTCGCCGCGCCCAAGCTGGTCAACGTGCCGTCGTGGACGACGATACAGACCACCTACGTTCCCTTCGAAGACGAACGCTCCATCGCCGCCAAGGGCGACTATGTGAAAACGCAAGGACTGGGCGGAGTCATCATCTAGACCATCAGCGAAGGCTATCTCGACTGGAAAGCATCAGGCGAAAAAGACCCGCTGATGAAGGCTACGAAAGCGGTGTTTCTTCAGTAGCCCGCGCATCAATCAATTGAACGACTGAGCAAGCGCAGCCTACAAAACTAACCAGCCAAATGATGTCAAAACGTGACAAGAATTTGTCGCGAAATGACACCCCATCCCCACCCCAGCCCTCCCCTTGAAGGGGAGGGAGCAAGTTCCTCCCCCTTCAAGGGGGAGGTTAGGTGGGGGATGGGGTGCTTATTTTGGTTTCGGCTCGTCCGGCTTCAATTGCCCCACAGCGAAACTACTCCCTTTGCGGCCATGCCTGCATCGCCAATTTCGCCAGGCGCTTCAATGTCGCCGCGTCGGCACCATCCCGCGCTTGTACCGACATGCCTTGACTGACCATGGCATAGAACGCGGCGAGCGCGGCGGTATCGGTCGTTTTTGCCAACTCGCCCGATTTGCGCGCCGCTTCGAGCCGGGCGTAAACAAATTGCTGGGCAGCTTGTCTCAAATTGGTGATTTCTGCTGCCAACTTCTGGTTATCCGGCGAGGCGTGTAACTCTGCGCTAGAAATCATGCAGCCCGCTGCATGGGCGGGGTCGCTGAATTGTTTGGCTGCCGCAAGCAGCGCGCGTTCAACCGCATCCCGCGCACTCAACTGTTCATCAAATAAACTGCTCATGAAGCCGCTATAGCGTGTCAGATATAGTTGGATCGCCTCGCGGTATAGCGATTTTTTCGACCCGAACGCCGCATACAGACTGGGCGGCGATATGCCCATGGCGGCGGTGAGTCTGGGGAGGGATGTGCCATCAAACCCGTGCCGCCAAAACAAATCCAGCGCGATGGACAGGGCGTGTTCGCGGTCGAAGGCGCGCGGGCGACCGGCGCTGCGTTTTGCGGGTGGGGGCGGTTGTTTCATGCCGATATTGTAGCAGGCGCTACAGAACTTGTTGACAGGGTTTGCTGCTTGGCTATATTGTGTATCAACCGCTACATATTGCGGCAAACACACCGAATATGTTCCATCCTAGTGGAGTATGAAAATGATTACGTTCTACAGCTTGCGCAGTGCCAGCCCCAATATCAGAAAGATTTCAATCATGCTGAATGAAACGGGATTGCCCTATCGGGAAAAATTTATTGAAGGGCAGCGCGATGGAAAATTGGCGGATGAATTTTCGGCGATGAGCCCCAACGGCACTGTACCGGCGATTCTGGATGAAGGTAATGGCGCGGCGATTTTTGAATCCGGCGCAATCCTGCATTACCTCGCGGAAAAATCCGGGTATTTGTTGCCCGCCGACATGAAAGAGCGAAGCGAAGTGATGAAATGGTTGATGTTCGAGGTGTCCAACATGGGGCCGGTCATGGGTGAAATTTTTCATTACATGGTGAAGACATCGGATGAAATTGCCGATGTCCATCTGCAACGTTACAAGGATAAGGTGGCGCAATTTTGCGCGATACTTGAACGGCAACTGGATGGGCGAGAATATCTCTGCGGCGAGTATTCGATTGCTGATATTGCGTTATATCCCTGGCATGTCGTTCTGGAAGATTTGGCGGATGTAACGCTGAGTGATTATCCAAATTTGCACAATTGGGCGAAGAGGATCGGTGAACGACCAGCCGCGATCGGGAATGTCAGGAAATTCGAGTAAATGAAATTGCGATACTTCAGCTCAACGAACTCAACAGATGCGAGATGCGCGTGTTCGCACCATCCAGCCGCTTGACCAGCAGCCGCAAGAAGGCATTGTTGATCTGGAAGCGGCATCCCACCGTCGCTCGTTCCAGCACATCGGGATTGATTTCGATCAGCGTCGCGTTGGAATCCACCACCACATCGGAGGTGCGGGTGAAAGCACGTTCTGAAAGGTGCGCCATTTCGCCGAAGCAATCGCCTTGGTTCAGCGTGCTCAACAACAGTCCCTGTCTTAATACTTTGACCGAGCCCTGCCCCAGAATGTAAAACGCGCGTCCTTGTTCGCCTTCGCGCAAAATATATTCGCCGCTGTGCACTTTGCGCCATTCGCTGATGCGCAACACTTCCCATAATTCGACATCGCTAAACTTCTGAAAGAATTGCAGCCCGCGCGAAATATTGAACTTCTCCATATCGAATATTTCCGTCTGCTCTTCCACGTGGCTGCTGAAGAAACTCATCAGGTCGTTGGCAAACACATCCCATGTCGGATAACGCAGCGCGCGGTCTCTGTGCATGGCGCGCATCACGATGGCATCCAGCTCCGGCGGCACCTCCGGGCGCAACCGGCTGGCGGGTTGCAGCTCGCCGTTCATGATCTGGTAAATCATGCTGAAATGGTTGCCCGCATCGAAGGGCAGCTTGCCGGTGAGCAACTGAAACAGCGTCACGCCCAGCGAATAAATATCGGTCTGGTGCGTCAGCAACTGGTCGCTGATTTGCTCGGGCGACATGTAGGCGGGAGAGCCGATGCCGATAATTTGCGAAGTCTGCTGGCTTAAAACAATCGCCGCGCCGAAGTCGGAAATCTTGATGTCGTGCTGGCCGCACATCAGAATATTGGCGGGCTTGATGTCGCGGTGAATCACCCCTTGCTGCTTGGCGTATTCCAGCGCCTTGCAGCATTTGTAAATAATTTCCGCAATGGTGTGGAAAGGCAACAAACGCGAGGCATCGGTGTAATGCTCCAGCGAATTGCCTTCCATATATTCCATCACAATGTAGTTCTCATCGCCGTTCAACACCGCATCAAACACTTTCACGATATGCGGATGCGACAGCTTGCCCACCAGAGACGCTTCCGTCTGCAACTGCTTGCGATGCGACCTGGCAAGCACGGGATCGCGCAAAGTATCGAGATTGAATTGCTTGATCGCGACCTGCTGATTGTTGAACGGATTCAGCGCCAGATACACCGTGCTGGTACCACCCCTGCCCAACTCGCGGATGATTTCGTAATTGCCGATGTTTTGCATTTGGGTGGGGGAGATAGTTGTCATGGGGCATTCTTGCTGATTTCGGGGGGCGGTGTCTATATGGGCTAAAGATTCGCGTCTTGTCTTGCTTAAAACTTTGAATTTTTAGAGGTGGCCTTGTGAGCCTGCCCCAATAATTTGCTTGACGACATATATCTGTCTTGATATAAAAGCGCATGATTCGCATCCCGCCCAGCCTGTCGCGTGAAAAGCCTTTGCATTGGGTTGCCTCGGCTAAAAAAGACTACTTGGTATTTCCCACCGAGGTGCAGGATGAAATGGGGTATGCCTTGGGCTTGGCGCAGTTAGGTGCAAAACATCCCAAAGCAAAGCCTTGGAAAGGCGAAGGGCCGGGGATTTTTGAGATTGTTGAGGATCATCGGGGCGATACATTCCGCGCGGTTTATACCGTGCGTTTTGCCGACGTGGTGTATGTCCTGCATGCCTTCCAGAAGAAATCAAAATCAGGTATCAAGACCCCTCAGGAAGATGTGAACCTGATCGCCGAGCGCCTCAAGCGCGCCCAAGCAGATTACGAAAGGAGCAACACACCATGACCACAATTACTCGCGGCAGCACCAACGTCTTTGCCGATCTGGGTTATGCGGATTCCGCCGAACGCCAGATCAAGACTCGGCTGGCGCTGGCCGTCAACGAGCTACTAATAATCCGCAAACTGAAGCAGCGCGAAATCGCCGAGTTGCTTGAAATTCCACAGCCCAAAGTATCTGCCTTGAAAAACTATAGGCTCGACCTGTTCTCTGTCGAGCGCCTGATGGAGTTCTTGACGGCGCTCAGTCAGGACGTGGAAATCGTTATCCGACCACGAGCAAAATCCGAAGGCGTGGGACATATAACGGTTTCGGCGGTGCAGTAATTTTCTGGCGTATCGCCAATGTATGCAAATCCGAAGCCAACAAGTTATGCGCCCGGTTCGGCGGTGGATTAATGCGGCAGCAGTTGTAGGGGCGAATTCATTCGCCCGAACAATTTGGAATGTGCGAATGAATTCGCACCTACAAACACCCCAACTGCGGCAAATTGATTCAAGCAACTGCCCGCGAACGCCCGTCAATAGGCGATCTACGGAATGCGCTGCTTGTAGATCGCCTGTTGATGCGGCTTGCGGGGCGGGTGGCATAACAAATCGAACAACTCCGCAGCGACCGAAGCGTCAGGTCAATATATTCTTGCGCGTGGAAAATTGTGGGTTTTGCTGTTAGATTGCGCGGTAGAGAGCGGGGAGATGAAAACAATGGAAAAGAATAGCGAATCCGCGCCCGATAGCCTATGTTGAATTTACTTATTTAGCAGTTACATTGGTCATTCAGGAGGTATGTATGGATTCAGTCAACATTTTGATTATTGTTGCCACTTTGATGGGGCCAATATTGGCAGTTCAAGCGCAAAAGGCCATTGAACGCTCGCGGGATCTTCATAATCGAAAGTCGATACTTTTTAGTAACCTTATGGCCACGCGAGCTTCTCGTGTTTCATCTGATCACGTCCAAGCACTAAACATGATTGATTTGGTTTTCTATGGTCGAAGAATTTTTGGAATAAATCACCGCACTACAACCGAAACGGCAGTACTTGATACTTGGCATGAATATCTCGATCACCTTAATACCAAATTCGAACGAAATGACTTGTCGCTGTGGTTAGCAAAAGGAGATGAACTATTTGTAAATCTATTGTTTGCGCTAGCGACCGACGTTGGATACCGCTTTGATCGAGTCCAACTCAAGAAGGGATCGTACTCCCCCATTGCGCATGGTGAGTTGGAATTGGAACAGCAACAAGTCCGCAAACTCGCCATTGAACTTCTTTCAGGCTCTGTGCCATTGAAAATGGAAATAACTGGTTTCCCAATCCAGGAAGAAATACTCAAAGCGCAACTTGATTTACAAGCAAAACTTGCTGCTGCGCTTTCGGGACAAGGCCGACTTTCTGTTGAGGTGATTCCCAAAGAAGTAGCTCAACAAGAAAATTAAGACGGGTAGGGTGGGCACGTTTTTGTGCCCACGCGGTAAATCCAATTTAAAGTTTCAACCGCGTGGGCACAAGAAACGTGCCCGCCCTACATCGTGAAGATACCCGTCAATAGGCGTTCTTCATTAAGTGCATATCCCGCGAATCAGTCTTCCTTCAACGCCCACTTCGCTTCCAGCAATCTGTCTTCCCGCTCCTCCGGCACGCGCTGCATGAAGGGGCAGTCGCGGCGGTGGAGGGTGATGCCTCGGTCGCGGGTGACGTAGCCGATGATGGGGTCGGGCTTGTGCGGGTTGCAGCATTTGGCGCTGCGCACCATCAAGTTGCCCACGCCTTCGATCAGCACTTTGCCGCCGGGCGTGTCCGCCGTTTGTACGGCGGCGCGCGGGGCGGCGGCGGGGGTGTCTTGCACGATGGCGAGGCTGACGCGGCGCGGGGTGATGTCGCCGCGACCGAGGGCGGCGAGCAGGTCGTCGAGTTTGTTGTAGTGCAGTTTCTGCGCGAGCTTTTCCTGATTGATGTCGGTCACGCCGACGCGATGCAGTTCGCGGTCGAGCAGGGTGCGGCCTTGCGCCACGCTGTCGTCGAGATTCTGTTCGGAGAACCAGTGGCGCACTTTGGCGCGGGCGCGTGCGCTCTGCAAAAAACCGAGGCGCGGACTAAGCCAGTCGCGGCTGGGGCCGCCCAGTTTGGTGGTGAGAATTTCCACGCGCTGTCCGGTTTGCAGTTTGGTGTTGAGCGGCACGATGCTGCCGTCCAGTTTCGCGCCGCGCGTGCGGTGGCCGAGGTCGGTGTGCACCACGTAGGCGAAGTCCACCGGGGTCGCGCCCATCGGCAGGTCGATCACTTTGCCTTGTGGGGTCAACACATAGACGCGGTCTTGCAGCAATTGGTTTTTGAATTGCGCCTGCAATTCGCCGCCGTCGGCCAGTTCGTCTTTCCACGCCAGAATCTGGCGCAGCCAGGCGATCTTGTCATCCACGCCGCTTTCGGATTTTTTGTTTTCCTTGTAGCGCCAGTGCGCGGCCACGCCCAGCTCGGAATCGTGGTGCATTTGTTGCGTGCGGATTTGCACTTCCACCGACAGGCTGCGCGGCCCGATCACGGCGGTGTGCAGCGAGCGGTAGCCGTTGGGCTTGGGGCGCGCGATGTAGTCGTCGAATTCCTTCTGGATCGGATGCCACAGTTCATGCACGATGGACAGCGCGGCGTAGCATTGCTCCAGATCGTCAACGAGGATGCGCACCGCGCGCACGTCGTAGAGTTGGTCGAAGCCGAGCTGCTTGCGCTTCATCTTGTTGATGATGCTGTAGATGTGTTTTGGGCGACCGGTGACCTCGCCTGCGATGCCAATTTTTGCCAGCGCTTTGCGCAGGTGAGCTAGCACGTCAGTGATGTATTGCTCCCTGTCCATGCGGCGCTCGTCCAGCAGTTTGGCGATCTGTTTGTACAGCACCGGCTCCAGATAACGCACCGACAAATCTTCCATCTCCCACTTGATCTGCCATATACCAAGACGGTTGGCCAGCGGCGCGAAGATGCTTTGTGTTTCGTGCGCGATCTGCTTTTGCTGTTCGGGTGTCGCGCCGGAAAGTGTGCGCAAGGTCTGCGTGCGTTCGGCCAATTTAATCAGCACCACGCGGATGTCTTCCACCATCGCCAGCAGCATTTTGCGCAAGCTCTCGATCTGCTGCGCGGATTCTTCCTTGTCTTTCGCGGGGCTGCGCATTTCGCTGAACTGGCGGATGTGTTCCATGCGCGAAATGCCATCGACCATGCCCGTCACGTTACGCCCGAAGCGCTTGGTCAGTTCCTCGTGCCAGTCCTCCAGATAATTCGGCACGGCATGCAACGCCGTCGCTGCGATGGTCTCGTGATCCATGTTCAGGCCGATGAGGATGGAAGCCGAACCCAGCGCGTGCTGCAACAGCGGCGTGCCGGTGAGCTCCACCTTGTCGTGATACAGCGGCGCGGCGAACTCGCACGCGCTGCGGATCAGCTCGATCTCGGCGGGCGCAAAAACTTCGGACAACGCAGCCAGCCAGTTCTGGATGTCGGCGCTGTCATTGCTGGCGAGAGGAGGGAATTGGTGTTGGACGGAGACCATGGAATTTGAATAAAAAAACAAAAAACCTTGCCCGCAGATTACGCAGATTTACGCAGATTGGGTTTAGCTTTTAATCTATTTAATCTGTGTAATCTGCGGGAAAAAGGTTTTTAGCCTTTCAAGCGTTGCTGGTCTGCACCAACTGCGCCAACTTGTTCTTCGCTGCGCCGCTGGCAATCACTTCGCCTGCTTTCTTCACGCCGTGTGCCAGCGTGTCGGTCAGTCCCGCCACATAGATCGCCGCGCCCGCATTCAGTTGCACGATGTCGCGCGCCGCACCGGGCTGGTTATCCAGCACGCCCAGCAACATGGCTTTGGCTTCTGTCGCATTGCTGACTTTGATCGCATCCAGCGCGGTGGCTTTCAAGCCGAACTCTTCCGGCGTGATGGTGAATTCGTTGACTTGTCCGTCTTTTAATTCGGCCACATTGGTTGCGCCGCTGATGGTGATCTCGTCCAAGCCATCACTGCCATTCACCACCAACACATGGCGACTGCCCAAGCGTTGCAATACGCGCGCCTGAATGCCGACCAAGTCGGGATGGAACACGCCCATCACTTGGTTCTCTGCGCCCGCCGGATTGGTGAGCGGTCCCAGCACGTTGAACATGGTGCGCACGCCGAGTTCCTTGCGCACCGGCGCGGCGTATTTCATCGCGCCGTGAAAATTGGGCGCGAACATGAAACCGATGCCGATCAGGTCGATGCTGTGGCCAACTTGCTGCGGGGTCAGGTTGAGGTTCACGCCCAGCGCTTCCAGCACGTCTGCCGAACCGCAAGTCGAAGACACCGAGCGTCCGCCATGCTTGGCTACGCGCGCACCTGCCGCCGCCGCGACAAACGCACTGGCTGTCGAAACGTTGAAGGTGTGCGCCGCATCGCCACCAGTGCCGCAGGTGTCCACCAGATGTTCGCGCTGCGTCACCGGAACTTTGGTGGCGAACTCGCGCATCACGAACGCGGCGGCGGAAATTTCGCCTATGGTTTCCTTCTTCACGCGCAGGCCAACCAGCAGCGCCGCGATCATGGTGGGCGACACATCGCCGCTCATGATTTTGCGCATCAGCGACAACATCTCATCGTAAAAAATTTCGCGTTGGTCGATCAGGCGTACCAGGGCTTGTTGCGGGGTAATCATGAATAAATTCTCCTTAAAACATAAAAGCGTTTTCCCGCAGATTACGCAGATTAACGCAGATTATTTTGTGCCGATAGGTTGGCAATATTTGTGGGACTTTGGCTTGGTTTAATCGGCGTGAATCTGTGTAATCTGCGGGCAAGAGGTTTTTTTCGGGTTTATCTTTTCCCTTCCAGAAAGTTTCTCAGCATGTCGTGTCCGTGTTCGGTGAGGATGGACTCGGGGTGGAACTGCACGCCGTGCACCGCCAGCGTTTTGTGGCGCACGCCCATGATCTCGCCGTCGTCCGTCCACGCGGTGATCTCCAGACAATCCGGCAGCGTCTCGCGCTCTATTACCAGCGAATGGTAGCGCGTGGCGGTGAACGGGTCGGGCAAGCCGGTGAACACGCTGTTGCTGTGGTGATGGATGAGAGAAGTCTTGCCGTGCATCAGCGTCTTGGCGTGAATGATGTTGCCGCCGAAAGCCTGTCCAATACTCTGATGGCCGAGGCACACGCCCAGTAGTGGAATCTTGCCCGCGAAATGTTTGATCGCCGCCACCGAAATGCCCGCCTCATTCGGCGTGCACGGGCCGGGCGAAACCACCAGATGCTGCGGGTTCAGTTTTTCAATCTGCTCCACCGTGATTTCATCGTTGCGGTACACCACCACATCCGCGCCGAGTTCGGCGAAGTATTGCACCAGGTTGTAGGTGAAGGAGTCGTAGTTGTCGATCATCAATAGCATGCTTGTTCCAATCTCTATTTTTCTGTCGGTAGTTTGCCTGACAGCTTTTCCAATGTTTTCTCGCCGGTTTTGACCCGTCGTTCCAGTTTTTTAATATCCTCTTCGGCGGGCAGCTTTTCCGGCTTAATACCGCGTTGCCCCAGCATTTCGCGCACGCTCAGGTTGTTTTGTACATGTTCCCGGGTGATTGCCGTTTCGCCGTGCAGATCATCTTGATCAACATTGTGGTTAGTCATTTCCGTCGCCAGATTCTTGGCGGCGATAGTCAATGTTGGCAAAAAATCCGCCAGCGGACGCGATTCAACAATGCCCAACTTATCCTTCATCATTTGCGTGCTGTGACCGCCAAATAACGCGGTATCGCCTTTGGAACGAATGCGACCGAACCCCGCATCATCCACACCCCGCTCGTAGATATTTTGCGAAAGCGCTTTCTCGGATTCCTTGAGGCGGTTTCGTGCATCCAGACGCGCCTGCAAACGCATCCGTTCTTCGATGACTTCTTGCTTGCGGGTTTGCGTGGCAAAATAACTTTGCGCAAAGGCAATCGCTTCCTTGCGCGGATCACCGTTCATGGCGATCAGGTAGCAGGCGTAGCGAGTGAGCATGAAGTCTTCAATCGGACGCTCCGCACCGCTGCCTAGAGAGACCATTTTCGTGAGGCCACGAAAATGGTCGTCCGGCTTGTAACCCGATGTTTTGCAAGACTCGATAGCGCGCCCAATAGCGGTCAGAAAATTTTCCCAGCGCGCATAACCCAGCGGCTCTTGCAAATCGCGGGCATACCAGAATTCGATGTGTTCCTCATCGAGAATTTGGACGACCGAGTCCAGTTGATTCTGCATACGCTGAAAAATTTCTGTGCTCATTTATCTGCTCCTAAGCTCGACAAACTACTACCAACATGTCTTATCGATGCACCTGCGCATCCAGCCCGTCCAGCACCATCTCCGCCGCGCGCAGCACGGCGCGCGCCTTGTTTTGTGTCTCAAGCCATTCGCTTTCCGGCACCGAGTCGGCGACGATGCCCGCGCCCGCTTGCACGTACAGCGTCTTGTCTTTCACCACCGCAGTGCGCAGGGCGATGGCGACATCCATGTCGCCGTTGAAACCGAGGTAGCCGACCGCGCCCGCGTAGATGCCGCGTTTGCTGGGTTCCAGTTCGTCGATGATCTCCATGGCGCGCACTTTGGCAGCACCCGACACCGTGCCCGCCGGGAAAGTAGCCTTCAGCACGTCCATCGCGCTCAGTCCTTCTTTCAACTTGGCTTCGACGTTGGAGACGATGTGCATCACATGCGAGTAACGTTCGATCACCATCTTGTCGGTAAGCTTCACCGTGCCGTTCTGCGCCACGCGACCGATGTCGTTGCGACCGAGGTCGATCAGCATCAGGTGTTCGGCCAGCTCTTTCGGGTCGGCCAATAATTCGCAGGCCAACTCGGCATCTTTCAACGGAGTTTTGCCGCGCGGGCGCGTGCCGGCGATGGGGCGCACGGTGACGGTGTCGCCTTCCAGTCGCGCCAGAATTTCCGGCGATGAACCGACCACGTGGTGGTCGCCCATGTCGTAATAGAACATGTAGGGCGACGGGTTGATGCTGCGCAATGCGCGGTACAGCGACAGCGGATGCGCGGGGAAGACTTGCGACATGCGCTGCGACAGCACCACTTGCATGATGTCGCCGTCGAAGATGTATTGCTTGGCTTTTGCCACGGCGGCCTTGAACGCGGCCTCGCCGAATTCAGATTTCGCTTCGTAGCGGCGCATCTGCGGCGCGTCGGGAATCTGCACCGGTTGACGCAGGGCGCGCTGCAAATCATCAAGTCGTTGTAGCGCGTTGCGATAGGCGTGGTCCCGCGCCGGATCGGCATACACGATGAACGTCAGCTTGCCGGACAGATTGTCGATCACCGCCAGTTGCTCGGTGAGCATCAGCAGAATGTCGGGTGTGCCGATGGCATCTTTCTTTTCAGACTTGCCCAGACGCGTCTCGATGTAACGCACCGTGTCGTAACCGAAATAGCCTGCCAGCCCGCCGGTGAAACGCGGCAAGCCGGACAGCGGCGCGACTTTGAACCGCGCCTGATATTGCTCGATGTAGTCCAGCGGGTTGGCGACTTCTTGTGTGGTCTCGCCAGCGGGCGTGGTCAGTGTGATTTGTTTGCCGCGCACGCTAATGCGTGTGTCGGCGGGCAGACCGATGAAGGAATAACGCCCGAAGCGCTCGCCGCCTTGCACTGATTCCAGCAAATAGGAAAACGGCTTGTTGGCGAGTTTGAGGTACAGCGACAGCGGCGTGTCGAGGTCGGCGAAAGTTTCGATCGCCAGCGGGATGCGGTTGTAGCCTTGTTGGGCGAGAGACAGAAATTCTTGTTCGGTGATGGGGGACAGCATTTTGAAACCTCCGGCAATTTTGTGTGGGTAGGGCGCAATAACCAACGGGCATTGCGCCGAATGTTTGGTGCAATGCGCTACGCTTATTGCACCCTACGAAAGCCTTAGCACCATCGCCAATAAAGGAGGTTGTTCAAATTCATATTTATACGCGTTCGATAAGTTTTAATGCGGCGGGCAGGTCGGCGATCACGGCATCCAGATCCAGACCCTCCACCGGTTTGCCGTGATTATAACCATAAGGAACGCAGAACACCGGACAGCCTGCGGCGCGCGCGGCCAGTGCATCGTTTTTCGAGTCGCCTATCATCAGCATTTTTTCGACCGGCACGCCGAAGAACGCAGCGCAGTGCAGCAGCGGCAGCGGGTGCGGTTTCTTTTCCGCCAGCGTATCGCCGGAGACCACGATCTCGAAATATTCGGCCAAGCCGCTGGCTTTCAGCAAAGGGTCGGTGAAGCGCGCGGACTTGTTGGTGATACAACCTAGGCGATACCCGGCCTGTTTCATCGCGTTCAACCCATCCATCACGCCGGGATACGGTTTGCTATACAGCAATTGCGTGTAGTAATGCTTTTCAAAGAGAGGCATCGCTTGCTCGAATAAGGCTACATCCGGTTCGGCATGCATGTCGCCCGTGAGTGCGCGCTTCACCAGCCAAGAAATGCCGTTGCCGATGTAGCTCATCAACAGCCCCTGCGAAGCGGCGGGACGACCCATGTCGCGCAACATGCGGTTAGCCGCCTCGGCCAACTCCGGCGCGCTGTGCAGCAGCGTGCCGTCGAGGTCGAGGACGATGGCTTGGATGGGAATGGGAAAAACTTTGAATGACACTCAAACACCTCAAAATAATCCGTCATTCCGGCGCAGGCCGGAATCCAGTTAAAAAAAATTTCCCGCGAAGCGATCAACGCCGCAGTTTTGTCCGCTTCGCGGAGTGTTTGTTTTTGCTGGATTCCGGCCTGCGCCGGAATGACGGAATGAAAATTACTTGCCGACTTTGGCCAACTCCGCGCGCAGTTCGCCGATGACGGTGTTGTAGTGGTTCTTGTCGTTGGCGTTGAATTTGCCGAACACCGCCGAACCCGCCACGAACGTATCCACGCCCGCTTCTGCCACTTCCTTGATGTTGCCCGGGCCCACGCCACCGTCGATCTCCAGACGGCAGTTGTATTTGCCCGCGTCTATCATCTTGCGTACTTTGCGCGCTTTATCCAGCACGTGCGGGATGAACTTTTGTCCGCCGAAACCGGGGTTGACCGACATCAGCAGCACCATATCCAGCTTGGGCAGTGTGTATTCAAGAATGTCCAGCGGGGTGGCTGGATTGAACACCAGCCCGGCTTTGCAGCCGCTTTCTTTGATGAGGCCGATGGTGCGGTCGATGTGTTCGGAAGATTCCGGGTGGAAGGTGATGTAAGTTGCGCCTGCCTTGGCGAAGTCGGGGATGATGCGATCAACGGGCTTGACCATCAGATGTACATCAATCGGCGCGGTCACGCCGTGTTTGCGCAGCGCCTCGCATACCAGTGGGCCGATGGTCAGGTTGGGCACGTAATGGTTGTCCATCACGTCGAAGTGCACGATGTCCGCGCCGGAGGCGAGCACGTTATCGACTTCTTCGCCGAGCTTGGCAAAATTGGCGGAGAGGATGCTGGGGGCGATCTGATACATGGTGTTTGTCCTTGAAGATTTTGAATTTGAGGCGGCCATTTTACCCGAAACGTACAAGCGGCTTGTCACGCCGCGCAAAATACGGTGAAATGTGGCGATGGAAGATACTTCTCTTTACCGCATCCAGGTTGCCGTGCAAGTGCGTTACCTTGCCGACCAATCCAACGAAGCCGAAAACCGCCACGTGTTCGCTTACACCATCACCCTTAGCAATCAGGGCGAGCATGCGGTGCAGTTGCTTAGTCGGCATTGGATCATCACCGATTCCAACAACCATGTGCAGGAAGTGAAAGGCAAAGGCGTGGTGGGCGAGCAGCCGATTATCAAGTCGGGGCAGAGCTTCGAATATTCCAGCGGCACGGTGCTGGCCACGCAAGTGGGCACCATGTCCGGCAGCTACCGCATGCAAGTGGTGGACGGCGGCGAGTTTTCCGTCGCCATTCCCAAATTCGTATTGAGCATCCCGCGCACGTTGCATTGATCGATGTTTCAAAAATATTCAGATTCCGTCATTCCGGCGCAGGCCGGAATCCAGTGGTTTTATCTAACATGCCTTAAGGCGTTGTCCATCGCGATGCGGTGGGGTTTTCTTATAGGACTGGATTCCGGCCTGCGCCGGAATGACGGATTCCAAGAGGTGTCCTGATGAATAACAAATTCCCGAAACTCTCCCTTCTGCTTTTGCTGGTAACGAGTATGTTGCTGGCTGGTTGTCCGACTCCGCTGCCCAAACCTCCGGTTGTAGTCGAGCCACCCAAAGTGGTCAGCAAGCCATTCCCCGACTTCATGCCCGCCAAGTGGGAGGTGCTGCCAGATTGGTTGACGCAAGACCTTTCCGCCTCGTGGCCCGCGTTGCTGCAAAGCTGCCACGCGCTCAGGTTCAGGCCGGTTTGGGTGCCGATCTGCGCGGCGGCGAAAAAAGTGGATGCCGACGATTTGCTGGCGCAGCGCACGTTCTACGAAACCTGGTTCACGCCGTATCAAGTGCTGAACCCGGACGGCACGGATACCGGCATGGTCACCGGCTATTACGAGCCGCTGCTAAAAGGCAGTCGCACGAAGAGTGAGCGTTTTGCCTACCCCATTTACACGCCGCCCGACGACATGCTGGAAGTGGATATGGGCGCGCTGTTCCCGCAATTTCGCGGGCAGATCGTGCGCGGCAGATTGGAAGGCAAGCGCGTCGTGCCGTATTTCAACCGCGCCGAAATCAATGAAGGCATCGCTCCCGCTTTGCAAGGGCGCGAAATATTCTGGGTGGAAAATCCGGTCGAACTGTTCTTCTTGCAGATACAAGGTTCGGGGCGCATCGAACTGGAAGACGGCACGCGCGTGAAGATCGGTTACGCCGAACAGAACGGCCATCCCTACGCCTCCATTGGCAAAAAGCTGATCGACATCGGCGAACTCAAAGCGGAAGAAGCCTCCATGCAAGGCATCAAAAAATGGGCGGACAACCATCCCGAAGAATTGCCCGTGCTGCTCGGACATAATCCCAGCTACGTGTTCTTCCGCGAACTGCCGGACACCCTCTCCGCGCCGCTGGGCGCACTGGGCGTGCCGCTCACCAACGAATACAGCATCGCCGTTGATCCCAAAACAGTGCCGCTGGGTGTACCCGTGTTCCTCGCCACCACCCAGCCCAACAGTAGTGAGCCGCTCAACCGTCTGGTATTTGCGCAAGACACGGGCGGTGCGATCCGGGGCGCAGTGCGCGCCGACTTCTTCTGGGGTTTCGGCGAACTCGCCGCATCCAAAGCGGGGCGCATGAAACAGAGCGGCAAAATGTGGGTGCTGTTTCCACGGGGCGGCGAGCCGGGGTTGAATTGAAGATAGTGATTATTGATCCGGCACAAATGAAGTAGCACGTCATTCCCGCGAAGGCGGGAATCCAGTTGATTGAATACTCCCCGCGAAGCGGGACAAAACCAAACTCTTGTCCGCTTCGCGGAATGTTTTCTTTGCTGGATTCCCGCCTTCGCGGGAATGACGGCTCTAATGAGCTATCTGGGATTATTGCTGCTGCTCAAAAGCCCGCCCCACAAATCGGGCAACCTCACTCGGCAATGTGTGGCTGATTTCAAGAAATGCAGATTGAATGCGCTTGGTATCGAACGCGCCATTCGGAATCAGGATGGGTGATGCCTTGTATTTGCCCGGTCGCTGTTCTCCGTCATCCACCGCCATGTGGCGGAATCCGCCACCCTTGCTCCACGCGATGGAATGCTCGTTGTGGTGCTTGTCGTAGCACAACTCGAAACCGATCATCTCCAGCTCGTCGGAAACCCACACGATCAGATCGAACTCCTCGGAAGAGAACCAGCGGCGTTTCGGTTCGCCGGGAATTTGACGCACGTCGATGAGCTCTTTCATAAACCCCAATAATCCATTAGGCCGTCATTCCGGCGCAGGTCGGAATCCAGTTGATTAACAAATCCCCGCGTAAGCGGGACAACACGTTAGATTTTGTCTGCTTCGCAGCATATTGTATTCGCTGGATTCCGGCCTGCGCCGGAATGACGGGTTTTATAACTGCCCGCACACGCCCGTCAATAGGCGATCTACGCCATGCGCTGCGTGAAGAAGCCCGTATTTGCTGGCTTGCGGGCAATGTGCCTGAATAAAATTGACTGGTAATCAAACCTCACCTGTCCAGCGGGCTAACCACACCCCTGCCGCCTTTGTTCAGCACATGGGTGTAGATCATCGTGGTGGAAACGTCCGAATGGCCAAGCAGCTCCTGCACGGTGCGGATGTCGTAGCCGGATTGCAGCAGGTGCGTGGCGAAGGAATGGCGCAACACATGCGGGGTAACCGGCTTGTGAATCTCCGCGATTTTCGCCGCCTCGCGCACGGCGCGCTGCACACTGGCCTCATAAAGATGATGGCGGCGCTCGATGCCGGAACGCGGATCAACCGAACGCACGGCGGAAGGAAACACGAATTGCCAGCCCCAGGTGCGCGCCCCCTTCGGGTATTTGACGGCCAGCGCATTGGGCAGATACACCTCGCCAAAGCCCGCATCAATGTCGCGCTCGTGCAACGCCTTCACTTTTACCAGATGCGCTTGCAAAGGCAGAATCAAATTTTCGGGCAGCACCGTCACCCTATCCTTGTTGCCCTTGCCTTCGCGCACAATAATTTCGCGCCGCTCAAATTCCACATCCTTCACCCGCAGCCGCAACCCTTCCAATAGGCGCATTCCCGTGCCATACAACAGGGATGCCACTAGACCCATCGTGCCGGACGTGGCGTTCAACAAAGCCCGCATTTCGGTTTGGGTTAACACGACCGGCAAACGCTTGCCCATCTTCGCGGCAACCACCTCATCCAGCCATGGCAGCTCGATATGCAGCACCTCGCGGTACAAAAACAGCAACGCGGATTTGGCCTGATTCTGGGTGGAAGAAGAAACATTGCGCTCCATCGCCAGATAGCTGAGGAAGCGCTGAACTTCATCAGCCCCCATATCCTTGGGATGACGTTTTTCGTGGAAAAGAATAAAGCGGCGCGCCCATTCAAGGTAAGTTTCCTCGGTGCGAATGCTGTAGTGACGCACACGAATCTCTGCGCGCATCCGGTCGAGCAGTTTGGGCGAATCCTGAGAAACGATTTTAGCTTCCATCCGCAGAATTTTAGGTTGCCCTAAAATTTAAGTCCAGTGGGGAAGTTATGCTAACCGCATGAATATTTAAAAACTATATGGATGGTATTGACAGCGCGGGCGGATGTAGGCGACATTGCGAGCTTATGAAAATGTTTTCTATTTCTAGTTGAACTAAACCGCTCACGCGGTGGCGCTCCGATCCCACCGTCTCATCTTTGGTCTCCCACTTCACCTTGCTGCAC